>Ga0307518_10002160_pt1 | contig 14427 bp, 12 predicted proteins | sample 25_EM_MG_FD_203889 | JGI IMG/M metagenome (GOLD analysis project Ga0307518, IMG submission 203889) | Populus trichocarpa ectomycorrhiza microbial communities from riparian zone in the Pacific Northwest, United States - 25_EM | ecosystem: Host-associated > Plants > Roots > Unclassified | place...
CTTTTCCCATATGATTTAGCTTTATTGTAATTATAATTCTTAACCAACTCAATATTAAAAAATCGACAAAGATAATTTTGGAAAAAATCATAAAAAAAAATCATGTGGAAAAACACTGCAACAATTCACAGTGTTTTAAAGAAACAAAATTATAAAACTAAATTCTCAATCAGTTCAATATTAAAAAAAAAAATTGAAAGAGATAATTTTGGAAAAAAAAACATAACAAAAAAAACACAAAAAAAACATGGAAAAAAAAAACCTTGTTGGAAACACTATAGCAATTCACAGTATTTTGTGATGAAAGCTATAGTGCTTCCTCACATGATTTAGTCTTATTTGTAATTATAATTCTTAACCAGCTCAATATTAAAAAAATAAAATTGACAAAGATAATTTTGAAAAAATCATAAGAAAAAAATCCATGTGGGAAAACACTGTAGCAATCCACAGTATTTTGTGAGGAAAGCTACAGTGTTTTCCTCACATGATTAAGCTTTATTACAAAGTTAAATTCTAACCAACTCAATATTAAAAAAATAAAATCAACAAAGATAATTTTAGAAAAAATTATTACAAAAAAGAAAACACAAAAGAAACTGGAAAAAAAACTATGTGAGGAAAAACTGTATAGTGTTTTGTGAGGAAAGTTATAGTGTTTTCCCCAAATGATTTAGCCTCAGTTGTATTTACTTGTAATTGTAATTCTCAACCATCTCAATATTAAAAAAATTAAATTGACAAAGATAATTTTAGAAAAAAAACAAAAAAATACATGTGGTGAAAACACTATAACGATCCACAGTAATTTGCGAGGAAAGCTATAGTGTTTTCCTTACATATTGTAACTGTAATTATTAACTAGCTCAATATTATAAAATAAAATCGACAAAGATAATTTTAGAATAAATCATAAAAAACAAAAATAAAAAAACCATGTGGAGAAACACTGTAGCAATCCACAATGTTTAAAAGAAAAAAATTATCAAACTAAATTCTCAATCAGCTCAATATTAAAAAAAAAATCGACAAATATAATTTTGAAAAAAAATCATAAAAAATAAAATAGAAAAACTATATGGGAAAATACCGTAGCAATCTATAATATTTTAAAGGATAAAAATTATAAAATTAAATTTTTAATCAGATCAATATTAAAAAAATAAAATTGATAAAAAATAATTTTAAAAAAAATAAAAAAAAATCTCTAAACAATTTACAGTAACACACCAGAAAAGCAATAGTATTTTATGTTTTAACTTTATGTATAATAACAATCCATTAAATGAGTGGAAAGAAATGTTGGATACGACAAAAGCAAAAGTCGTCCATGGCCACCCATCTTTTCCACGACGTTCGGCCAGGATACTTTTTTTAAAATAAACAATTGTCCAGCTGGTTTGACTGGTCGTTCACTGCCTTGGCCAAAGACTGATACGCCCAGTAGTTCCCATTTCATTATCAGAAGAGTAAGTATCAATAAAACACGTAAGTACATGCGTCCCTCGAATTAAGGAATACGTCAGCATGCTCTGCTTGCTGCCCAGCCTATCATCACTTATCTCTGCCAGTGGATGTATCTTCCATAGCTGTGTGTCTCTTAGCTAAAATAATGCTGTTCGTCAAAAATCTAAGATTTTTAGTGTCTTCGACTTTTCTCGATGCGTTAAGATTAAAAAAAGAATAAAAGAAATATTAATTTAATAAATCACTTGGAGATATCACTCTCAAAAACTCACAGACAGCACAGTCTATTCTATCTAACAGTCCACTCTACTTTATATGCGTCCGTCCCTCCTCCTTCATGTTCTTAATTAGCACTACTATATATCAACAAACAAAACTATTAATTTTATTTATTTCTCCATTGACCTTTCCTTCTTAATTATACATGGAGACCACCCCACTACTGCTTAACAATGAATCATCATCATCCTTATCACTACCTGCAGTGCCAGAGGAAGACTACTTGCCTGCAGCTTTCCCGACGTTCCAAGACTTTATTAAGACCGTCTTTTGGAAAGAGACTGTCAAGTTATGGAGGATTGCTGGTCCTATTGCCCTCAGTCTAGTCTGCCAGAATGGTACCAACATCTTAACCTCTATCTTCGTTGGCCATCTCGGAAACTTGGAGCTCTCTGCCGTTTCAGTTTCCCTCTCTGTCATCATCACCTTCTGTTTCGGCTTCCTTCTTGGTATGGGGAGTGCACTCGAGACCCTCTGTGGTCAAGCTTTTGGTGCTGGTCAAGTTCATATGCTTGGTATTTACTTGCAAAGATCATGCATCATCTTACTCGTCACTTGTGTCATCCTCTTGCCCATTTTCATTTTCGCCGCTCCTCTCCTGAAAGTCCTTGGCCAAGAAGCTGCTCTTGCTGAACTTGCTGGGAAATTCACTCTCCTGGCCATACCTAACTTGTTCTCATGGGCTATCTATTTCCCTACCCAAAAGTTCCTTCAAGCCCAACGCAAGGTTGGTGTAATTACCTGGATTGCCGTTGTGGCTCTCGTTCTACACGCTTTGTGGCTGTGGCTCTTCATCTATGAGCTTGACTGGGGTATCACTGGTGCAGCAATCGCTTTTGACCTCACCGGATGGCTAATTTCTTTGGCTCAAGCTGTGTACGTGATGGGTTGGTGTAAGGAAGGATGGCGTGGATTTAGTTGGTCAGCGTTTGAGGATATTTGGTCCTTTGTTACCCTCTCCATTGCCTCAGCTGTGATGCTTTGCCTGGAGATTTGGTATATGATGAGCATTGTTGTCCTCACTGGACATCTTGACAACGCAGTCATTGCTGTTGGTTCCCTTACCATCTGGTCAGTCTCATCACCATCACTGCGATAGTGTTGACATGAATCCGTTTGAAATAAATTAGCTTGATTTTAACTTTGATAACCAATTGCTTCTTCTTCTTCTTCTTCTAATTATATTTGATGACCAGCTTGAATATCAATGGGTTGGAACTAATGGTGTTCCTTGGAATAAACGCTGCTATAAGGTAAGAACTAATTACTGAATTGACTGATTGATTAATTTCCTTGATATATCTGATTATGATGTGGATCATGTTTGAATTCAATGATTAAACATTCCAGCGTTCGTGTCTCGAATGAGCTTGGGTTAGGGCATCCAAGGGCTGCAAAATACTCGGTCTATGTCACTGTATTCCAGTCTCTTGTGATAGGACTGGTTTGCATGGCTGTTGTGCTGATAGCGAAGGACTATTTTGCCTACATCTTCACAAGCAGCAAAGTGATGCAAGTAGCTACCTCCAAGCTAGCCTTCATTCTAGCCATCACCATGGTTCTTAACAGCGTCCAGCCAGTGATATCAGGTGGGTTTACAAGGACGGACGTACCTACCAGCATATATGTTGCTCTCCCCTTTTAATCAATCATGCAATTTAATTATGCATCATCCTGATCAGTGGCTGAGGCAGGGGGAGGCTGGCAGGGGCCCGGGTCCCTGTATTTTTTCCAGCCTCTCCTTTTATAAAATATTTAAAATTTTAATTTTTTTAAAATATTTCTTTTAATTTGACCCCCTTACTTTTTTTTCTTCTTGCTCCGCCTCTGATCCTGATCATCATCATGACACATGCATGCAGGTGTTGCTATCGGTGGTGGGTGGCAAGCACTAGTGGCCTATATCAACATTGGTTGTTATTATGTTTTTGGGCTCCCCCTTGGTTACCTGCTAGGATACAAAGCAAATTTGGGAGTCGAGGTACGTCTTCTATATGTACATGCTGCCCATTCTTTTTTTTAAGAAAAATTATGTTTGGGTCACGCAAATCTATTTTAAAGAAAACAAATTCGCAACTCGGGTGGGTTATAGAATTAATTAGATTAAATAAATTGATTTTATTTTAATTAGATAATAATAGTAAATTTATAAAATTTAGAAACAAATCACGGCAATGTGAAAAAAACAAAAAAAACCTTTCTTCGAAAGAAAAAAAAATGTGCTAAATTCTTAGTTAATTCAATAAAGAATAATGAAATTGAGTAAAAAATATAAATAAATAAATAAATAAAACAGCTCAAATCAATCTGAGTACGTAGAATAACAAACTCATAACCTGGGTAATAAGAAGCTAGCCAACCAGGGTTATTTTACCAAACCTACAACCTAAAATCATTATAACTTGATAAAAAAAAATCACAAAGTCCATTTCAAAAAAATATCATTTCATAAAATTAGAAAAGAAAATAAGTAAAAAATAACAATGTTGAAACCCGTTAACTTTTCAAACTTGTGACTCGGGTCATTAGACTAGAATCATCATATTTGGAAAAATAATAAAGCTCATTCTCAAACCAATTAAATGTTGAAGGATTAAATTAAAAAAATAAAATTCAATTATACAAAAAGATCCAAAATTAAAAAAAAATAGTAATTAAAAGAATGAGGATAAAATTAAAATAAAAAATAAATTTGAGGACAACTATATATAATTTTTTAATTGAATTGTGAAATTGAAAAGAAAATCAATTTAATTATAGAATCGACAAAAAAAATAATCAAAAGAATAAGGGTCAAATTGAAAAAAAAAATATAACAATTTGGGATTAAATTGTGAAATTGAAAACAAATAAAAATTTAACAAAAAGACTTAGAGCAAAAATTAGAAATCAAAAGAATAATATCAAAGTTGAAATATCAATAACTAAGAAGATGACTTTGAAATTTTGAATGGCTAGCATGAATTTTGAGATCATGAGAGAGAATATAGGGGGGAGCTTTGCTGGTGACAAACCGTTCCATCGTCAACACCTCGCCAAGAAAAAGACGTCACGAAGATTCCAACATCACGATGTGGATGGGAATTTTGTGTCGTACTGTAGACGTCTCTTACACACTGGCGTGTGCATTGCATGTGTTAGCTAGTTTTTCATTAAATAATATTTTATATTTATTAAAAGATTTAGTTGTTCTCGTACAATTTGATAATAACAAAAAAAAAAAAACATAACAAAGAAATGAAAAAAAATCCATAGCTGCCAATTTTAAAAATTTTGCTAATGGAGTCCTTACATTATGCTTAAAAAATTGAAAAGGCAATTCTAGTCCTAATGAATCTAGTAATGACCAATGGGTTTTACTGAGAGACAAAAATACTCGCAGCACCCAAGCCAATGATTTTTGTGGGGAGAATAAAATGATAATTACAATATTTAAATGAATAGGAAATGTGTATGGTAAAATGGTACAGTGAAATATATTCAGTCGTGATATTTTTGTTATATATATATATATATGGGGTTCCACCAATTCCATCTTCCAAACATTTTTAACTGATCAGTATAATATTAATTAAGCTAAATATTCAATTACTGTTAAGATCATCAATTATATATAATTTTCCATGCTATCATCCAGGGAGTATGGGGTGGCATGCTAGGTGGAACCGCTCTGCAGACCTTGCTTCTGTTGATTATACTTTACAGAACCAACTGGAAAAAGGAGGCAAGTTTTTTTTTTTCCATAAATAAATAGCAAGCTAGGCGGTGAAAGATAGTCTAATGAATTAATTTAAATACAATGCAGGTTGCACAAACAGCAGAACGCATGAAGAGGTGGGGTGGTGGCGGCCAGGATATCGATACTGATCAGAAGAAGGAGGAGATTAATTACCCCTAAGAAGAAAAAACAACAACGAAGGTTGCTCCCTCTCGTTTGATGGCCTCATGGAGTCTTCCTGCGGTGGCACAATTAGGATTGACGACGTGGGAAATCAATCGAAGTATTGGACGGACGATAGACAAGAGAGCCTTAATCATTCTATTTTCGTCTGAATAATTTCATCTTTAATTGGTGGAAATTAAACATTTGTTGTCTTAATCAATTTAAATTATACATCACTGAAAGGGAAGAATTACTCGATTAGCGTTTTCAATGTTAATGTCTAGCTAGTTCCACTATGCACGAGCCAGCAGTGCTGCTGTATGCAATGCTCTGTGCTAGGGGACGGAATTTCTACTTCAATCGTTGGCTTTTCTAATTGTTATTTTCCTCCTTGAATAATTCAATGAAAATGAAAGCAGTCAACTTGTGACAAGGTAGTAGAGACAACATGTCATGAATTAATTAATATAGAGCGACGTAGTTAGTAGCCTTTTAAACATGTATATAGTTAGTTACAAGGTTGCGGTGTGCCCATATGGCTACAGCTACAGGAGTTTAAAAGACTCTCTGGGTTGTTGACGGGACAGGATGGCCGAATGGTTAAGGTGCCAGCGTTTCGATTACAATATGCATTTGCTTTCATGATCTTTTGGATGTAAAGAGGGTGTATTGTAATAACATTTTTCCAAAAACACTAATTCGATGTCCTTCCATGCCATCGGATCACGGTGGCGACAGGGATGGCATGAAATATTAACCTTTTTCATTGCTGTGATTGGGAGGGGTGTCGGATGTTTACTTTTTTGACAAGGGAATAGTTGAAGTGGAAAGGGAATGAGAGATTTTCTGCTCTGAAGCAACAAGCTAGGCATAACCTGGGATTGCGAACCATTCTGACCAGTTTAAGGATGGATGTGTGTGATATTAGGTTTATTTTTTATTTTATTTTAAATTGATATTTTCAAATTATTTTAATATACTAATGTTAAAAATCATTTAACAAAGATTAGAATGAGGGGTTAAGTTTAATATAACCTTTCCCTTTTTAAAGATAAATTATTCTTCTGATCATGTATGATTTTTGTTTTTATTTTTAAAAAATAAAAAAATATTATTTTATTATATTTAAAAATAAAAACAAAAATCATTCATGATCAGAAGAATAATTTATCTTTGAAAAGGGAAAGGTTATATTAAACTTAACCCCTCATTCTAATCTTTCAATAAGACACCAAATGAACGACTCTATTTGTAGATTTAAGGAGGAAAACGGAGTACAATTTATATCTCAAAAGTGTGGCCACACGACGGCGCTAAGGCTCGGATAAAGAGAGATGCCAAAACTCATTCCATTACTTTACCATCCAATTCAAGATCAAATCTAAACAAACATAAATAAAGCGAAGTGCATAAAAAAAGAGTCCAGAAATTCACAATGCTTTATGACCTCTAATTCCCGAAAAGCAATGTGAAACACGATACAACCCAGCTCCCTAAGCAGCAATTTTCTGTTTCTTTGGCATACGGTAGCCCCCTACCACACAAGCATGGTCTCGCTCAAATGGCTCAAGGGTGACCTGCTCACTAGGTTTCAACTGCTCCTGCACCATCTTTTTCACTTCACTTTCGAACACAGCCTCTGCAGGAACAGTGGAGTCGATGCAATTTGCCTGGCCACAAAATAATTACATCAATACAAGAACGGGAAGGAGCCATTGCTTTGAGTGAAGCTGGTAGTAGTCAAATAGAAGGCTAACCTTTATTGAAATGACAAAATGACCACCAGTTTTCAGAAAATAGGAAGCATTGAGTGCTAAAATCCTTGCCTGCAGAAGTAATTTGCATTAACTTGCATACCTCGGTTAAAAAGAATCAAAATAATGAACATATTTATTTTACAGTGGACCATGCGGCATCGCCCACTGCTTCTAATATTTTCTATCATTCTCATCAAGGAAGGAGCTGAAAACGCATGAAAAAGGATTTGACACATTTTACAACCGCGGACAGATAATCATAAAATTGACACAAGGAATGGATATTTAATTGAAAGCTGAAAATCAATTGATTATTCATTCAACCCGATTGACCAAGACAAATGGTAAAAATTTGATAGTTGCAAACATGCTTGCAAAACGTCTTTAATGAATCCCAAATGCATAGATCATAAAAGTTTTTCAACAATGCTAGCTGTAAAAAGTATGCATAAAAAGTTGCATTTAAATCAAAATCGCTTCGAGTCACACCGCCCAAACAAACAAAGCCTAATCAATTACTCCTCAGTCTTTCATACAGGAGTGTCAAAAGGATGGATAAAAATTCTAAAAATTCCACCAAGGATTGCAAACTAAAACGTGGCAAACAATTTTCTGCAGGAACAATTGTCAATATAAACGTGAACATAATAACATGTCCTGCATCACAGATGTTATTCCACGTATATTATGAAACTGGTAATTATTCAAAGCAGGCCCACCATTATGCGAAAAACTAGTACAGAATATTTTAAGAAAATGAGTTAAAAAAAAGAAAAAAAAATAAAGAGCCTTGGAGAAAAGGAGAGAATTAATTAGAAATACTGAAAAGAGAATAAATTGATTGATACCAAGCATCGGAAGCTCGGTTTTACATCACCCATATTGTCTTGCAGGGGAATCCGAGTACCTCATCATATGCCAGATATCTTAAAAATGATACACACAAAATACGCTAAATATTTTTGGTGTCAATAATATGGGAGAAAGTAGCTTGATGTTGCAGAATATGCATCAGAAACTCGATTTTACATCACCCAATATGTCTTGAAGGGGAATCCGAGTTAATTCATCATATGCATGAACTTATATGCTTCATTTCAACCAACAAAGAAGTATCATAAGAAATAAACTAAAATGTATAAATAAATTAAAAAGCAAAAAGAATAAAAAATTTCAATTTCTTTCAAAAACATGAAGCCTGTTAACTGGGTGAAAAAACAAGAGCAACTAAAGTTAATCATCCAAAAATAGGTCAAATATATTATTTTCAGGAGTTGGTGTTAGTACTTGAAAGAAAAACAAAAGACAAAAACCATGTTCTTTCAAAAACAAATTAAATCAGTAGTAAATCATTCGAAAGGAACAATAAAAAAATTTCCAGCCTTTTGATAGGAAGGAGCAACAAATTATACAAGGGTACACTCAGAACAGAAATAGGAAGGAGCAAACCTGATCAGGCTGAGCAACATCAGAAAAGATCACGTCCACCATTCCAACTAGCATACGGTACTTGGCAGGATGTCTGGCATCTTCAATTATGGGAATAACATTGGTCCGTTTCTTTGCCATGTTAACCAAGTCTCTCCCACTTCTGTGAGAAAATTCTACCGCATATACCACTCCAGTCTACAAATAAAAAAACACTTTTTAAGCAACATCCTTATCAGCATACGAAGCAGGAAACTATAATTTACAGATGAATGATACTTACAGGGCCAACAATATCAGACACGTGAGAAACAGTAGTACCAGAAGCAGCTCCTAGGTAAAGAACTTTAGCGCCAGGTTTCTTGGTACAACCAACAAGAAAACAATCAACAAGCAGGTTGCATAAAACAAAATCTACCAACTCATAGAGCAATATTAATAGATAAGCTCATGAATAAAACTTACAATCCAAACATCATCAACACCACCAAGAATGGCAGCAGCCAATTTTGATCGGAAGGGGTTCCAAACCCTGTACTCGACTTTAGTTCCATCTTCATTCTGAAAAGAGATGTATGATTTAGTAAAAAAATAATATAAATAACAGCATCAAATGCACCAACAATAAAAGAGAAACTTGATGCAACAAAAAACAACATTGTTCAGGTTTCAAAAAAAACATTTAATTTCATGAATGGAGACAACAATGGAATAAATTGAAGAAAAGTAATAAACACCTGAACAGAGACTTTCTTCTCATTGTATACAGTCTCACCAGGAACCATATTCTTAGTAACAAGAGCATCTTCTTTACCCTTTGCAATGAACACTCCTTCATGTCTATGGGGCTCAACCACAACCTTGCTCCCACCTCTCATTCCTCCACCACCGCGGCCTCTTCCACCACCGCGGCCTCTTCCACCACCCCTCATTGCACTGCCCCTTCCACCACTTCCTCCTCTTCCACCTGAAAAACCTCTGCCTCTACCTCTTCCTCCTCCATCACCTCTACCTCCCCTAAACCCACCACCACTACCACCTCGACCTGCTCATAGTTTTTTTTAAAAAAATCAGTCATGCTCTAAACATTAATACCTGTAATATAAAACGAAAAAAAACAACCCAGATCAAGGGGGAAAAAAGCAAAACAAGAGCTGCTTGGAAGTAAATAATTTTTTTATAGTTATGTCAGTGGAGTTAGTGCTAAAAGTTTAATATAAAGTTTAATACTCTAGGGATGTAATGAAATACAAGAGCTGCTTCAACTATATAAAAGAAATCAGATTTCGTGAAACAAGCCACACAACCTATAAGCCCTGAAACAAGAAAACGTGAAAACTTTCTCTACCTCTAGGGGGTGCCATCTTTGCTTCTGGCTGCTGCGATTAGTTGAAAGTTAGGAGAAAAGAAAGGCTCTGCTGCAAACAGAGAGGAGGGAGGCGATGACTGAGTTTCGAAAACTCGACTGAAGAGCTCCTTTTATAATGTCTGATATTAGGGTTTAGGGTTTTTCCTTGGTGACATGGCTTTGTTTGCTCTTACTTTGGATTTGTCAAAGCCCACTAGTAACAGGCCATGATGATAAGCCCAACCACAACTACTGTCGACCACCGTGATTGCTTTCGATCGACCCTTTACTTTAGTCAATTTGTAAATTGGTCCCCGACATTTTGGGAATTTTCAAAACAAATTGTAATACTCTTCATTTTCCCACTTCTTGGTTGTCCACTAGTTGAGTTTCAATTAACATAAAATATATAGGGTGCGGGTTTAGAGATAGTTTAGATTGTTATAGTAAAATTATCATTTTATCTTTGGATGAAAAAAATATAAGCCTTGATTGTAGGGGTAATTTGATCTTTTCTAATGGTTCATTGGTTATTAAGAGATTGTATGTTAGTTTTTTTCAAAAAATTTGCACATTTAAATGACATATTTATCCCCAAATTTGATAAAATCTAGAATCGTTGACCAAGAGTTATTTTGTCTTTTCAATAACTTTTAAAAAATATAATTACCTATATACCCCTAAGGTCAAAAGGTTATTGTAGTTGACCAAAAGCTTTTTTGTTTTTTTGCTTCTTAGAATACAATAAAAATACATTTTAACCCTTGAAAAAGACCACAAAAAAATAACGCAGAGCATTTTTATCTTTACACAAGGGTTTTTTTTTGTAATATACAAGCTCATGAAGAGCATTCTGGTATTTTTTAAGTTTGAAAAATAATTTTATATTCAAAAAAGTTGTTGGTGCGTGTTTGTTATGTGCTAGCGAGTGAGCGGTGTTATAGCCTTTTAAGTGGCATGTGAGATCCCATCTGACGGCCAAACCCACATTTTCATCGTGTTTTTGGAAGTGTCATCTTATCCTTTTTCCTTTCGACGTGGCGTGTATTTTCTCTGGAAAAGAAAAAAAAGAAAAGAAGAAAGAAATGACCACCACCAACAAACGCGTGTCCTTTTTTCTTTTGGTTTTTTAATTTCAGTCTTTATATTTTTTATTGCATCAATAACTCTTTTACAAAAGATTTATTACATTTTTAATTTAGTCCTTCAGCAAATATGAGAGTACAACAAATAGTAAAAAATGTCATCTAACCCAATGTCTTGAGTGATATCGAGTAGGGTGTTCTTGGAAGTGAATTTTTGTAGCCTTAATTGTTCAACTCTACGAACAAAAACTTTACGAAGAAGGAATATAAATTTAACCTAGGAAAGAAGTTATCGCATTGAGCAAGTAATATTCATCAATCAGGTTGATTGAGATTCGAGTCCATGCCCAAGATTACACAGGCATGGACAGAGCAATTAGCTTAAGACTTCACCGTCCCAAGTCCATACTAAAAAAGGCTTCGGCCTCCGGGAAACAGGAAAGCAACCCTAACCATGACCACCCAGGATGAACAATGCGCACACACTCTACCCATGTACACCGACCAAATCTTATCTCACGTGACTTCAAGAAATGTCTTTATTTCCTTTGAAGCATGTCCTTAACTCCTTATACAGGCGTCAGACTTGCCTTCAAATGCACGTACTACAAGGTTGAAATGAATTGCCATTGCTAGCTGATTATGTATTTCTTTTTTATTATTATTATTATTTAGGAGCAGAAATAAGAGTTTTTATTGGTAACCATTACTTTTCAAAAGTATTTTTTTATTTGAAGATAAATTAAAATAATTTTTTATTTTTTAAAAAATGCCTAACACCCTAAGCAAGAGCTGCACCTGGGCTCTCTCTCTCTCTCTCTCTCTCTCTCTCTCTCTCTCTCTCTATATATATATATATATATATATATATATATATATAAAGTGTTCGGTTTTCCATGATCTAATCCCTCCCGACACCCATGAGAAATTTGGAGGCTCAAAATCTGTAATCAAGGCTCCGCTGGTATGTGCTTTCATTCATTCTAGCCATTTCATTCCTTTGTTTTTTTTTTTCCTTTATTATTCGATGACATGTATTAACGGACATAAACTTTTCTTTCTCCTTCTTTTTTTATTTCTTTGGAAGGTAAGAGATTCGCAATCTTGAAATTAGCATTTGACAAACTGAAATGAAGAAAAGAATTGGCGCACGCATCAAAGAAATTCTTTCATGCTCTGGTATGTATGCCCTCTTTCCCTTGTAATTCAATACACACAGCCCTCCCCCTACATGTAAATTGTAAAATGCCATATTACCCGCCATCTATAGGATGGTCTAAGATGGAAAAACTCTAACTTGGGAACTGGGGGTGACATGTCGTTTGAAATTCCTAGATGGAAACGGCGTGTCGTTTGAAAGCCCTCACCACTTCACTGCCTTCTTATTTCCTAATAAGAAGGAATGCTCATGGAGGAGAGCTTACATTTATCCATATTTACATGTAAATCCAACCTAGAACGGCTCGGGCTAATTTGTATACACTACAAGGATCATGTTTCTTGAACCGTAGGATTAATCCAAGTTCCTGCCTGGGTAACTGATTGCCTGGATCAATCCATGTTCAATTAAAACAGATTTTCACAAGAAAGAGGTGATGATCTTTGTTTCCGTGGTTGATTTTGTGAGTGCAGATACAAGGTTGGGTGCCACCAGTACCCCCAACCTTCCGATGGAGATTGACGTCCGTGAAGAATATGCCAATGCCTTCAGGACAGAATCATACAATCTCTTCTGGGCACGTCTTCAAGCACTATCCAATAGAGATCCCACCACGTGTACTGTTCTAGCAGCTGAGTCCACCACCAGCGCAGCTCGGCTACCATCCTATCGACTCTTCGTCGAAAACCTCTTGGATCCGGATCAGTCCACGGTTATTCGGACCCTTTCCTTGATCCACACCCGACCCTCAACCCACTCTCTCCTATCCAAATACTTCACTCAAACAGCGAATGCTTCTCTCCTTTGTGGCTTGCTATTGAAAGACATAGACCATATACGGGTCAAATACCGATCTCTTAAAGCCACCCTTGATCAAATACCCAAAACCCAGTTTCCTAACCCAGAGATTTTAACAAGAGTTACGGAATTCGTCAACGCTCGGAACCCATTTGACCGGTCTGGCTCAACACCAAGCCGGGTCCAAGTCATGCAAGCCGATTGCTTCAAATTGCTCAAGCAGCTAGAGTCAAAGCGTGACAAGGCTAAAGCGAAGCTAAATCTAAAAAACAAACTAAAACATAGCTCAGCTATATTTCTTGTGGCCTTGACAGCTTCACTAACAATAATCATAGCGACCCACGCTCTAGCATTGCTAGTTGCCACTCCAGGTCTCATAACAGCAACATCATTGGGGCCAGGTTCTTCGACAAGGAGGCTAGCCAGGGTTGCAGCACAGCTGGATGCAGCTGCAAAAGGGACTTACATACTGAGTAGGGACTTGGAGACCATTAGCAGGCTTGTGAATCGAGTAAAGGATGAGATGGAGCACTTGCATTCAACGGTAAAGTACTTGGTTGAGAGAGGAGATGACGAGGGCAATTGGTTGCATGGCATTAATGGTGAACTGGTGGTGAGGCAATTCAGCAAGATTAATGAATGTTGCAGCTTCAGCAACCAAGTTGATGATCTTGAGGAGCATTTGTATCTGTGTTTTTTGACCATCAATAGAGCTAGAAACCTTGTACTGAAAGAGATTGTGGATCCAGGTCAATAATCCACCTCGATCGGCTCCCAACATTCTATCAAAATACTATACTATGTCTTAATTTTTCACCACTAATTTTCTCCCCAACTCTATATTATATTCCATCCTAGCTAGCTATATACATGATTCATGGTTTTTTTAAAAAAAAAATTGAAAGAGATTCAAATAAAACTTGTATCAAGTGATATTTTTATTTACATTCAGTTATGATTCAATGTTATCATAGAACATGAGTCATTGATTTGGGATCATAACACTAGTGTATATAGCCATAAAACTCAAAATTACATCAACTTTTATAGTGACTCATTTAGTTCAAAAATTTAATTTATAGGTGATAAGCATAATATTGAACCCAAGAATTAAGATTAAAAAGTTACATCTTAAGACCATATAAATAGTCTTGATCTCAAGGGTAGATCATCTTAATTCTTTTCTAAATTTGTTGGTAAACTGTGAATAATGTTTATCATGT
>Ga0307518_10002162_pt1 | contig 14416 bp, 10 predicted proteins | sample 25_EM_MG_FD_203889 | JGI IMG/M metagenome (GOLD analysis project Ga0307518, IMG submission 203889) | Populus trichocarpa ectomycorrhiza microbial communities from riparian zone in the Pacific Northwest, United States - 25_EM | ecosystem: Host-associated > Plants > Roots > Unclassified | place...
CGGTTTTATCTATTTTTGGTGGGGTATTCTTCAGTGGCTGACAATTTATGCACGATGTAATGCTTAACTGGAAGGCAGTTGGGATGGATCCTATACCCAGGTTTGAAAAAAATATCCATCTACGAGCAAGACTCCCTGTTAAGTGCTTCTAATGATATTTTTGAAACCTACAATTGTGTTGCTAATCTGAAATAGTTTTGTAATTCTCAAGTTGGCAAGGTATTTTTTCATCATATATGGGCTTTTTCATTACATCAAGTTATGGCAACAATCTTTGAATTCAAAGATGTAAAAGCTCAATTTAATGTAAGTTTTAAAAAAATCCAAAAAAAATGGGATTAGGTTTCCCGGTTTTTTGCAAAAAAAACCGGATTTAACTGAACCGGACCGGTTTGGTTTGAACCGGTTTTCGGTCCGGTTTGGTTAATATTTTACAAAATTACTATAATTCAATTTGGTTGGTTTTTTTAGTCTAAACCGAACCGAACCGAACCGTGAACACCCCTGTAACAAACCACACTAGCATGCTTCAAACAGGATCCTGTCTCAGGCTGAGCAGTCAACAGCTACACTGTAGCACCATTAGGTCTTGCGAGTGAACATAAAGCATTAACAGTGGAGAGCCCTCCAGGTCCAGCAGAGGCTACGACAAGGTCATTTGAAGTGATTGGTGGGGTAGAGAGGCCAAGGTGTGAGCCTTGAGCACTAGTCCCTCCCTACTCAAGTAAAATCATCACCAGCAGCAGTAAGAGAGATTCATTTATTCATAAAAGATGACATCTTTATTTCCTTTGGAGGCACAGGATCTATTTAAATGTTCCAAGCAAAATCATACAACATTGTCAAAAATCGCAAAGAAGTTCAATCACTTTAAAACACATGACACATGATTTAAATAAAAAATTACATATAATTTAAATAACTTAAAAATACAAAAAAACCAACAAAAATGGTTAGTAGCGTGTTGTCCTTTTTATCTTAAAAGGAAATTTTTTACTGCATCATCTTCTCTAACCTTATATAAGCCACCATTTTCCCTGCAGATTTGAATTAATATTGGTCAATAAGGACACCAACTTCTCTTTTAGTTTCCTATGCTTTCAATAAAAAGTTGTGGTTGATGCCATTCTTTTGTTGTTCTTTCACTAAATGCATGGCGGCAAGTTATAGCTCCTCCAAGATGAATAGGTTGGTGAGGGGTAGAAGTTTTGTGTTAATAGGGTCATTTGGTTTATGCAGAAAAAATGGATTTCTTGTTGTGTTGTTGGTACTTCTGTGGTTCTCGTGTATCAACTATGTTTGGAAGGTCTACAATAATTCAATTCATAGTCTTTGGTTTTCATGTATGTATCAAGGTGAGAATGATTGACAGTATCATTGAAGTTTGGAAACAAAGATGAAAAAGTTAACAAATTAATTAAACGTGTGGGGCGGATTTTGTACATAGTAAAATTATAAATAATTTAATGAAATAATACAAAAATATTTTTCATGATATAATAATAATTAAATCTATAATATTTTTCATGGATTTTGTCCACGGACATGCCTGATCCAGCTTCCATGTTAACCTTGGCCTCAGCTCCCTGTCTCTTAACCTGATTTTGCTGGTTTTTGATTTTTATACCGACACTATAAACATAAATTGACTCGCAAGTCAACTCGTGATTTGAACAGCATTGCATGAAAACACACAAATCAGGTGCGATACATCTTGTTTTAGAACAAAATACCATAAAAGCACCAAAACAGTCAGTTTGGTTTAAGAGCCTCTAAACCCCATTAGCTGGAGGTGAAGAATTTTGATGCGAAGTTGCAGCACCTTCAATTTCTATATCCCTCACACCATCACCATTTTCTTCTTCATCCTCCAAGAAAGAACCCTTCCGCCTTAGTTCCTTCACTTTCCGGAACTCATCATAATGTGCTCGTCTGTGCTCCCTAAAATTTGAACTCCTATCCGTTTCAGAATCTGACAACAGAGGAACATAGAAAGTTCATAAAAGTCATGCTAGGCAATGATATGGTAAATGCAAAACAAATAAAAACTACCATAAAAATGAGGGAAAGAAGGAAAAAAACACAGGTTGCCTGCTCCAAATTTGCATGATGTTAATATATAATGGTGAAGGCGAAATCCTAACCAAAGAGAACTCATATAAATTCATCAGCTTCAAATGAGATGATTGACGGAGTCTTAAATCTTATGTCTGTTAAACAAACTTCTGAGGAAAATTGGATGAAGAAGCAAACAGATCCCTTCTCAACTTGCAACTGCACAAGAGAAAGGTCCAGCATTTTGAGCAGTCACTTCACGCAAAAGTGCAGAAGAATAGGACTTCTCCAAATTCTCTCTCAGAATCCCATTTTGATGGGATTGAAACAGGAAGATGGCATGCCAGTGCAATAGTAAATGCAATAATACAATGTTGATTCGAAGATTTTATGATTGTCTATACAATCCAAGAATTTAAGTTTAAAGTAAAAATCTTCTACTTAGAGCAAAGATGTAATGGAGAACCTTCTTCATCTTGTTCCATAGGATCAACCTCGTCCTCGGAGGAGGTCCAGCCACTAGATCTTCTAGATGGGTTTCTACTTGAGGAAGCCATGATATCCAATGCAGTCCTCAATTCTTCTGCACGCATTGTATCCTCAGCAACCTCATTAAAGCTGCTGCCCCTCCTCGGAGAAAGAGAATCTATGATAAGAAGAAGAAAAAAAGCCGCAAACATTCAGTTAGACACCGTCTGGGAACGCGGTGCAAACCGCGTTCCCAAAAAATTCAATTTTTTTTTAATTAATTGTTTTTGTATGTTTTGGATCGTTTTGATGCGCTAATCTCAAAAATGATTTTTAAAAAATGAAAAAACATCATTTTGATGCATTTCGGCACGAAAAGCACTTTGAAAAGCAATCGCAACTACACTCTCAAACAGGCTTTTAGTGTAGGGAAGATGGCATAGTTTTACTGATAAAAATCAAAGAGCAAACAGTGATTACTATCCAAACTTTAAAGCAGCAAATTTCATGACAAAGCTTTGTGCAGAATCCAGTAATGTAAAGGAGAACTTGAACCAAAAACTTGGGAAACACCAGACAAAATTCAGCTCATGAAGACTTGACCACAACATATGCGCTCTTAAGAGTTAGCACCAGCAAAACACAACTGTACTATTGATGCACATTCAAAGACAAATAAATACAGTTTGATAGGGTATTGCAGAGAAGTGAGAAATCAACATACCATCATCAACATCAATCATGGGGTGATACGGGGTCTTGGGTTCGGTGATTTTCTGCCTCTCAGGCTTATTTGCTTCGATCTCCCCCAGATTATCCTCATCCCATTTTACTCGTCCTCTAGTACTACAAATACAAAACAACATAAACATCACATCAAAACAACTCACAACTACATAAAAATACACGTAAACTAAACCAAAACGATAACATAAAGCATTAAGAATAAATCATACTACAAACCCCATTTCTCCATAAAATTTCTCAACCAATCAAAATACTCCCAAAGAACCCACCAAATGTACACTGTACAAACAACCCCCATAAACCGTGTTCCATCATCATTACAGAAAAATCCCAAGCCCGAAACCCCAAAACCAAAACCCAATTTTCTTTAAATAACATAAAAACAACACAAATGATTAAAGAAACATCCATAGATGATTAAAGAAAACAAAACCCATTTTTTTGTTTTTCCAAGATATTTGAGAATACTAGCATGCAAGAATGCAAGCAAGAGAAAGCTGAAAAAATTACTTCATCTTTTTGGTGGCTATAAAGCAGCTGCGGATTGATCTGATTCAACAAAGACAAGGCAATTTGTTTAATACTTGATAAAATCAGATTAAACATAAGGTTAAATAGTCGAACAGATCATTAGAATTAAAAAATAAACAATAAAATTAAAATTTTCTTTCTAGGTTTAGAAAAAATGACAGATTGTGCATGATTTATGAAAAGTTAATTGTAATGAAGCAATGATCAAGGGAAATTATCAACAGAAGAATTAAAAAAAATTGATTATAATAATTAAATTACAAGGAAATGAGAGAGCGAGTGAGAGATTATTACCAGTTTATGAAAATGTTCTGCTGATTTTGTTTTGGTAGCAATTTTTTTTATTGCGCTTATCGGCCTTAGCTTTTGTTGACTCTCCTTGTTTCCGAGTCTACCCTTTCTGACACTTAACGGTGTGTTTGGGATTTGGATGAGTTGAGGGAAAGTTGGGGTGTTTGTTTTTACGACTGTACTTTTAAAACATTTTAATTTTTTTATTTTAATTTTATTTTAATTTTTTTATTTTATTTTATTATTTTGATGTCAAAAGTAAATTTTAAAAAATAAAAAAATATATTATTTTGATGTATTTTCAAATAAAAATAAAAATATCATCTATCACAAACTAAAATACACTTTTCATGGATGTACTCGGATCGAGTTTGGGCTATAATTATATTTAATTAAATTTTTAATATTTTACAAATTATAAATTCAATCTATTTAATTCATTTTATATTTAAGTAGGTTAGATATGTCGTGTTAGGTTAATTTTTTTTTATAAATATTATATATATCTATGGGCTAGGCTTATTTTATAAATGTTATAACGCGTTTAATATTTAGTCTAATTTTTATACCTTGTAGAACTATTAACAAAAACTTTAGAGCTAAAATGTTTTTAAATAAGATAAAAATAAATCTCACAAACTATCAAAATATATATATTATTTGATTGATTTTAATAGATTAAAGCGGATCAGATAATACAAATATGGACTGGTTTTTTAACACCCGGAAGGAAGCATTAACGAAGCACTTTGGTTAGCCCTCCTTCAAAATCATCCAAACACGACCTTATTTGAGGAAGCCCACGAAGTGGCAATCTGAGAAAATCCCAACTGTCCTAAGGCATGAAAGAAAAAAAGAAAGAGAAAAAAAATCTGAATATATAAATAAATTGACTATCAAAAACTAAAAGCAAAATAAAAAAGAGCAGAAACCCACAGATTTTGTTGGTTAAAAGAAAGAAAGAAGAAGCTCTCTGAAATCGCATGCAGATTTAAGCAGGAGCAGATCAGAGCAGCAGCTACTACTCTTACATGTATGTGTCTTTGATTATTTCCATGACGTGTTTAAAAATTTATTTTTTTCTTTCCTTTTTCTGAATAATATAGGACCTGACATGATCATATATATATATATATAATCTGGGTTTCAGTTTTTGTTATGTTTTTGTGATTTTCAATGCTGAAATGCAACTGGGATTCTCTCACTTTCAAGCTTGTCTTCGGTTTCGATTGTGGATTGCTTATCCTTTGATGGTTTTTGAGATGGGATCTTGAGATTTACTTGTAATTCAAATTTTTTTAGTATTTTCTAATTCAGATCGTGATTTTAATAAACTTTTTTTGGTTTTGGAAGACGAAAGTTCAGATTTTTTGTGATGTAATAAGAAGGAAAAGGGTATTTGTTTTGATTGGTTTTTGTAACAAGTCAATGATGACATGAGCAGAGATTAGTGGTGTGTTGGTGGCTAATATGAGGAAAAATGGAGAGCGCTTGTGGAAAGATTAATTATCTGCCGAATTCCCATTTTGTCAACAGTGATATTTGAGTGTGTTGAATAACTTTTCTGGCTATTAGAAACTTAAATCAAATGATAAATAATACATATATAGAAACAGCATCACGGATAAAGCAGATTGAGTTGGATTTCTCAATAATGTGGATTATTTCTCTTTGTTTTTCAGGATTGTTAATTGACGAGCAGGAGAGGAATCTGTTTAAAATTGTGAAATCTTGTTTCTTTGAGACTTGAATGTTAGAAGGAAGAAACTAATTGATAAGCTTAGACAACACAGAGATGTTCTCGTTGTTTTATGGCCTTTGGAAGTATATATTTAGTAAGACAGAGTTTCATGTGCTCATTCTTGGAATCGACAAGGCTGGGAAGACGGTAATGCTTATTTTTGCCTCATTAGTTGAATTCATGTTAAGCTTTACAAATTTGACATCTCTTCATTTATGTATAGCTGCCAGAAAGTTCACTTATTGTCAATGATTTGTTTGTGAATTTGTAGACATTGCTGGAGAAATTGAAGTCAGTGCACTCGAACTTGGAAGGCCTCCCTCCTGATCGAATTATTCCCACTGTTGGACTAAATATTGGTCGTATTGAAGTGGCAAATTCAAAACTGGTGTTTTGGGATCTAGGAGGTCAGGTATGTGAAGTTCATAAAAAATCAACTTTCTGAAACTATCTAAAATCTATGTAGGTGGGAATTTCATTTACTTTGGTAAGGCTTAAGTGTTTTTTCCTACTTTGTGGTTGAGCCAATTCAATTGCATTGTAGGTGCTCTGCTGAACAGCAGGATTTGATACCAGATTTTAAATCCTCGATCTTGTGTAAAAGAAAAATATTACAATTGTACATTATGCCATGCTTATTGTTGTTAATTAAAAAAATAGAATATTATGCATAAGCTCTCTCTAGTCATTACTACAGCTGTTATGTGAAATTGGCTACACATAACATGAGATTTCAGTTAGATAAGTGATTTTACTCCTTAGTTTTGCTTTTTTATTTGATGTATAACACTGTATATGCATCATGCTCAGTTTTTGAAGTGTTTTTTACATAATTTTCTTGTTAGCCTGGTCTTCGCTCAATTTGGGAGAAATATTACGAAGAGGCACATGCTGTGATTTATGTAATTGATGCTGCTTGCCCATCACGTTTTGAAGATGCAAAATCTGCGTTGGGTAAGTGACATTCTATGGTTAAACTGGGGAAAAATATGCTGCTGTATGATGTGGCTGCAGTTTTAATAGTAGTGAAGAGCTTATTATTGGTAATAGAAGGATGCACTGATACCTTGAACTATTTTAACAGAAAAGGTTCTTAGGCACGATGATCTGCAGGGAGCCCCTCTTTTGATATTAGCAAACAAGCAGGTATAACCAACTGCACCTCTATTGATGCAAAGAATATGCATCGTGTTACTTGCTGATCTTGCATATTATTAAAGCAAAATGAAAGTTTTTGTTTCTTGTACATCAAATTAATGGCAGGATCTTACTGATGCTGCATCAGCAGAAGAGCTTGCTCGATATCTAGACCTTAAGAAGTTGGATGAAAGGGTTTACATTTTCGAAGCTGTTTCAGCATATGATGGGTAAGTACATGCTATAACTTCAGGTTCATTCTGACAACCAATCTCAGTATCCAAACACCACATCACAGATTGATAATTGATTGCAGGATGGGGATCAAAGAAAGTGTAGAATGGCTCGTGGAGGTAATGGAACGAAGCAAGAGAACTGAGATGTTAAGAGCTCGTGCTGGTGTAACTGGCCCTGGTGCTTAGAGACTGTCCAATGCAGTTGTTTCTCCTGCTTTTTGTAGCAGCTGTAAATAAACAGAGATTGGATTTGATTTTACATGACAGAGTCCATCCATTTTTCAATCTCCCCTGCAGCAGCACACCTTCTTATCTACTATGCCCAGTGCATGTTTTTTGACTGCTAAATGTTCAGAAGATACTGTAATTCTATTCTTACACTGCAATGGAGCAAGTCAGAGGAGGGAGGACACTCCATATCTGCGAAGAATGACCAAGGTTGTTGGTACATTATGTTACTGCATTTGCCTTTTGAAATGCTTTTACTACCAAAATTTAAAATAGCCGAGGTGCATTAATGTCCTTATATAAAGGTATTAGAGGAGTTCAAGATATCAATTGTTCCATTTTACCAAAGAATTCTAATTATTGTTCATAAATTGAAACCCACAAGATGTTCTTAACAGATTCAAGTTCATGGAATGTGTGCCTTGTTGGCTTGTTCTATTCAATCTTAAATGAGTTTCTCTTGGTTTTTCATGATGAGAACAACGTTAAGTTTACAAGAGACGCCTGATTCTTTTACTTAATTACGGCCGGAGAGCCAGAGGGATATATATTCATAGAAAACCCTCCTCAATAACGACTTGTAATGCTGAAAATTCATGTGTTGGAATCCAGATGTAAGGATGCAAATATTAGACGTTCAGATTTTCATCCTGGTAGAAAATACATCTGATGGATAAGCTATAAAGGATACAAATCCACATTTCTAAGCTGGTTTTTTTAAAGAGCGATTACACAGTTAGACTAAAATGGTGTCTTGTATCAACTTGGCGAGGTCTGCAAAAGGGCATGTCTGCTTGCATCCTAACTAGTTCGGTACAGGATGACCTGCAGCTCTGGCTCTTTCCTTCACCAATGATTGCGGTTCTTATAGGAAAGAAAGACCAAATGAGGAAGAAGAAATGTCAAGTTTGTGCAGAGGAATAGTTATATGAAGATGAAGAGATCTCTTTAAGGTAAAACAAGCATGGAATGAAATAGCTCGAAGCATAATACCTCCCAACTAGATTCCGAGTCATTCCTCAAACAGACTCCAGTAAAATTCACAAGCATGCACACTAAGCAAAAATCAAATCTTCAAATAAAATGACCCTCCATGGTGAACAATGACTAATAAGTAACTATTATCTCCCCTTTCCACTGGAATCACACACAAACTCACCTCTAATTAGCACATAATCTGAGCTTCAATTGCGACAAATTTAACAGTGATGAACAGGACACAGAATCCAAAAGGCAATGAAAATGTAATAACAAGCACCATTTTATACATTTTTCAAGCATTCACAAGCAGCAAAACATAACATCAATAACATGTTCATGTATTAACTTACTGGATGCCTTGGGCCTTGCCTTAAACAAAATCTTATGCCTGATAATCCCAATAACATCCAATTCAACCTTAGATGACGGTAAGTCACCCTTGTTGTTGCTGCTGTTGTCATCAGCCTGATCGACATCCATAAAGCCTTTAACTTTCTTCAAAACCAACAGTGGCCTCTTCAAGGTCACTTGAGACCCTGTCAATTCATGATACCCAACAGTAAAGGTATAGCTTTCCTAAACCAAAACAACAAAAACCCACTTCACAAAATCACTTACAGAATAAAAAAACAATTAAAAAGATTAAAAACTGTTCTAATTCTCGCATCAAAAAGAAAATAAAAAAACAAACCTAGATAAAAAGTATTTTTTTCTTATAAATATATTAAAATAATATTTTTTTTATTTTTTAAAATTTATTTTTAATATTAACATATCAACCATCTAAAAACATTAAAAAAAATTAATTTAAAACTATTTAAACAAAATACAATGAGTAACAATGAAAATCTTGGAAAGTATAGGAGTAATATTAAGAAAGTTTCAACTATGGACTAAAGTAAAACCCTTTTGAACAATGAGAAGGTGTGCATTATTACTTCAGTTTTTTTTTTTTTTTTTGAAAAATAACGCTGACCAAAAAAATTTGGTGAAATATCATATTTATAAAAATAATACAGTTTGTTGAGATATGCAAGTTTTATTAGTGTTTATAAATTAATCTTGAGACCCACAAGTCTCCCATGTGAGATAATAGCAAGTATAAATTTTTTTGTGACGCATCAACAGTTCCAAATATAGTTTTTATTAGTGTTTACAAATTAATCTTGTTAAAATCTTTCTAATATTTCTAAAAATATTATCCGTTGATCTTCTTGCTTCTTCATTAACCATTGGATCCGGCTACAAAATTTTGTTGACCATGCAAAATGTTCATGTAAAACACTATCTCTCACAAGATTAGGTGCTAAAATAAGAGCAGTCCTGCATGTAAAACACTATAGGATGGCTAAGATGAATTACATGCAACAACAGTCCCACAATGGACAACTACACTAGAAAATTTCTAACAGTTACAACAGTCATCGAGTTAAAATTTGATTACAACTACACTAGCACAAGGGTGAATCGGTACAACTAACAAGAGAACTTGGGATGATCTTAGTCTGAAAAATATAATCACATCCAGAAAAGTTCCCTGATCTGTACAATTGAATCACAGGGGACTGCTTATCTTCGACGTTTATTGCTTCTCTCTTCACTATGTAGGCGTCGACTAGGTCCAGCTGCAGCTGCGTATCCTAAATTAACATGTTTAGTGTGTGGCAATGCAGGCCCTACCAAAGCTGCTTGATTAAATGATGGCTTCTCTGAAGTGCCAAATTGCTGGCACAAAAATTCAGTTTGGCGAAACTCACCTACATTTGGCAAGGTGAAGCCTCTACTTTCTTGCGGCTGCGAAGACCTAACTTGCGGCGGAAGGTAATCCTGAACCATATCAAAGTCCAATGGAAGAGCACCAGTGAGAGTTTTTATTGCAAATTCGATGCAGGGGTCTGACCATGCATCTGCAAAAGGTAAGACGAGAGGAGATACTGGCTTCTCATCAGACTTATTGCTAGTTCCAACCGCTCTAGCATGTTCCTCTAGAATAGACAGATTTCCATTATTCCCAATGTCTTCCGCCATGCCCACAAATTCATTGTTGCTTGATCCTGGTGACACTTTAATGCTATCAGAATCATCAACGGATGTTCCAGTGAGAGTTTTTATTGCAAAGGCAATGCATGGGTCTTGCCATAACTCCTCAAGTGGCAGGTCAAATGGCAGTCCTTGCTTCTCATCACCAGTACTGTAAGTTTCAATCTTTCCAGCATGTTCTCCAGTGGCAAGGTTCCCAGGAGGGGAAGCAACATCATATTGATGCTTCTTGTCCCCCTGCTTTCCTGATCCTGCCTTTCCAGCATGCTCCACATCCACAATAGCATGTTTGCTCTCATTTGAATCCACCGGTATTTCTGTGCTTTTGGAGGTGTCAAATGCATGCTTTGTATTCAGCTCAGTATCAGGGTCACCACAAGAAGCCTGCTCACTTGTACTAGCAACGATCTCATTACTTGGTTCAAGTGCAGCTCGACGAGCCCGAGTTGCTGCCTTCAGTTCTGGTGTTGGAGCTAGTGGAATGCCAGCAAGACGCTTCGAGGCCCGACGAGGAAGGTTAAGATCAGTTTTCTTCCTGGATTTTCTAACTCCAGTCTTTTTACTTTCCTTTTTTGTCTCCCCAACTTCCACTGATGGTTTATCCTGTAGAACAGCTTGCAAAGGATCTTCAGCCTTAACAGAATCACTCTTCTCTTCTGTTTGGTTGGAACCCTTATCCTCAAGAAATTCTGAGCTGCTTGATTCTGTTCCTACTCCACCTGCATCGTTAAGAAAACTCATACTTAAGGTTTTAATAAGCAGATTCAGAGTCAACAAACCCCAGAAATCCACCCAACAGATCCCACTCAGGATACCCAAACAATTGCATGTCCTCTGGCAATTTGTCAAGTTACACTCATAATCAACTATTGCTTGGTAAGAGGATAGGAAATTTATGAACATACACTGACCAGAAGTATGCTTGGAGAGAATTGTGCATTCTCCTGCAGAGGCTGAATTTAGTATCTGTTCATCCTTAACAATTCCACCCAACTTCAAGCTCTGGTCACTTATAATAGAACTAGGTGTTCTGTTGACAGCCAGTTTTTGCTTCTTGATTACAGAGACAAACTGATCAGAAGTACGCTTCGAGATAGCTGTGCATTCTCCTGTAGAGGCTGAATCAAGTACCTGTTCATCTTTAGCAATTTCACATGACTTCAAGGTCTGGTCACTTACAATTTGACTTGATGTTCCATCGACCTCCAACTTTTGTTTCTTGGCTATGGAGACGCACTGATCAGAAGCATGGTCGGAGACAGTTGTGCATTCCCCTGCTGAGGCTGAATTAAGTGTCTGTTCATCTTTAGCTATTTCGAATGACTTCAGGCTCTGGTCACTGACAATTGGACTTGGTACTCTGTTGACTTCCACATTTTGTCTCTTGGCTACAGACATAAACTGATCAGATGTGCGTTCAGAGCCAGTTATGCACTCTCCTGTAGAGACTGAAGTAAGTGTCTGATCATCTTTAGCAATTTCACATGACTTCAAGCTCTGGTCACCTATAACTGGATTCTGTTTTTCATGGACTTCCGACCCTTCTTTCTCAGCTACAGCTGGTGACTACGAGATAGAAAAAGGAAAAAACACTCAAAAAGTCAACAAATTGAAGATACCAAATCTAAGCCAATCAATAGTTTCAACTGGCATCCCAAGGAAAATCAGAAATGAAATTTGGCTAATCATCAATGTCACTAAATGCACCAATTCATGCATCTTACACAACAAAGTATATTGTGTAAGTGTTGTTCTGGGTATCAGTTTTAGAAGTAAGAACATACAGAGTGACATCGCTAAGCAAATAATTGAACACACAAGGGATGGAAAGATTGGAGTTACCTGAAAGCTTATACACTTTCACACTACAGAAGCACAATAACTTTTAGAGGCAAGAAAAGGTGGGCAAATTAAAGGTAAAGTCGTTTTCTGCTCTTATGCCACTATTTACACATACACGGACATGATGGGGAAAGAGCAACTTGGACCAGCAGTTAGAATTCAAAAGAGCACTCAACTGTCAGAGGCAAAAGGTTGGTGCTAATAGCTTTCTTGACTCGATCTTAAAAAAAGAAAAAGGGGAAAGGGTAAGGCATTTCTAATGCCATTCACCTATTGACAGATTAGAAGAAAGATGATAGAGCTAGATGAGATTGACCAGCTCATGTTCCAGATAGTATTCCACTTTTGGAGATGATGAATGGTGGTTAAATAGGTCTGAGGATGGGTAAATAAATCACACTTGTCTTACCATTAAAAGCATCCGATTCAGGTTGCGTCTATTTTCATTATTCTGGTTGGTCAACTCAGATTGGACAATTTGACAAATTTAAATCTATAGACTGGCCATCCTGAACTGACCAAAAGAGAGATTGACCAAACCAACAAAAAAAATATACTAGATAAAACTATACAAGGAAAAGGTTGGAGAATGCAACTAAAGAAAATATCTGCTTAATTGAATGTATAAAGATGTGAGAATAGAAAGGTATTTATTGATGCACCCACAAAAGTTTTATCATCTTCCAACTCTACATCATGGTTTTCTCTATCATTTCGCTTGAATGCCAGCCTTCCTACGACACCACTTTCAATGTAGCGACATGCATCCTTCATGGAGCGGAAAACATACCCACTAACAGGGTCAGTATACAACTGCAGAAAATAGCGATAAGTTAAATTCTATACGAATCTTTAGAGGCTTAACTGTATTAGTAACTCAATAACTTTAGAGCATAAGTAGTAAGCAAATTGAAGTTAAAGAGCCAAGCGAGTATTTATAGAAACAAGATTTGAGAGAATTGTGGATAAAGGGTGATGTTCATGTCAAGGAATAAGAAGCTCGTAGAGAAGTTTTTCCATAAGGAGAAGTACAGGCTGCATACCGAGTCTCTTCTGATTCTTCCACCCTTCTTTGTCACTTTGATTTCCTGGGTCCATCCCAGAGGTAACCCTTCTGGCACAGTCTTCTCAATTAGAACCTAGATTGCTTGATAATTAGAAACTTTTTTCCCTAAATTGAAAATATAACCAAGAAAAGATAGAAAGACAAAAAGGGCCAAAAGAGAAGCATGCTTCCTCAGACCTCATTTGAATGAGCCGGTCATTGCTTCTTACCTTTTGTTCAGAATTAGGATGGCTGCCGTTGAGATAACGAGAAACCTCAATCTTGGAGTTGAATCTACATCCACCCGAGGGAGGAAAGTAAAACTGCAATAAATACAATGGTTAAAGATAAGATTTTCAGCTGATAGATGATTTAAAGCTATCACTCCATTTAACATCGCTTTATTGCTGCATTTTTACTTTATATAACTTTCAGCAGATAATCAAAGTCAAGCAGAATCATATCTTGAAAGACATGGCCATGCCTACATTAAATAAGAGGTGAGAGAAGCTCGGATAAGAACACTATTTCAAGTTGCTGACAAATAAAAAGCCACCCAGATAAGATGTTGCAACCCAAAGACTGTCACCATTCCTCTAGAGAATACCCTTCCATCTCAATAACAAGAAATTGTAAATATTGGAGGATTAAGCAAAACAATAGTAAGCCTTTTACTGGACGCAGAAATCATTTTGCCTTCCACATACTTTGTACTCTAGAATAGCATGATACAATCAAATAAACATCTTTTGTAAAATTGAACAATTAAAATGTTCACACTTATCTTACTTGTTGTGCATGGCTTCTCCAAACAAAAACAAAACCCTAATGCAGCCTTGAGTTATACGTTTTCTAGTTTCCACAATAGGGGGCAAGAGGAAGCTATGGGAAATCACTATTGGTTTAAGTTCCCTATCTAATTGTGTTAACAAATATTTACTTTTCGGAAAGTTTAATGATCATTTTCTTGTCGAGACATGAAAATGAATTTATAGTACTGCTTCATGGTATCCCAATCCAACAGCACAACAAAAGAATTTCACTTTGCAAATTTATTCTTTGTACAGCTCAAGT
>Ga0307518_10002163_pt1 | contig 14411 bp, 5 predicted proteins | sample 25_EM_MG_FD_203889 | JGI IMG/M metagenome (GOLD analysis project Ga0307518, IMG submission 203889) | Populus trichocarpa ectomycorrhiza microbial communities from riparian zone in the Pacific Northwest, United States - 25_EM | ecosystem: Host-associated > Plants > Roots > Unclassified | place...
CCCGCCTTGAATCTGACATTTTGAGGCACCTGAATCCATAGAAATAATCTTAGATAGATAGATATTTTCGTTACAGAGAGGACAGACAATGTCGGCCTGACTTGTAGTTCATAAGCTAAGATTCGAGGATCGATTTATTCAGTGATGAGAGAGACAAGACAGGTTTGCGGGTTTTAGTACTCTAGACGTTTTAGAGAATGCCACGCGGAAGAGTGTTGGAGATAAATCAAAGTCAAGCTCCTCATTGGCTGGGATTTTCTTGTTTTTTATGTAGGCAGACAAAAGACAAGGCATTTGTGTTTTTATGGAGTGAATGGTAGAATGGGAAATTACAAAAAAAAAAAAAAAGCAACTCTTTGTGCTTTCGTTGAGAGTCGAACTCAAGACCTCCCGCTTACTAAACGGGTGCTCTAACCAACTGAGCTACGAGAGCTTTACAGAAGATGTTTTCAATAATTATTATGATATATATTATTACTTTTTTAAATTTCCTTTTCTTTTCCCTTCAAAATGTTTGAAAAGTTGATGGAAATCGCATGGATAGTTATTAAATCCGGGGATTAAAGTTCGATTTTGCCTATATTTTATTTTGAAGTTTGTCAATTAAATTCGGTAAACACTCATAGGAAATTAACCTAGTAAAACTCAGTTAATGTAATTAATATACCAAACTTTAATGGAACACCGACAACATTCTTTGAAAAAATCTTATTCAAGACAGCAATATTATTTTGGGATCGAACCCAGATATTAAAATAGATATGATAACCAGACCAAAAGGCACATAATGTCTTGCGTGCATTAATTCAATTTGGGGACCCCAAAGCCTCGAAAGGCTCTAATCATACAGTCTCTTTTGTTCCTATTCAAAATATATAAAAATAAAAAAGGTGTTCGTTTGGTGTAAATTTAAATGAATGTGAAGGAATTAATTATTTCTTAGTGGGAGGCACGATTACTAATTGTTTATAGAAGCAATAGTATTTGCATAATAATAGCGAATCAACTCTTTAATTATTATTTTTAATAGTGCTTAGTTTATTTGGATCCATGTGATTATAAATGATTCCCGTAGCATTTTATATTATTTGTAACTTTATCAATAAGAAATTATAATGTCACTTGCAAGCTTGATTCAATGATTCTTGATGCATAAAATATGGGGCGGAAATCGTGTATTTAAATAAATAAATAAATAATATAATGTAAACGTTCTTTAGAGGCCGTTTGATTATTAGATATCATTATCAACTAGATCTTTCTAGTTTTAAATAAAGGGACTTGAGAATAATTGGAGTAAGATTTTTCTTTTTTCTCTTTTCTTTAAATCTAATTTAAAGTGTTTATATAAAATTTAAATTAATTGGTTGTTTGATATTTTAGTAGTTCTTATTTTTTAAATTTTTTTTATAATCTTAATATGTTGGTATAAAAAATTATTATTTTAATATATTTTTAATTAAAAAAGAATTTTAAATAATATACTGTATCAAGCTAGGTTGATTTTTTTTTCGATTAAACCTTATTGATGAATCAAACATTTATTTACTCGTTTGCCAAAACATGATTGGGTTGGAAGTATATCCGGTAAAACATATATAAAAAAAAGTGATTTTCCCCCTAATTTTTTGTTATTTTATCAATAAATTGAAAACAAAATCTACATTGCTTGAGTGATTGAACATGTCATCAACATTTAATTATATCACTTCTTTACTTGTTATAATGTCAAGCAGTGGCCTCGCTATATTTTAGGCCGAGTTAAATTTTTTATAAAATAAATAAAAATATATAAATAATGATAAAGTTAATTTAATTAACACATGATCTTTAATATATGAGATATGTATAACACCACAAGAAAAAAAATGAAAAAAATTTAAAATTTAAAGTCTAGCAAATTTCAAATGATGAAAGTTAAAAAAAAATCAATTTAAAAAAAAAGATTTGTTAAAGAAAAAAACTAAAGTCAACCTGATTTAACTTTACTAACTCGCCAAACATAATATAAGATCAAGATTCAAAAAATATTTTTTTAAAAAAAAAACCTAGAAAAAATACTGAAGTTATATCAATAAGAAAATGAAAGAAAAAACCCCTTGAACCAATACGTGTTAACTTAACTGGCCCAAACCCAAGATAACCTTACATAAAAAAAAAAGTAAAAATTTCATAAAGCTCGATGGCTAATAATTAATGCAAAATAATAAAATAAAAAAATCAATAAAAAAAATAGAATCAAATTGGGTTAACTCGACTAACCTAAGATATAAAATAAGAATAACCTCTACAAAAGAAAAATAGAGCAAATAACAAAGCTCAATGCTCGATAATTCAATGTTGAACGATTAAAATAAAAAAAAAATCTAAAAAGAACTTAAAACGTACCAAACTTAAATTGGGTTAATCTTAAAAATCAGTGAACCAGGCTATGATACCGGGATTACCCCGTAAATGATAGATGGGAAAAAATAACGAAGAAAAGTTCCTAATCATAAAAAAATCAAAATTCAAAACAATGAAGACTAAATCTTGTACACAAAATAATTAGGAATCAAATTGGGATAAAAAACGAGGACCAAAATTGGAAATAAGATAAAATAAAATGAAATGTTGAAGGACAAAATTAAAAACAAAACAAGTAAATGATTAAAAAATATCAATCAAAAGAATAAGAACCAGGTTGAATATAAAAATTAAATGAAAAAAAATGCAAAGAAATGAAATTAATAAAAAAAAAATTCAAAAAGTATTAAAATCAGAACAAATAAAATCAAAATAATAAGAACCAAACTTAACATAAACACAAATTGAAAGATACAGCTGAGTTTTTAAAGGTTGTGCGTGAATATCAAAGCCCAAGAAAGAAAAAAGAGTGGGGAGGAGAAAAAAATTCATCACCCTGAATATGACAACACGAGCCACATCATTAGTTTCGACTCCACATTACCCATCGGACGACATGGTAGTAGGCGGTTTTTTGTCATCAACAAACTCCTCACACATTGATGTCAACATTTTTTATTGATTCATCAATATTTTAAATTACTAAACAGCCATAAGGATAGCTTAATATTACAAAAATTCATATTGCAAAGATGAAAATGCCCTCTCAAGCTAGCCTTAGATTTTTTTAATTCCAAAATTAACCTTGTCATTTTACTGCATACAACAAAACATGGAAAAAAAATACCCTCTTGGCAAGGTCTAGCTCGAGGTATTGACATTATTTTACTGCACAACTAAATTGAATAAGATAAGATAGCCCCCGGATAAAAGGTCAATATTTCTTGCTTTGAAGGGCAACGGTATGGTTTTATTATGAAAAAGAAAAAGAAAAAGAAAAAGAAAAAGAAAAGAATAAAGCTACCAAATTATTCCCAATGTATTTTTTTTTTAAATGATAAAAAGAATATTCTCTTTTCTAAAAATGGCAAAGCTCGTGCAGCTTGGTGCTATGCGAACCAAATGGTCATTTTCTTCTGTACTTGTTTGCATGCATGTGATACGCTGACGGTTGATTAAAAAAATTTGAACCTGATAGAAAAATATTTTAATTGTGAAGAATTATTTGATATTTCTGTTAAATTTGATGTATATTAATTTTAAAATTTTTTGATTCAATTCTTTATTAAATTCGGGTTTAAAATTAAATTGTGATAGGGTTGTTTCAACATGAGTTAGTTGATTTGATTAGTTAAAAAACAACATGTTTTATCTAAAAAGAAATGAGAATAAAATTAAAAAAATAATGAAATTAACAAGAAAAAAACTATCAATCCAACTTCTCGACTATCCAGGCTTTAAAACTAATCGTGTGAGAATTGTTTTAATATAATCTAATCGACTTAGCCAGTCCAAAAGCATTTTGTTTAACCGATAAAAACATTCTCAATTTAACTTATTTTCTAATACGAGTTTAAAATTAAATTACATGAGAATTGTATTAACATGATTTAATTGATTTGACCGGTTAAAAAATAATCAAGAAAATAATTTAAAAAATTTAAAAATAAAATTAAGACTGAAAAAAAACTCGAATCAAAGGAAAACAAAAGTTTATAATCAGAATAAGAAAGCACTGCAAAGATCTCAGTTTTTTTTAAATTAATATAGAAGGTAATATTTCCTTCCTATCTCATGGAACTAAATAATTGAATTAGATAAGTATCAAACCAGTCAATAGTGGAGTTTGAAAATATGGCGATACTTATTTATTAAAGTATTTTTTTTTGTTAAAAAATATATTAAAATAACATTTATTTATTTTTAAAATTTATCTTTGAGATAAACATATAAAAATAATAAAATATATATATAAAAATATTTTTAAACAAAAAAATAAAATTTACCGACTATCAATTTACGCTGGAATCTCAAAAGGGGTCAAAGATGTGAACGCTCGTCGTATAAAAACATTTATGTCTTTGTTCTGTATCCACTTGAAGCCACGTGTCCTGCCATGTCCATGAAAGAGAAGTGCTTGGAACACACAAAATTTGATTTTTCAAAGACTTTTAAAGTCTTTTAACTCAATTTTGCATGATGGGTTGGTCAAGATACTTCTAGACATGTCCACGTGGCAACGATCACATGCATCATTTTCTCATGTGATTTAGCGTTGGCAGTATGGTTACGGGTGTTTTTCAAATAATTTTTCATGTCAAAATGCATGTCAATGATATTTTTTCATTTTTTAAAAATCATTTTTGACATCAGCACATCAAAACAATTCAAAACATACAAATTATATTAAATTTTAATAATAAAAAAAAAATTTTAAATTTTTTAGAAACGCAGTCACGTTCCCAAAAAAGCTCAGCTCAACATCACGGTCTGGTTAGAAAATCTTAAGGAGGGCAACGCAAAAAGAATTGGATTCCAATAATATTTTTTTTATTTTTTAAAAAATATTTTTAATATTAGTATATTAAAATAATATTAAAATATAAAAAAATATTAATTTGAAATAAAAAATAAATAAAAATTTAAATTTTTTTAAAAATATTTTTTAAATGTAAAAATAAACATGTCTCTATAATTCGGGTAGCTTTAAGAGGAAAAAAAGCTGTAATGGAGGAAACAAATTTTAATTTAATAATACAGTCATAGCTATCTTTAATATTTTATTTCCAGCTTTATGATTAGATTATATTCTTGAATCAATTTTATACAACGAATTTACTTTTTTATTTCATTAAAAAGATAAGTAAATCTGACTTATAAATATTTTTTATTAGATAATTAAAAATATTCTCAATTCAATATATAATTTTAACTTCGTGAATCACATATTCATCACTAAAAAAATTAAAAATTCAACTAAAACAATTATTATTAATTATTAAATTTAATTTAATTTAAATTTTAAATTAAATAAGGAGAAAGTTAACTCGGTTAAATCTGATTAAACTTGTTTTAATTTTTTTAATTTTACTTTTAAAAAATTTGTTTTAGATTAACTTTAATTAATACAAATTAACTTTCTAAATCATGATCCCTTGGACCTGACTAGACCTGACTGGAAAAGGATCAATAACTTTGCCTAAAACCCTAGCAAAACATCATTGATGGACAAAAAAAAAAAAAGACTTTGTTAATGCATTCTGTAAGGGTTAGCAAAGTCCAATTTTTGATGCGAAGACTCAAAGAGTAAGAAATTGAAAGAAATCACAAAACGCAAGCGTTTTGCAAATACAGTGTAAACGCCCTCGTTTTTGACCCATTCCCCTTCTGACTTTCGAGCAATTCACTTTCCTTTTTATTGCAATGTCCTCTCCGCTCTCCCTCTCTCCTCGGTTCTATTACAAGACGCCCTCGCAGTAAACCCTCCTGTCTCTCTCCCTCTCGAAATCTTATTTGACCCAAAATCCTCTCTCTAAATCAAAGTACAAATCACTAACCACCACTTCAAGATCTGTTCACTGCAACTCTTGATTCCACACATCAAAGGTTAGATCTTTACGTGCTCTAGTGATTGAAAGACTCTAGCTTTTTAAGTTTTTTTTACTATAAAGTTTGGATTTTTATTCACGATGTTTGTGTTTTGTTTTTTATTATTTTATTTCTTGCAGATCTGGGTTGTTTCTGATAGAACAGCGTTTTGGGACTGAAGTAAGCAGACCCTTTTCAAGTTCTTAGGTTCTGAAGTATTTATGCTTGTGTTTTTTGTGATCCGGGATTGGTAAAGTCTGGAACTTTTTGGGTTTTTTGTGAACTGTTATTTATGGAAATGTCAATTGCACCACCAAAGGAAGAGTCCATTCAAATTAGAGAGGTCTGGAATGATAATCTCGAAGAGGAGTTTGCGTTGATTCGTGAAATTGTTGACCAGTTTAATTTTGTAGCTATGGATACTGAGTTCCCTGGCGTGGTTTTGCGCCCTGTTGGGAATTTTAAGAATATTAATGATTATAATTACCAGACTTTGAAGGATAATGTTGATATGTTGAAATTGATCCAATTGGGTCTTACGTTCTCGGATGAGAATGGGAATTTGCCAACTTGTGGGACGGATAAGTTTTGCATTTGGCAATTTAATTTCCGTGAGTTTAATGTGACCAAAGATATCTTTGCCAGCGATTCAATTGAGCTGTTGCGTCAATGCGGGATTGATTTTAAGATGAATAATGAAAAGGGTATTGATGTGAATCAGTTTGGTGAGCTCTTAATGTCATCGGGGATTGTTTTGAATGATGGTGTGCACTGGGTTACTTTTCATAGCGGGTATGATTTTGGGTACTTGCTTAAGCTTTTGACTTGCAGGAGCTTGCCTGACACACCAGCAGGATTCTTTGACTTGATCAATATGTATTTTCCAGTGGTTTATGATATCAAGCATTTGATGAAGTTTTGCAATAGCCTGCATGGCGGGTTGAACAAGCTTGCGGAGTTGTTGGAGGTGGAAAGAATTGGTGTGTGCCATCAAGCTGGCTCTGATAGTTTGCTCACATCCTGCACATTTAGGAAGTTGAGGGATAACTTTTTCAATGGCTCCGCCGAGAAGTATGCTGGTGTTTTGTACGGTCTTGGTGTCGAGAATGGACAGAATACTAGCTGAAGAAAATAAAATAATCAGGATAAAAGATTGATCAATATTTGTAGACTACTAGAGTGTGAGACTTTCTTTTCCCTTTGTATTCTTTGGCAAGAAAGATTGTTGTTCTAGTGTTGACTTCTCTCAATTGCTTCCTTGTAACCGAAACCTTGACTAGTTTGTAGCTTGGCTCTTTGTAAATTATTGCAATCAATGTTTCAATAATAGACCTAGTTTTTTCACAAATCGTTCTTTTGAAGTTCTTTTCACAATCAATGTTTCTGTGCATTGTTCTTGATGTTTGTCTGTTTGCAATATTTGCAACCTGGATGGCGAAATAATTACTCATTGACCTTCAGAATTCATGGATTTTCATACCCCCCCTGGATTAAAATTTTCTAACAATTAGATTAGATTCTGTAGCACTAGTTTTTCCTTGAAGTTGGAATCACAGTGGAAACCTTCAGTTTTGAATTTGTATTGTTTTGTAAAGAATGAAATTTCCTTTTATTCCACTATAACTTCATATGGAGTATTTCAGTATTTCTGGAAATCGATACTATGATCATTAGACTTGCAAATCAATGAATTTTAGTGCTCTCTCCATCTTCTCCTCGTCTTTGAAATTCTTTCATCCTTGTTGTGAAGTCCACTGTGGAGGTGCCATTGTATATAATACATTGTTCCTCCAAAGTTTCTCAGAGCCCCTGGAATTCATATTATAATCAGGTTGAACTGCTGTGAGTTTGATATCCTGTTCCTCTTCACTTACTAAAACAATATGCATGCTCATTCACAGAGAACATTCATGGGCATCTTCAACGAGCTAAATGAGTTTTGTCATTGTTTCAGTAGCATGGTTTGAAGAGTTGTGTTGTGGGATGAGAGGAAGTGGAACGAGCCTTTCGCAGATGCCAGTTTAGAAGAGGTACGCACTATATCAGACTCAGCTTGTAAAATTTAATTAGTTCATGTTATGGCCAAGAAGCAATTGATGCACCTGGTAGGTCTTGTTTTTTCTGGTGAAGGGAGACCATTTCTTTTGTTAGACCAACATGTAGCAGGAGTAACTTATGTTTTCAGTCGATGAATGAAATAACTTTTCCGCCCCTTCTTTTTGATTATCTTGTTGATAACTGTTTTCCTGCCTTCTTTGTTTGAGTACAATGGATTTTCAACTTGTATTATGGACATGCATCTAGAGTTTTCTTATAAAAAAATGTGTCCACACAACAAAGCTTCGTCACAAGCACCTATATATCTCAATATTTCTCCAATTATGCATTCCAGCAGATAATTTCACTTTTCTTGCTTGTTGAGTGTCTGATTCTGTAGGAATATTGCTCATTAAAAGCCTTCTTTTTGCCACAGATTGGTTCCTTAACCAGCAATTAAGAATGTCCTGGATTGCTGCTTTCTTCCACGGGTCCCAATATGGTCTGATCTTGTTTTGGCTTCAAGTCCGTGGACTCCATGTAGTCTCGGTTGTTGTCTGCTCTTTGGTTGAATGGTTATTATTGTTTCTGCCTTTCTGGCTGCATTTGCTGGAAGTAAATTGGATGATGTTGCTTCATTCACATAGGCATATAAAAGTGTCTTCTGCCAAACAAATTCAAGTTTGCTTCTGTTTTCCTACTGGCTGTCAAATGGAAGATTTGTCTTGAAGCACCTGAATCTGGTGGCTAGCAATGATACTAGCGAACAAGCTTAACTGGGACGTGCTCAGAGGCATCAGTTATGCTTAAGAAAGTCTGGACCACAAAAAAAAAGCCTGCCTTTTGCCACAGATTGCTCGGGAGAGCATTGAAAGATCCAGTTACCTCTGTCATTCTGTGAAATCTGTCCCCTAACGTTACTGAAAGAAAGAAAACGGGACTTGAGCTCGAAGGGAATCGACCACTCAACCTTGTCACTGAACAAGGTTGAAGATGGGTTTTGCTTGAAATACAATGAGGCGTAGTTATGGGTTGATGAAGTGAGAATCTTGGTGCTGGAATACATGAGAAGCCACGGAATGGCATTTGCAGCATGGAGATAACGAGTGGGGAAACCTTGAAAGGCCATCATCAACAATGTGGCCAAATTTCAAGGGCCAGATTTTTTTCCATCCAGAACCAATGCTACTCCATTTTAAGACAATAAAACGAAGGGATCAGATCACTCCCTAGTCCCTACAGTGTATGCAATGATAGACGCCTTGCAAAGCAAAATGTCGTGGACAAAAATAACTTTCTTACCTGCTGCTTACAACACTGGCGGGGGGATTTTACTGAAGCTAGAATCCAAATTATGAAGAAAAATTGAAGGCCCACGCCACGAGTTGGGTCTCCTTCGAGTAAGCATCCTGTCATGGACTCATGGGCAGCACGTTTGCTTTTGATGAATGCACGTAAATATACATGATTCCAGGACTTTGCTAGTGATTAAAACGTGAAAAACATTTAGTCTCCAATTTTTGACCATCATCAATGCTGTCCTGCCATGGAGAGTTTTAGGTGCAAGGCTATGACGATGCCATGGTTAAAGACTTGAAGGTCCTCTCAAACATGACACACTGTCATCGTAATTATGACCTGCACGGGTTGAAATGGTCTGAATCGAGCTGGTTTTAAATTTTATCACTTTTAATGTTGATTAAAAGTAATATAATTGATGATTTAGTCAAGCTTAATCTAAGATCCAGTAGAGTTAAAGTTAAGAAATTTGTGTTTTTAAATAAATTAAAACGTTTTGAATAAAATAATTTATCACAGGCTAATAACATGAATAAAAATGGAGCTCCACATCTTTCAGTACAACAAGATGTTAAAAAAATAATCTAATCTCCATTGAAATTGACCCGAAGCTTGCTACTAAATAATTGCTTGCTGATGTCGATGCCCAGATAGTCCTTCAAATCCCATAATTTAATCGTACTTCCACATCGCACATGATGAAAGCATATTCCAAGGCTATCACCCTTTGTTTGCTGTGCCATACCAACACAAAGTCAATTTCTGTTGCCAACAACTACGCGGTTTCCTTTATAAGAAAGCATATTCCATTGTTATTTAAATGGGTTATTAGAAGAATGATAGTGATTGGTTTTTAATATTAATAAAATATTTGAAAATACTAAAAAATTATTTAATTTTTTTTTATAAAACTAGGAAGTTAAAGTATATAAATTCTATCAACAAGTTCCATTCTTTTTAGCACTTGCTTGGACTCAAAGGATTCCTACTTCAAAAATTGTATTTATTAATTATAGATTTGGTGAATAGATTCGGATTTTTTAATTTTTTTTGTCTGATATAATATTATTTTAATTTATTTTTAAAAAATAATAATTAAACCAATGTCTTCTTAATATAGACTTGCTAACCTCCAAATTAAATTCACAAACCCACGATCTAAGTTTTAAGTCGGTAAAACCCATAATCATGTTAAAAATGCAAGTCTCCTACTCCAACCGATCAAATCTTTTTTAAGACAAAAATACCCCTTCTCTGACACATCCCCATTTTCTCTCCGTAGTTCCTTCCGAACTGGAAAAACAGAACACGAAAGCTTTTTAAGAATCATTTATAAACTCATTCCAGCTCAGTTCATCACTCCTCTCTCAGATCCGAACCCAAATTTGAATCCATATACTCTCAATTGGATCCTACCCGATCCAGATTGGATCTTCAATTTTGATTTCCCCTCATGAATTGCAATCCTCTAATAATTTTAGGGTTAGGGTTTTTTCTCTTCAATAACTTCCTCTTCTTCGTTTCCAATGCGGATACGGGTCCATCTTGCCCGAAAACCAGCCCGTATGTCGGGTTCGAATCCAAATTCACCATGGTACGACACCAAGTACGTGGGTTTCTAACCATAGTCGATGATTGCTCTTTCAGGGTTTCTCAGTTTGATATGCTATCAGGATCCGATGTTCATTTTTGGGGCTCCATCGCGCCTGATTTTGATAATTTCACAAATGGGTTTATGATTTCTGATTATAAACTCAATGAGACTTATAAAAATGCTAGCTTTAGTGTTAAGTTGAGTCGAAATGTTACTTGGGATCGCATCCAAGTCCTATCCATCTGTGACCTGTTGACTGAATCGGATTTTGGGCATGTAATTCTCTCAAATGGGTCTGATTTGGCTCCCACATTGAGTCCAGATTTGGCTCCGTCACCGGCAAGTAATTATAGCATGGGCGAGGAAGGCAAATTTGGTCCTTTTAGAGTCCCGACAATGTTTGATAATTGTAAGGTTTTGTCAAATGATTATAGGATTAGGTGGAGTTTGAGCGCGGAGAGGGATTTTATTGATATAGGATTAGAGGCCGCTATTGCTATACAGAATTATATGGCATTTGGGTGGGCAGATCCGAAGGCTAATTCGGAGGTCATGATTGGTGGCGATGTGGCGGTGGCGGGGTTTACGGAGGAAGGAATGCCTTTTGTTGATGATTTTTATATTACTAAGTATAGTGAATGTACCATAAATAAGGATGGATCAGCTCATGGGGTTTGTCCTGATACGATATATGAAGGATCGGATCCTGTTGGATTGGTGAACAATACGAAGTTGATTTATGGGCATAGGAAGGATGGGGTTTCGTTTATTAGGTATAGAAGGCCGATGGTTTCGGTAGATACAAAGTATGATTTGCCGGTGAAGTATACAGAGAATATGACAGTGATTTGGGCTTTGGGGTTGATGAGGCCACCCGATACTTTTCGGCCTTACTATTCACCGCAGAATCATGGAGGGCCAATGTCGGTGACTTATGGGCATTTGGTGCTTAATGTTTCTGAGCAGGTGAATGAGTGTTTGGGACCCTTGGATGCTGCAAACAAGGAGGATCAGGATTTGGTTATAGCAGATGCAAATAAGCCTCTTGTTGTTACTACTGGTCCTGCAGTTCATTACCCCAACCCACCTAACCCTTCAAAAGTCTTGTACATTAATAAGAAGGAGGCTCCTGTTTTGAAAGTTGAAAGAGGGGTGCCTGTGAGGTTTTCGGTGCAAGCTGGACATGATGTTGCATTGTACATTACTTCGGATTTGATTGGTGGTAATGCAACATTGAGGAACAAGACAGAGACTATTTATGCGGGAGGGCCTGAAGCTGAAGGTGTTCTGGCTAGTCCAATGGAATTAATCTGGGAGCCAGATAGGAATACCCCAGATCAGGTGTACTATCAATCTTTGTATCAGAAGAAGATGGGCTGGAGAGTTCAGGTGGTTGATGGTGGTTTGTCTGATATGTATAACAACAGTGTCCTTTTGGATGATCAGCAAGTCACATTCTTCTGGACGTTGTCAAAAGATTCTATATCTATTGCTGCCCGGGGTGAGAAAAAGAGTGGTTATATTGCAATAGGATTTGGTATTGGAATGGTTAACAGCTATGCTTATGTGGGTTGGGTTGATGATACTGGTAAAGGGCATGTCAATTCATACTGGATTGATGGAAGGGATGCCTCAAGGGTGCATCCAACAAATGAGAATTTGACCAATATAAGGTGCAAGTCAGAAAATGGGATCATTACCTTCGAGTTTATACGACCTTTAAAACCATGTAGCCACAATAATCGGGTAGAGTGTAAAAATATTATTGATCCCACAACTCCTCTCAAGGTCATATGGGCATTGGGCACTAAATGGTCAGATGAACACCTAAATGAGAAGAATATGCATTCTGAAACTAGCCATAGGCCTATACGGGTGTTGCTTATGGGTGGTTCTGCAGAAGCAGAGCAAGATTTACGGCCGGTGTTAGCTGTACATGGGTTCATGATGTTCCTTTCATGGGGTATTTTGCTTCCTGGTGGAATTCTGGCTGCTAGATACTTGAAGCATGTGAAGGGGGATAGCTGGTACCAGATTCATGTTTCCTTGCAGTACTCAGGTTTAGCAATTCTCCTACTTGGCCTTCTTTTTGCAGTGGCTGAGCTTCGGGGCCTCAATATCAGCTCAGCTCATGTTAAGTTTGGGCTTGCTGCTATATTTCTGGCATGTGTACAACCAGTGAATGCCTCCATGAGGCCTAAAAAATCTGCTAATGGAGAGGAGGTTTCCTCAAAAAGGCGTCTCTGGGAGTATTTTCACTTCATTGCTGGTAGATCTGCCATCATTGTAGGAATTGCGGCACTTTTCAGTGGAATGAAGCATTTGGGAGATAGATATGGAGATGAAAATGTTCATGGATATATCTGGGCATTAATTCTTTGGTTTGTGATTGGTACAATGATCGTCATGTATCTGGAATATCATGAAAAACAACGAAGGAGGGACAGAGTATTTGGAAGAAGCAATTGGGTTTTAGGTAACCTTGAAGAAGATGATTCTAGTGACCTCCTGAATCCAGCCAGGGCGTCATCACAAAAAGATAAACAACATTCTGGACTGATGGAAGTTCAGTTAGAACCTTTGAACAGATGATATTTCCAACAATTAATTTTGGTACAAGCTCGCCATTTTGCCATCAGTTTTGAAAATTTTCTGCTCATGTGGGAACAGCAGGCCTGTTTTTTTCGCTTGAAATATTTTTTTTTTGATGCGAGGGGGCTTGCCATGCTAATCATTGACCCATTGTATTCCATCCAGCCATTTTTGCTTCTTAGTAATTATGCTAGAACAATTTACTTTGTATACTTGATACATCTTTAAACACAGCGGAAGATTTATATTTTTTTTCCTTGTATCTTTTCTGTTCAATGAAAATAGAGTTTGTCCATAACATGTAACACATTAGGTGCTGTAGACTATTTTTTAAGTTTTATGGAATAATATCGGTTTAGCCAAATTTATTGGTGCTATATATTGCATAATGCTTACCAAAGACGCATGTTTTCATTTGATTTCCTTGCCAAGTATCTAATCACTCACTGCGTTTGTGCAATTTAATTCCTACCTGAGAGGTATGCACACTTGCCCAGGTTTGTGTGAAGTTAGTTTACGGGTCTTGCATGGTCTTGGTGTCGAGAATGGACAGAATACTAATTGAAGAAAAGAAAATAACTGGAATGAAAGGTTGATCAATATTTGTAGACGGGTGGCGTGTAAGACTTTCTTCTCTTTGTATACTTTGGCGAGAAAGATTGCTGTTCTAGTGTTGATTTCTTTCAGTTGCTTCCTTGGAACTGAAACTTGACTGGTTTGTAACTTGGTTTCCTGGTAAACTATTTCAGTTATTGTTCTTGGTTTCCTGGTAATTTTAGTTTTCACAAGTTCTGCTGAAGTTCTTTTTGTTATGATCTTTTGTGCACTGATCTTGGTATTCAGCTATTTTCTGTTTTCGCTATCTTTATGGAGACATAATTACTAAACGATCTTACATAACTTGTGTATCTCTGTCTCTCCCTAGTATCAATTAATATTTGCCTATAGTTCTCTG
>Ga0307518_10002164_pt1 | contig 14410 bp, 16 predicted proteins | sample 25_EM_MG_FD_203889 | JGI IMG/M metagenome (GOLD analysis project Ga0307518, IMG submission 203889) | Populus trichocarpa ectomycorrhiza microbial communities from riparian zone in the Pacific Northwest, United States - 25_EM | ecosystem: Host-associated > Plants > Roots > Unclassified | place...
AACCAAGATATTTGTCAGCAAACCGAGAATTCGACACCCATCTACTATCGACAATCCGATAATGGGAGCGTACTATGACGAGATTGAGATCGAGGACATGACTTGGGACGAAGTAAAGGGTGTGTACCACTACCCTTGTCCATGCGGAGACCGCTTCGAAATTTCTCGGAAGCAGCTCGCAAATTATGAGGAGATCGCGACATGTCCGAGCTGCAGCCTCATAATCAGAGTTATTTATGATCCAGTGCGTCTTTCTCTCGTAGATCCTGATGCGAGACTTAATTGGTACTTTACTTTGTGCAGCTTGACTTCGAAGATGACTTGCCTGACGATGAGTCAGGTTCCGAGGAGAGCCAGCACAATGAGTCAGAGAAGGGGGATGATGGCAGCTTCGAGGATGCGTTTGACAACCTGACTTTACGCGAGGATGCTGAACCAACCCCCGTCGCCGCATGTGCGTGAAGGACCGTGATGGATTTGCCATCTGCAATTAGTTGAATTCGTATGTTCTCTGTGATGGTCCTCTGCACCTATATATGAATAACACTAGAATCTACAGATTTGGCAACTGTGCCGACGTGTGTGGGATGAAGCCAAGTAGTGTACTACCTTACTTACAAATACGTTATTCTTTCGCAATTCTAGCTGAACCATGTGAATCCGTGCCTCAGGCATGGACAGACCACCTACGTAAGATATTGGGAACTTTTCTAATAAAATTGATCAACCGTTTCCGAGAGCACAGAAATATAGTAAATAGAAGTGCACGACTGATGGACCGATTCTACACCATGTGTATCACTACGATCCTCACGGATGTCTGTACCAATCCCTGGCCGCGAGTATAATTCACACCCCTCACATGCCTCACGCAAAGCCTTCCCGACAACTCATCCCAGTCCTGCACAATAGCTGTGATGGGTTTCCTTATGGCGCGTGCATATGTCTGGTGATCTGGTGGTGAATACAAGTGCGAGTGTTCCTCTGTCGAGCTTTCGTAGTCAATGAGTAACCGTTGGATGACACATTCACCACCGGATTCATTATATGGTGGTAGAATCAGTGCCGTTTCGATCGTCGTGCGCATACCCGTGCTCGCGGAGGGTGGGTCGGTGCGACAGGGTGACGTTTGCTCTGAACTTCTTGAACTCGGCAAAGAGATCCTGATGGGCCAAAATGCTCGTTGCGAATCGAACACTGCTGGCCACGACAAGTTCTCTCGCTTGTGTTGCAAGAACTGCAGAGGAAGGTCATATGAGCATTGAAGATACACACCAAAGAATGGTCTAAAGCAATTCACCGAATATACCTCAGTAGTCCGTGAATTCATCTGCCTGTTGTTAGAATGGATATCCGGGACAGTATACCTAGTCTTGCCGTCGCGAAGGGTGACGATGGCTCCTTCTGTAAAGACGCGTAGAATTCTGCCAAAAGATAAATGACCCTCTTCAGGCACATGCTTCCATACAGACGGCAGGCGAAGTGCGCTATCCGACGTCGATGCAGAGCTGTTATTTGGAATATTGTACGCTGCCATCAAGCGCGCACTGACGAGGAGCAATCGCGGCACTTCCCCTGCCAGTCGCAAATCATACTTTATCTACAATCAGTCAGATTAATGGCTTAGTGGGAATGGAAAAGATCAGTTGCGACCACATACTCGTAATTTACCACTATGCCCTGAAGGACAATCAAGTTCTACCGTTACATCCTGCGAAAATCCAGAATAATCTTCGTTCAGCTTCATGATGCGCACTAAGTGCCTTCGTTCCGATCCGTCTTGTTTAATCACAGTCCACCCGTAAACGATATAGTCCCCCGCAGCCACATAGTTGCGGATGAATACGCTAGTCTGGACCGTCAACTTCACATTGACAGAAGGCTTTGTTGTGTTGAGGGTGCAAATCCCAAATGTGCATCTATGTAGAAAAAGATAGTGACATCGCATTAGCCTGGAGAATTTCCGCACAGGAAGGAGCATGGACAAACGTACACATTTTGTGTATAGGTATGCAATAACAAGAGATTGTCGCCACGGGAGGAGAGGTATGGGCCATCTTGTTCAGTGATAGGCAACCAACACCACTCACTCTGCAACGATACAGAAACAGTGGGGGGTACAGACGTAGATGCACCCTTGGTGATGTCAGGTTTGAAAAGCCAGAGATTTGAATGACGCTCGGGGTTTAGTGTTCTACTGTGAAAAAGTAACACAAGCCAGTCGCCTCCAGGTAGCCACCGTAATCCTTGGAACATTCCTTGAAACTCAAGTGGAAAGGAATAAGTTTGAATAGGAACTAGGGAGGGTTGACTATATGCAGCATCCAGATATGCAGTGGTTATTAGTTGTCTGCGGATGACTTCTGTCGGAGCGTTCAGCAGGTGGGGATAACTTGCAGACAAAAACCTATGTTTCCGGAGAGCATTGAACCAGACATGTCGGAGCTGTGAGTAGCGTCGCAGCGTGGTGCAAGTCTAGACACGGTGAGCATACGGCTTTGGACAACCTCCGAGTTGCGATAAACCAAATCACCTTACCCAGCACGACAAGGTCAGGTGTGGACAAGTAGCCCATGATCACGATCCACACGTCTGGCATGAGCTCGATGGGACCTGCATAGAATCTGCCAGTGCCATTGAGTGACATGGTATGTCGTTACGCATGACGAGAAGGATTGAAACATGACCTTCAACAAGCACCAGTCGGAGTGAGTGGTGTTATCATTCGTCAGGATAACGCCATCGTCGCATCCGGTAAAAATCGAGCGTCATCATCCCCAGTGATAGCCGCCATTTTTAGAGGGTTCCATCGAATCTTTGGTCTGCCTTGGGGAGAGGGCCCCGGGAGACTGGCCATTTTTATGGTTGGAAATAGCCTGTGAGAAGCCCTCCTTTTTTGCTTGTGTACTACCAGGTGCTGGACTTCGGAATCGTAGAGCACCAGGTACTAATGTAACATAACCCAAGAATCAGTTACTCAGTTCTTCTAGTGGCTTGAAGGATTTGAGGAAAACACGAGTGCGATTCGCATCAATCTCTTCTAGATACCCCACCCAGACATTCCACATTATCTAGTTTACTTCTCGAGGTTGCCATTCCTCATAGTCTTAGCTGACGAGGTATTTATGTGATAGCGTAGTCAGTCAATCTACCATTCGGAGTGGCAAGATTCATGTAAATATGTCTATCATAAAGCTTCCTGATAAAAGCAACAATAGAGAGATGAGTAGAGTCAAGTAGCATCTAAAGAGGTACTGGCGTTTGCGTCCGTGCTCGCTTTCGCAGCCACTCCTCGCCAGACTTTGCCTTGTCCAGCCACCGCTCCCGCCTCTCCTTTGCCACACTCACCTTACCATCTAAATCACTCATCTCTGCATCCAAGTGTGTTCGATACAAGATATCCTCCGTGCCTGGAACGTAGAAGACACGGTACGTGCGAACACACACTCGGATTTCCAGTGCCCCTCGCGCTGTTAGGCATGGTGCTACTTTCTCCGTGTCCTGAGGTAGATTTCTGCAAGTGTGAACTCAACACCTACGACTGAAAGAAAAGGGACAAGTACAAACTTTCTTAGGAACGGCCGCTTTAGACGTGCAGGAAGAAGTCCGTGGGTCGTGTTTTCCTTAACAAACCATCAGCACGACCCCTCAGGGGAAGAGACGAGTATAGCACTCACAGAGACATACGAATCAATATACGATTGCCACCGCCCAGCTAGAATCTCGGCGTCGTACGTCGTCGATTCATCCTTGCCCAGTAATTGGATGGCCATCGTTTTCGTAGATTGGATCTGTGCCAATTAAACCGTCACGCAAAGCTCAATGTCCAAACAAGGAATAGATACCCAGTCGATTTTATACACATTTTCGTCAGGACCCATTATGTTCTCAACTGAGCGACGACTGTTTAGCTGATCCTGATTCGTGGGGAATGACAGCGCTCTATCTCGCTTCAAGAGTTCCAAAAGCTCTTGGCTGCGCGGGTCCGAGAGTACTAGTTGGACCTACACGAGGGTATTTCGTGGCGGTCACTTTTACAGACAGATCAAAAACTAACCTGTTTGATTAATGCCCCGAGCAATTTATCGATCGTAAATATTCGGTATGCTTGCTAATGACGTTGAAAGATGAATGAGGGCCGTAATACCAATCATGAACCACCAACCTTGACACCAAACATATATCGCATCTGCTCCTCAAAGACATGCTGCTCAATTTCATTGTCAAATAATCTCTCGCAGGACTCGAGCATCAGGTCGTAAAAATGTTCTGCGTGAGCAGCACGTTCATCTAGTTTGGCGATATTGGCCATGGACGGCATCTTCCCTTGGATAACCCTCGATGGTTCATTGGCCATCGACGCAGCAAGGTTCTTGAAATGGGCGAGCCGCGAGTACACTACCTGTATAAGTAAAGTGAGCTTGCACTGTATGGCATGGAAACACATCAAACGAACCTCCAAAAGGCGTAATAGCACGTAGCAAAGGTTATTGCAGAAAAAAACATGCTTCTTCGAGGCGGGCCGCGAATGTGTAGATGACTCTCCTTCGGCCGTGTCTCCATCGGCAGGCATTGCGTCTGATGGCCCTGGAGAAACGGGTCTTGAAGGTGCTGGCGAGTGACCGCCCTGCCCACGGGACTTCCGGTTCGAAGATTTGGCTTGCTCACTCTTGAGCAACTTCTTCCGAAGATCACCAGAGGATGTAGCACCACCTTTCCGGTTACTTCTGCCCCCGGCACGAGAGTTAGAACTGACCGCACTCGCAGTGTCAGCGTCATCAGCGACACTGCTCATGTCGTCCGCTGTCTCGATGTCGCCACAGTCTTGGGAGGTAAGAAATGTATGGTTAAAGATTTCAAAGTCACTAGCAAAAAATAGGGGCACGAAGCTGCGCAGGAATCCTTCGATTTTCTTACGATCGACAACGTTGATCTGGCCATGCATGCGGTCCAACAGCGACAGCGTAATCTTGATACCATCTTGCAAGACCGCCATATCTTCAATCTCGAATGCCAACTGATGCTTCGGACGCGTGCGCGCAAAAAGTGGTTCGATATACGACGCTCGCTTGTCCATCTGCTCGTCTCTCGCGGCCTCGATTTGGCTAATAAATGCCTTTGCTGTGGCGGCTTTCTTGTCTGCTGTCTTGAAATTGATAGCTTGATGGTCGAGACTTTTGAGGTAATTCCGAGCATCCACTGTACGCCAAACCTTGTTCCACTCCCTCTGGGCACGCTTCCAGACCTCTTCCTTCTCTTTCAGGCGTATCAGAACTATGGGTATAGCTAACGCTGGTGTCTCCTGCATAGCCTGAAGCACCTCCAGACCAGCTTCCCGGCCATATATCTTCTTTATGATTCGCTGGTGAATGCTCTTTCCTGAACCGCCAAGATTGGGCTTCAACTTGAACACGGCACGCTCCTCCATGTTGAGCTGCGCGATCTTATTGTTGATCGGTTCCAATATGGCAATAGTTCGCACTATCGCTTCGATATGGAAATCATATTCGTGGCGCTCCTCCTCGCTACGATGCAAAGCTTCTTCGTAGACGTTCTTCTTGTGGGCGACAAATCCCGAGTCCTCGCTAGACCACGTTGGATGTGAAACCCATTCATCGTTCAACACCGACTTGCACATCTCATCCCGACCAGAACATGAGACGGTCGCCTCCTATAAATAATATAACATCAGCTGCATCAAGGGAATATCATATCTGAAAAGCAAAATACCAACGCTTGCTGGCATCCTCCGATAGCTTCCTTGTTGTAAACCAGTATTGATACGGCCGGGTCTGAGCGGCATATTGAAGACACTTTGCCCCTGTGCCCTGGCCCATGCCTGTTGTTGCTGTTGCTCCTCCAATATCCATCGCTCCCTCTCTCGACGTTCGTTCCAACACAAAATCTCACGGAACTGATGCATCAGCTCACCATCTCCAAGAAAATTGCGAGCTTCGCGGACAAGTCGAGCGGTATCAATGAGCTCTTGCGTGAAGAGGTTGACGAGTTTCAGGAACTCGTTGAATACATCACGGTTGTTGATGGCGCGTTTGACGCGATCAAAAAAGTGAGTCTCGTCCAGACCAACACTAGAAGGTGCATTGTACGGTGGGTGGACGGAATACGATGGAGATCCCATGCGCTCAAAACCATTCGGATTCATCTGCTTTGGCTTTGCCAACCATAAGTCGAGTGGTCACCATGGATAAGTCGCAAGGCTACCTTACCCTTTGGAAGCTGGTCGATTTCGGGAGATCCTTCTCGCGATCTCGTTCGTTAGCCTTGCGCTTCCTCTTTTGAGGGACCATTGCGGCTTCTGCCACAGTGGACAAGGATATATCTGACTTGCGTCTCGTGGGTCTTCCGTTTAGAGGAGTACTTGATCTCGTCCGCCTCTCGGACGGGACGGTAAGAGAGTTTTCCTCGACCTCGTCAAAGAGTGTCTGGTTCTTCTCGGGCATGAATATTCGGAAGTCAGACCGTAGATCTGGGTCATCTTTGAAGAGCCTAGCAATTTCAGCGGAGACCTCCCGCTAGATCGAAACAAAAATGAAGGCAACTGTAACGGGAACTAAGAATCGCAAGCTCACTTCATCAACCGCGTCAGCCATGTTATGATACCTCCCCAAGATCTCCAGGAAGCGACGGTAAGTCGCTTCGTCGCAACGTTGTTTGATCTTCTGTACATATTGTACGGCAGGCTCGATAGAGATGGTGTCCAGATTTAATCCATAGGTGACCGGATCTGCAGGGAGGGACTGAGGGACTCCTGTGCTACTACTCTCGCCTGGACCATCGAAATGGGGCAAGACCGACCACTGGGAGGTCCCACTCGAGCCAGGCAGGTCTTCATGAGTGGATTGGAAGACAGTCCCAGATGGTGTTGTTACGGTAATAAATGTCGGCTGTTGGGGATCGGAGGAACACTCGATACGATAGCCAGCAGGCAAGAACGTGTTGAATCCTTGGATAAGCGCTGGATGACCACTGAACAACTGTGATACCCGTCTGATAACACCGGGGGTATCGATTCTTGGGCGAAGATGAGTTGATGTAGTGCGAGTGAAGAAGAACGAAAGCCTACAATTGACTCTTGAAGTCTTTCATGATATCCAAGAAATGGTTGTACACTTCAGGTTGGTCCTGGAATTGGGTTTTAACGGCGTCAAGGTAGCTGAGAGCGTCGGATACGTTGAGAGGGCGGTCGACTGATTGTGCTTCAGTGTAAGAGACAGGTGGGAGACGCAGATATGAAGCTGAGGCAGTTGCAGAAGGCTCAGGAGTAGGGGGAACAGGAGAAGGTGGACGAGATGTAGAGCCTGTTTGTGGTTGTACTGCAGACATGCTTGCCTCTCGCTTAGAAGGGTCGGGTTGTGAGATAGGATCGTTGGGTGCAAGCTCGCTTGGAGCCGCGTAGGGAGGCACTTGCAGCACTTGCTTCATGTCTGCATTCTCCGTTACGTCCATCGGCACATCCTTGGCTGGGTCCAATGGCCTATCTGGCGCAGACATGGCTTTGTCATCTTGGACAATGGGTTCTGGGTTTGCGGTCTCTCCTCCGTTGGTGGATGTAGTGGCTTCCGGTGGGAGGTGTTCGACCGTAGCAGTGACTTGCAGCTTTGTTTCTGGAGGTGGAGAATTGTCCACATCCATGGGTGGACCTTTCCCAGCATTGTCTGCTGTCTGCTCTGCGTCCATCGTCGATCGCTAGGAGACTGAAAATGACGAGTGGGAGGTGTGAGCTCATCACGTGCCTGTCTGTCACGTGCAGTAGTGGCAACGCGGACGCGTTTTCCAGTGGCGACCAGCGACCTATCATTCAATCACATCCCAGTATATGTTTTATCATTCAGATCATGTCGAATCTGAGGATGTATGTTGTTTGTCACTATCCCATACATGCACCAGTGAACATTCTTTGTTCCAGATGGATAATATCCTTGAAATGTCACTCGTGGAGTATAAGAACGCGAAGACTCCCATAGCAGGCCCGTCCAATGCTCCGGCCAAGCCATCATTTAATATGCGTAGACATGATCTTAACTCTCGCATGTCTGCATTAGAGGCTGAAATCCAAGGGATCGATGGCCAGATTCAGAAACTCAATGGCCTTCGTCAGGCCTTGGTGAAAGAAAAGCAAACTTTGATGCAAGAAGCCCACGTGTTATCGGGAGCAGCAACCTCCACGGTCACAAATAATGTCAATGGAAAGGGAAAGTCTAGAAGCAGTGATGCCATTAATTACACCATTGAATTCGACTGGTCATCACAGCTGAAAGGGACGATGAGGAAGGTATTTGGGATCAACAACTTTCGATTATGCCAGCAAGGGTAAGATCCACACACATATACCTGATGTATTTCAAATGTCCTATCTAACTCAGGGTGTGCAATGCAAATATGGATGGACGAGATGTCGTTTGTGTAATGCCAACAGGTTTGGATCTCCTGGCATCCCATCCAGTGACCCGATCCGTGAACTGATTGTGGCTTGCGTTCATCAAGGCGGTGGCAAATCTCTTACGTATCAGCTCCCTGCTCTGCTTACCCCAGGGTGTACCTTGGTCATTTCACCTCTCATCTCACTCATAACGGATCAAATTCTTCATCTTAATGAAGCTGGAGGTAAGTGTACCTTCTCATTCACATTTCCATGCTCAAGAGACTATATAGTGGAGGCCGTGATGCTGACGGGCGGAACTTCGAAAGCACAAGCTGGTGACATTCAACACCGCTTGACAGCCATGGTGTCATCACAGCGAGGTGGTGAGCAAATTCGCGAAATAAAATTATGCTACGTCACTGTTTGTGAGCTCCAATTATCAGTGCAGGATAGCTTATTAACCCCTATGCACTGTAGCCGGAGAAGATCTCCAAGAGTAAAACACTCATGTCATTGCTACACAAGCTTGTCGAAGGCGGAATGCTGGGTGCGTACTTCACATTGATGGATTACATCTTCAAGTCATGTTCGTCCACCCATAGCTCGCATTGTTATTGATGAAGCTCATTGCGTTTCTCAGCTTGGCCACGACTTCAGGTACCCTCTATCGTGTTCATCATTCCATTGCGCTAAAATAGAATTCTTGCAGGCCAGACTACAAAAAGCTGAGCGTGCTCCGCCAGTTCTTTCCTCACATACCAATACTAGCGCTCTCTGCGACTTGTCCACCGAAAGTGCTCCAGGATATCCTAAAGATTCTCCGCATGAAAGCTGTAGTAGATGGGAAAGGTGGGCCGACTTCTCGCTGTGCTTTATTCGATATCTTACAACTATAACCAGCCGCTCCGCGAGACGGGACCGTATACTTTTCCGCTCCGCTTTATCGAAAAAATCTGCACTATTCAGTGCTTCCGAAACCATCCTCCTCCAAGCACGCCATCATGACGATGGTGGAATATATCTTCAATAACCATAAGAACGATTCTGGGATCGTGTATTGTCTTACCAAGAAGGTGAGTGCGGTGCAATCACTGCGGATGGGAGGGAATTACCCATTGGCACTAGGATGCTGAAAGTGTAGCTGAAAGCATTCAAAAGTGGAGTAGTAATCGAATCAAAACTGGCGTATATCATGCGGATATCGCTGACGCACATAAGGAGCAACTTCACCGGCAATGGAGAGACGGGAATGTGCAAGTGGTTTGTGCCACGATAGGCAAGTCGCTTTGTCTGTCTTTGATGCATCCTCTAACACATCGCAAATAGCCTTTGGACTCGGTATAGACAAAGGAAACGTTAGATTTGTGCTGCATCACACTGTATGTCATTGCGGTTGTCAGTCGCGATATTTTTCGCTCACTACGCCATTATCACCCTAGCTTTCGGTTGGTCGTTTTCGACCTATCTAACCACGCTTTGACCCACCATCCCCTAGAAATCTCTCGACGGTTACTATCAAGAGTCAGGAAGAGCTGGACGAGATGGGCAAGATGCCGACTGTGTTCTTTATTATCGACCCCAAGACGCCACACGACAATCGTCCATCACTTGTAAAGATATGGATGGCTTAACGAAGCGTGCGTTGAATTGTAATTTTCCAATCATTCCCCGCTGTCTAATCACATCCAGTGCACGATATATTGCGTTTTGCACAAGACATGCAGGAATGTCGCAAGATCCTGTTTGCAAAGTACGCTCATATAGCAGTTCTGCGTTTGACAGAAATGCTTGACACTCTTCACGTTATTTGGTGCACACATAGGTACTTTTCAACATCCTCTGACCTTTCTATGGCTGCATGGACTACGGAAGAATCAAATGCTACAGATCGATGCGGCCACTGCGACAACTGCACGCGACCACCGGAGACCGTCGAACACAGTGATGCCACTCTCGAAGCCTGGAAAATCCTCAAAATCCTAGAAAACGTAGATGCAAAAGGCGGACGGCAAACCATCGCTGGCCTCGGTGACCTAGCAAGGGGGTTGGGCGGAGGGACCTTTGAAGCCAATGGAAAACGTCGGAAGACCAAAGAAAAGCTGCAACTGGACTATGATACCATTGCGGGCGGGAAGGTCGGACTCTCAAAGGATGTACGTGCACATCTTAAGGTTCTTTACTCATGTGACAATTTCTGGTAGGACGTCGAAAAGTTGATTGTGCAGCTACTTATCTTGCGATACCTCAGCGAGGCCTTCTCGTCCACTGCGTACTCGGTCAACGTGTACGTCACCCCTGGAGAGCTAGCCATCCGTCTCACACGGTATACGCATTCCGAGATTATGAACGGCAACGGTCCCAGAATCCATTGTTCTTTTAGTCGAACATTACGCAAAGGCAAGGCTACCGCTAAGGGGAGCGTGAAGCAGTTGGCCAGAGAAAGGGTATCCGAGGGTGGTTCAGACGACGACTGTATTCCAGGACCTTGGAACTCCCGAGTATCAGGAATCCCAGTGCGGATGAAGAATAAACGGCCTTATGACGAAGTGGATGAGGAGCTGCAAGAAACTGGTGATGAGGAAGACTTCTCGGAGAAAATACGGAAGATCGATGAGTTATCGGACGAGGAGGAAGACCGCGGCTGGGAACATTCGATTCGGCCAACCCGAAAGCAGACAGTGTCGAATGGAAATGGAGACTCTTCTGTTGAACATGAAGACTCTTCTGTCATATATCTCTCCTCGGACTAATTTATATACCCTAAGACCATGTCGCGATTATGCTAATGCTCCCATGGATCCGAACGACTATTATGATATCTTCTTTTCTTATGGTTCCGTCCGCATTTCGTCTGCCAACTTTTGTGTATGCTCACCAGTACTTGAATTTTCCAGCCGTTTGTCCATATCTGGGATGACGTCGACCTTTTCACAGCGAATCACTGATCACTTCTGATTCTATTCCTCAAGCCCAGGCGCTTGCCATGGCGTACAAAAGCAGAGAGAACACGCTCCCCAGAGCGTCTACCCCGTTTCGTATGTCTCGCCAGCTCGGCTGAACAATGGTTCTGAGTCCACCCACCGCACTTCTTGAACTGTCACGACGGGCAGAACGGTACAGCATCAATCTCAATGGTCGGATTGATAGAGATATGATCCAGATGCCCATTCGTGGAGGCAATGCATTCGTATATCAAGGGACGCTGCGGCCAAACAAACTGAAAGTAGCCGTTAAAACCATCCGCTCAGGTCCACCAGGAGATTTAGAATCCATCGGGGTGAGTACCAACTCCAAGGTTTCGATCTCTCGGATTAATGACTGTACTTAGCGTGTCCTTCGAGAAGTACATGTCTGGTCCAAGCTTTGTCACGAGAACGTCGTTCCGCTTCTTGGGATCACCACCCAGTTCGATCACACAGTGTCAATCGTATCAGAGTGGATGGATACTGGGAACGCACACATTTATGTGCAAAATCGGGATGTTGATCCTCGCCCTCTCGTGAGTTGAAGGGGAAGATACTCGCTCGTTGTATACCCAAAATGTCTATCCTGCCCAGATCGTCGAGATCGCAAGGGGACTCAATTATCTCCACAACCACCCGACAGGCCCAATCTATCACGGCGATCTTAAGGGCGTATGTCACTTGCCTTCTAGCTCAGCACCTCAGCTTAATGATCTATGGATAGTATAACGTGCTGATCTCCCATGACGGTCGTGCCCTTCTTACTGATTTCGGGCTGTCTTACCTCGTCAAGTCTTCCTTTAGTATTTCCGTCGGTGCTCCTTGTGGAGGGACAATCAATTGGATGTCCCCAGAAAACTTGGATGCCTTCAAGATATCGGCAGAGGGCGACGTTTGGGCCTTTGGGATGACAGCGCTGGTATGTCTTGGGTGACCTGCTGTCTGATCATGCAATTAAGTCGTGATTCCCTACAGGAATTGTTTACCCGCGCTGACCCGTACGATGGGACTAGGACTTTGGCAACTCTCATGTCTCGGATTCTGAAGGGACCACCAATCCGCCCCAGTGATGAGCAGAGTTGTTCACGGATGACCAGCTGTTGGTGGGATATTTGTCATTCATGCTGGAAACGTGCTCCGTCTTCACGTCCTTCCATCATGGACATCGTCGATGAAATTGAAGTGAAGATGGTATGTCCTTCGTCGTGTTATTCTGTCCTGTGACTAAATCATGGAAATCCAAGTCATATTTGTGTCCGCCGCGGCCTGCCAATGGGATGGCAGGTAATGCCTTTCCGGTTGCAAGTGATGAGGACTTGGGGAGCTCAGAAAGCGTGGCTTTGACAGTCGCTGAGACTATCCGGCGTTAATAACACGAATATGTTTGGGACAGTGAAGATTAGCGGGAATTGAGACTGATGACTCGACACGACCCGGTAGTATTCAGCCGTATTGTCTGAGTCTGTTACATGACGTTAATACAAGTTACTTACGCAAGGGCCTGGTGCATACGGTTCACGGCGATTTCCTGTTGATACTTCCTCCAGCGATCGTTATTGTAATGGCAGATGAACACCCATTTTGCACAACCAAGTTGCCTATGCAGCAAAGGGCGGGGACCTGTAGGGGGAAATGTAAGGAAGCATTCAAGCAAGTCCCAAGCCTCCTTCGGGTGGAATATAGCGGTGCAAACTGGACTGTAAGGAGTACAGACAACCTAGCATTGCGAGAATGTGATAGGTATCGACAAGTAACACGGGGAGAACGTATCTGGATGGTTACCAGGAAATACATAGTGAATGGATGCTCGGCTCTAAGTAGCGATGGCGATGCGTTACAATAGTCTCTGAAATTTAGTCCATAATGATTAGATGGGAAGCCGTCACAGGCTAGCCATGACGGCGTGTAGGTAGTTCCATCTCTGGCTCCGGTTCAAGCTGGGAGGTGCGCACGGGGATAAAAACGGAAGGGTTGATGCGGCGAGGCCGGTCACGATGTGGAGGTGGATTCTCAAGGCCAAGACTGGGATTGGAAGATCCTGCACAAGGCAGGGGAGGAAGAGTTGCGATCGCCGGAACATTGAAAGGAACCTCCGAGTTTCTCAGAATGGAGAGCTCGTATCCATCGCGGGTGACAGGGGTGCGACGAGCAGTTAACCTGCGCCTGTTGAGACGCAGTTCTGCGAGGTCATCAAGCTCGTGAGTCTCACTGACAGTGGAACTCGTCCTCGAGCTTAGTGAATCAAGAGAGATACGTGCGGAAAACGCGGATAGAATGCTATTGTGCCCTGCACTAAGAGTTGACGGAGCGGTGGACGGACGCAAAGGAAACTCATCAACCAAAGAAATATGGTCGACATGAGTCTGTGACGAGTTTGCTGATTTGCGCTTAGCAGGGGGGGTGTCGCCGCGCGGTATATTGAGCTCGGTGCGGAGGTGTACTGGATCGGACGGCCATAATTGATTTGCTCGTCGAAGTGCAGCGACGGATATACCATAATGCAGGGCCACCCTAGGCAAAGAATCTGTGGGACTGACCTGGGGATGTTGTTAGCTGAAGAACAACAGGACGGGCAGAAGCACCTGCTTTGTGTATGACAGTTGTATCGTCGTCGTCACCGACACCCCTGTCATTGTCGACGTTGCTTGTTTCTTCCGCAGACGGACTAAGGAGGCGTGCTAATCTAGGTCGGGTTTCGCCCTCTGCCGCAGCTCTGCTCGCGGACCTAGAGGGGTTGTCTGCACCGAGGTCGGTGTTCGAGGGGATGGGGGGATGATGGCGCAGTGGATGCAAATGCTGACTGTTGGTATCATCCGAGTAGGCTACCGTGGGTGTACCGACACTACTTGAAGAGTCGAAATGAGATGGCAGGCCGTCCGAAGCCGTAGACGAGTGCGGCGCATCAGTGAGTAGCTCGTCCTCGGAGTTATCTAGCTCCAGCATGCAGGTAACTGAAGTTTACATGTTGTGACAACTGGCAAATTCCTTCCTTAGGTGTACTACTGCAATGCCACGTCGACAACAACCACGTCCCAAATTACAGTGGGTCCATATGCACTCTACT
>Ga0307518_10002165_pt1 | contig 14407 bp, 9 predicted proteins | sample 25_EM_MG_FD_203889 | JGI IMG/M metagenome (GOLD analysis project Ga0307518, IMG submission 203889) | Populus trichocarpa ectomycorrhiza microbial communities from riparian zone in the Pacific Northwest, United States - 25_EM | ecosystem: Host-associated > Plants > Roots > Unclassified | place...
TATGCAATCCCATCTCACTGAAGAGGAGGTCTAGTTACGCCTGACTAAAATAATGGCTTAGAAGAGACATAACTTTATATTCGATCGTTGGATCGTGCTCAAATATTTACAAGAGTTCCCGAAGGTCGTTTTCCTTGGAGTAGCTATAGAATCCCTACTCACTAAAGAGGAGGTCTAGTCACGCCTCACTAGAATAATGACTCAAAAGGGCCATAACTTTTGATCTGACCGTTGGATCGCACCCAAATTTTTACAGGATTTTCCTGAGGTCATTTTTCTTGGAGTAGCTATGGAATCGCTACTCAATGAAGAGGAGGTGTAGTCAGGTCAGACTTGAGTAACGACTATAAAACGCCATAACTTTAGCTCTTACCATTGGATCGCTCTCAAATATTTACAAGTGTTTTCGAAGGTTGTTTTCCTTAGAGTAGCTACGGAATGGCTACTCATAGAAAATGAGGTGTAGTCGAGTTAGACTAAAGTAATGGCTAAAAATGGTCATAGCTTTAGATACGACAGTTGAATCGCGCTCAAAGTTTTATAGCAATTTCCCGAGGCCATTTCATTTGGAGTAGCTATGGAATCGTAACTCACTGAAGAGGAGGTGTAGTCACCCTTGACCAGAATAATGGCTCAAAAGAGCCATACCTTTTTATCCGACCATTGGATCGCTCTAAAATTTTTAAAGAAGTTCTGGAAATCATTTTCCTTGGCGCGGCTATGGAATCATTACTCACTTAAGAGGAGGTCTAGTCATACCTCACCAGAATAACAGCTCAAAAAGGCCATAACTTCAGATCTGACCGTTGGATGGGCCTCAAATTTTTAAAGGAGTTTCCGGAGGATATTTTCCTTGGAGTAGCTATGGAATCACAATTCATTAAAGAGGAGGTCTAGTAACGCCTAACCAGAATAAAAGCTCAAAAGAGCCATAACATTTGATCTGACCGTTGGATCGCTGTAACGCCCCATACTTTCATATGCATTTATAGTTATTTTCCTACGATTTGGTATGTAAAAATACGGGTAATTTATTTTTTATACAGTTCTCATATAAAAGTCTACTGAAATTCCCATCAAAATTTTGGCAGAATCTCCCCTATACCGGGAGGTCACAAGTTATCGACATATACCTTGTTTACACTTCTAATATCTCACATCTCATAACTCAATCACGACCCAATCGTCTTGGGTCTCAATCCCACAAACATCATCATCATCACAACCATAGTATTTATAACATACATTGAACAATAAATATCGTTAGAGAGAAATAAATGAGATAAACACACATACATGGAACATGATTATATGAATTTCAGAGTTAAGTTCATCTATTCAAGTTTAAACATCAATTAGGCAAATTATATTTGAGGGGAAGAGCACCCTGCTTGCACTGGTCTTTCAGAAATTTCAAATCCTCTTCTTCATGGTTCTTCATTTTCATGAGAAAAATCATTTCCTCATCAATGTTGCCCGGTGATTCCTCGTGAGAAGGAGATGTCAAGTTGTTGTGGTTTCACTCTCTTTTCACTAGTTCTTTGGTGCCTTCGGCTGGGAAATCCTAATGTTGCCTCTGTTTGTTTTGGTTCATCCTGTTTCCTGAAGATCATGGGTACTCTATGACTTTTTAATCTGAAGGGAGTGTGGGGTTGGTCTTAAATCAACTTGGGTCCTAGCATTCTGGTGCAAGGAACTCTTTTGGTTCTTCGTACTCCTGCATGGTCCTGCATGGCCTTGCATGAACTTACGTCCCGAGCTTTGATGAAGGCTTGCATTTATTTTGGCTAGGAGTGAGCTCTCCCGATTGGCTGGTTTCTCCCTCGTATACTAGTGGATTTTGGTGGTCCCTATTAGCTATAGGTGGCTGCATTTGGTTGTTTCAGCTATTCATCGTGATGGTTCCTGTTATTCCGCCGAAGTTTAGGTGTGGGTGTTCTGTAGCTGCGCTTCTTGGCTAACACTTAACACATGGAAGAGTTGCTACTGTTTTGTTTTTGGAAGAGGTTGTTTCAGGGTTGTTTTGCGGCTGCTTGCTGCCTGCTGGTTATGGATATTTTGTGGCTCTTCCTTCTTGATGGGAGAATGGGGTCTTCAGAATGTTGTAGTTTGGCTTCGGGTCCTTTGCTCTTTCTGCATGTGCATGCATGCGTTTCACGTAAAATGCATTAATGCAAGTTCTCATTTATTGTGGATGGATGGGAGCACTTCTTATTGGCTATTGGCGTGCTGAAGCAAGGAATATGCATGAACTTGCATGTGTTCTGATTGGCTGGTGCTACAGTGTTTGGCCGCTATTTCTGACATTTGTCTGCTTATTATTCGGCTATTCTTCAGACACCTGTCTCTTGTGATTGGCTTTCTCTCCATATAACGTGTATTATTTGGTAGAGGTGCATGGCCTTGCATGGATGGCTGGTGATTGTCTCTGTATGGATGGTTTCTTGAACGGCACTATCCTGCTTCTTCTTCCTTGCGAATGCAGAGACAGGGGAGAAGAAGATTTTTGAAATGTTTTTTTCCCGCTCTCTCTCTCCACCCCACTTGCCCAAAAAACCCGGCATAACCCATACTCACACAACCATGCCTTGCAACCATTATGGAAGAAACATGAGACAGAGACCCATGCCCTGCACTTGAACAGGTATGGTGACCCTCTCCCCCGACATTCTATAAATACAAGGGAAGATTACAGGACTGAAGGGGCAAAAATTTTGAAGAATGAGAGAAGCAAACGACAGATTCAGGGGGGGAGAATTTTTTGAAGGAGAGAGAACCCGAAACCGGGGGGAGAGGAGGGGAAACAGAACAGAGAGCAAGAAGAGGGGGACAAAAACAAGGGGGGAGAAGATTTGAAAAACAGAGGAGAAAGAAGAAAAGCAAATGAGAAAGGAGGAAGAACCACCGGTTGCTGTCAGCATAGCCATCACCAGAGCCACCTCTAGCTGCCATCGTCCTCCCCGTCGTCCATAGCAGCACCTGCAACGTGGGAAATGAAAGAAGAAACAAAAACAAAGAAAGATAGAGGAAACCACGCAGCAACAAAGAAATAAGAAGAGCCACTGTTGCTCCGCCACCATCACCTCTACCGTTCCTCCCAGTCACCACCGATAGCACCGCCACCACCAGTGAATAAACAATAAAGAACATAATAAACACAGGAGAGGGGCAGAGATAGTAGAAGGCAGCAGGAAGAAGAAGAGGCAGCCACTGGCAGCAACCACCGTCTGCCACTTCAGCAACACCGTCAGCCCAGCTACCAGAGCGCCTCCATTCCAGGTAATTCTCTCCCCTTCGTCTCTGTTTCCTGTTTCATTCTCTTGCATGCAAAACGTGCACTGTGCACGTTTCTGCAATGCAAGGAAAAATAATTACCCAGTTACTGTGCATGAGCATAGTAACCGGCTAATTATATTTGGATGGTTACTGTGCATGGCACAGTAACCGGTTTGGGTTATCCCAATATAAGGTAGTTTGTGTTTTATTTGGGTCGGTCACATCCCAATTTTGTTCCAGGTCTAGCCCGTTCAAAAAAATTTAATTCAAAAAAAAATTCAAAAACGTTTGTGATTTTCTCGCGTATTTTTCTATCCATTTTGGGTTAATATCGATTTGTATTTTTATACTATAAAAATACAAATCCGATATTAAAATACCCGGTTTTCGTCAAAACATTAAAAAAAATGTTTTTTTTCATGCATACGGCCAAGTCTCTAAAAAAAATCATATCATATTTTCATATAACAAAAATTCAAAAACAATATGTGTTAGCATGCATTTTTTGCTTTAATAACCAGTTTATTAAAAACCATGAGAACTACACCAATATTTCAAAAATTTGAAAAAATATTTTGTTATCTTTTAGTATCTGGGATTACAAATTTACATGTAAAATATATTCCTGATATTAAAAAAAGGTATTCTTTTGTTGACGTTAGAATGATTAGGCTTTACTCGATAAGATAAGAACCTTATTACCGATGATGACTTTTCTTAAACCATAGACAGACCAACAATTAGAAAAACACGACAAGACCATAGTTTTTATCAGGCAATCAAACAATGCAGTGTACCATAGGTACGACATATTTAGGGTGCTAATACTTTCCTTTTACGCAACCAGTCTCCGTGCCCGATCTCGGAGACCAGTTAGGGTTCCTAGTGACCAAAATACTAGGTGGCGACTCCCATCCCTTTTTTCAATGATAAAAGACAAGAATCCCTTGTCTCCCCATATTTTCCAGATACACACACCTGAGGGTGGGGACGATTCGCCGCGACGCCGCACACGTGCAACATCGTGCATATGATGGTCCTGAAACAAAATACATATTATTGAAACATGAATATCACAATAAGTATAGTAACACAAATATCCAACAATTTAAAAAGGCAAACATGTATTCATATTCTATTCACTTCTCCATTTTTGTTTCCATTGGAACTCTTTCTCATTCAACTACTAAAACCGTTTCATCTTTCATTTTCAACTTCCATCCAAGATTCCATAAGATCAACCATAATTATTTCTGCCTAACTCATTGCCAATACCAATTTCATCGGTATCATCATCACCTCGTAGGCGTCGATGCATAGCTATCCCTTTAACCGGGACCCTAACATACACTAAATATATGCTAGTCAATGCATGGTGATCCCCTTACCTGCCTTACCCGGGATCCTAACATACACTAAATGTATGTTAGCCAATACATGGTGATCCCCTTACCCGGGATCCTAACATACACTAAATGTATGTTAGCCGATACATGGTGATCCCCTTACCCGGGATCCTAACATATATTAAATGTATGTTAGTCCATGCCTTATAGGCATCAATGCATGGTGATCCCCTTACCCGGGATCCTAACATACACTAAATGTATGCTAGTCCATGCCAATTTCACCTATTAATATTGTCATTCTTTGTCCGACCATAGTTATCATTACAAATTTCCATTTCGAACATGACTTATTTCTTTTGGATGCTAAGATATAATATCATATGTTCCCCGAAGGGAAAGGACCTAAATTTTCACCCTGTAACGTGTCTAAATAGTCGCTTTAGCAACTTTCCAAATATGCCGGCAGAGGTCGTATTCCGACCTCTCCTCATATTATTTACTATATCTAGAGTTCTAGGATTCCGTTTCAAGCAAGGTTGGTCTCGTTGGAAAGCTAAGACACGGGGCTACAAGTCCTATGAAGGGAGGAGAACCCAGTTCTTCCCCCAAGACACTCGAAATTATTTGTTAGCAAATCAGACCTACTGCCCTATAGAGTCTGTCATGACCCAGTCTCGGTTGGTGACCCATAACTGGAGTTCTATAGCTCCAAATTGAGTAAGACTAGTTTCCTTAGTTAGTCAACATCCAAAACTACAATTACTATGAAGGAACCTGATCCTAATTCCCTCATCCTCCTATTCAAATTCTCTCCAAAAGTCAGGAGATGAATCTGTCCAGATTCATCAACCTTTCCATTTACACACAACATCCACAATTCAACTTTTTCTCTTTTATCTCAACCCCTAGCCATATCATATACCATATAAGAGTGTCAAAAATATCTTTTTAAGAGTCAATTTATCCTATTTATTTCAATCTTCCCTCTTAACGTCAAAATAGAACATTCTTATTGATTTTACGAACTTTCCGAACAGTATTCTTCTAAACACAATCCTTGACATTTCAACATGTATTTTTTCCTCATTTTGAGACAATTAAACACACATCATCAAGCTAAATATGTCAAATTAAACATCCTTCCCCTTTAATGCATAATTGACCAAAAGCATGACCTTAAGGAACCAAGAGTTCCCTCATTCCTTGATATGAATCAGACTTGGTGGCCTTGAGGTACACGTGGGGTTGGACCAAGTCAGAAGGATTATTGCAGTATTTGTTGTGTAATGTGTTTATTGCACAATAATCGGTCAAATAAATAAAGGCTGTTAGTATGGTGCTTCATATCTTCAGCAGCCACTTTGTTAGGATTTCCTGTTTTATTGCTATTTTCTTGCCTTGTCAGTTGTAATGCTTGCTGGCCTATTTAGGAAGCAAAGAAAGGGAATAAAGTTATCGAATTAAGAAATCAAACAATTTTCAACCTCTGTTATTCTTCTTCTTCTTTTCTACCCAAAATTAATTGTATCAGTGGTATCAGAGCCTAGTTCGGTTCATGGATACACGTTCGAAATCAAATGCAGAATTCCGAACGGAAGTTACCGGAAATCATTTTCCTTGGAGTAGCTATGAAATTTCTACTCACTGAAGTGGAGGTGTAGTCGGGTCAGACTAGAGTAATTCCTAAAGAAAACAATAACTTTTGATCCGACCGTTGGATTGCGCTCAAATTTTTATAGCAGTTTCCAGAGCTATTTTTCGTGGAGTAGCTATCGAATCGCAACTCACTAAGGAGGAGGTCGTTTCACGCCGGACCAGAATAACAGCTTAAAAGGGCCATAACTTTTGATCCGATTATGAGATCGCTCTCAAATTATTACAGGAGTTTCCGGAGGTCATTTTCCTTGGAGTACATATGGAATCGCTACTCACTGAAGAGGAGGTCTAGTCACGCCTGACCAGAATAATGGCTTAAAAAGGCCATAACTTTTGATCCGACCGTTTGATCGTTCACAAAGTTTTACAGCAGTTTCTGGAGGCCGTTTTCCTTAGAGTAACTATGGAATCGCAACTCATTGAAGAGCATGTTGTTTCACACCTAACTAGAATAACGGCCATAACTTTTTATCCGACCGTTGGATCGCTCTTAAATTTTTAAAGGAGTTTCCGGAAATTGTTTTCCTTGGAGTAGCTATGGAATCGCTACTCACTGAAGAGAAGGTGTAGTCGGGCCAGACTAGAGTGAAAGGCTAAAAAAGACCATAACTTTAGATCTTACCGTTCGATCACGCTCAAATTTATACAGCAGTTTCCAGAGGCCATTTGCCTTGGAGTAGCTATGGAATCGCAACTCACTAAAGAGGAGGTCTAGTCACGCCTGACAAGAATAAAGGCTTAAAAGAGCCATAAGATTAGATCCGACCGTTGGATGATGCTTAAATTTTTACAGGAGTTTCAGATGATGTTTTTCTTGGAGTAGCTATGGAATCGCTACTCACAGGGAATCTCTACTCACAGAAGAGGAGGTGTAGTCGGGCCAAACTAGAGTAACAGCTAAAAAATGCCATAACTTTAAATCCTACAGTTGGATCGCGCTCAAATTTTGAAAGTAGTTTTCTGAGGCCGTTTCCCTTGGAGTAGCTATGGAATCGCAACTCACTAAAGAGGAGGTCTAGTCATGCCTGATGAGAATAACTACTAAAAAAGGCCATAAGTTTTTACAAGATTTTTAAATGAGCTAAGAAGGAGGGGTAAAACTGATTTTGAACAGACCAAAACAGGGACAAGAGCACATCTTAACCAACCCCAAACACCCCACCTCATTTAATGTGAAGTGTAAATGCAAGGAGAGAGAGAAGGTGACCTTTCCTCTTCCTAAAGTCTGTCAACAGCAGCTGCATGTCCAACTACATGCTTCTCTTCTCTTTCTCCTTCCCATTGAAAACTGAACCAAAACCAGTAGATAGTACCTCTATGAACGTATGAGAGAAAGTGAGAGAGTTGAGATCTTGAGTGGAGACTGAACAACTGCTTAGAGGGAATGGAAAAGGGGCTGGAACAGGTGGGAAGAAACTGATAGAAGAAAGAGAATCGAGAGAGAAAGAAGGAGAAGGAGAGAAGGAACTCTACCAAACTGTCCAGATAAACTTATATCCGAAAGGTATGGGTCATGTAGTCTCCTCCCCCTTGTTCTTGGAACCCAGAACCAAAAATTATGAAGGAGTTCCTAAGAAAATTGACCTAAGACCCCTAAGCTAGCTGTAAAGGAAACTGAAACCAACTAAGAGGACAAAGAAACATAGACGAAATAAGGCAATTTCCATAACATCTAACAAAGAAAAATGTACAAAATGGAAAGAACAAAATATGGTAGAGGGTCGGCCTTAGCTATAGGGTTGGACAAAATGCATGTGTGTGTGTTCTGCTGGAATTTGATGAAGGATTATGTGTTGTAATTGATGATTGCAATGTGTGTGTTCTGCTGGAATTTAATGAAAGATTATGTGTCGGAATCGATGATTTCAATGTGTGTGTTCTCCTGGGATTTCATGAAAGATTATGAGCTGGAATTGATGATTGCAATGTGTGTGTGTGTTCATGCTAAAATCATGTGACTTTGCTGGAACCTAATGTCAAATTACGTGTCTGCAGCGAACCTGTGATTCACTACCGAATTGTGTGTCTGTAGCGAATTTGTAATTTGTTGCTGAAATTGAGTTGTTTGCAGCAAATTAGCATTCGTTGTTGAATTGTTTATTTTGCAGTGAATATGTCGCTGCTGAAATTGAGTTGTTTGCAGCGAATTAGCATTCGCTGCTGAATTGTGTGTTCTGCAGCGAATCTGTAATTCGCTGCTGAAATTCAGTTGTTTGAAGTGAATTAGCATTTGCTGCTGAATTGTTTGTTCTGCAGTGAATTTTTAACTTGTTGCTAAAATTGAGTTGTTTGCAGCAAATTAGCATTCGCTTCTGACAATGTGTGTGTTCTGTTTGGATTTGATGAAAGATTATGAGCTGGAATTGATGATTACAATGTGTGAGTGTGTGTGTGTATGTTCATGCTAAAATCATGTGACTTTGCTGGAACCTAATGTCAAATTATGTGTCTGCAGCAAACCTGTGATTCACTGTCGAATTGTGTGTCTGCAGCGAATTTGTAATTCGTTGCTGAAATTGAGTTATTTGCAGCGAATTAGCATTCGCTGTTGAATTGTTTGTTCTGCAGTGCATATGCCGTTGCCAAAATTGAGTTGTTTGCAGCGAATTAGCATTCGCTGCTTAATTGTGTGTTCTGCAGCGAATCTGTAATTCGCAGTTGAAATTCAGTTGTTTGCAATGAATTAGCATTCGCTGTTGAATTGTTTGTTTTGCAGTGAATTTTTAATTCGTTGCTAAAATTGAGTTCTTTGCATTGAATTAGCATTCACTTCTGAATTGTGTGTTCTGTAGCGAATCTGTAATTTGTTGCCGAAATTGAGTTGTTTGCAGCGAATTCACATTCGTTGCCGAATTGAGTGTTCTGCAGCGAATTTGGGATTCGTTGCTGAAGTTGTATTGTCTTCACCGAATTTGTAATTTGTTGCTGAAATTGAGTTGTTTGCAGCGAATTAGCATTCGCTGCCGAATTGTGTGTTCTGTAATGAATCTATAATTCGCTACTGAAATTGAGTTGTTTGCAGCGAACTAGCATTCGCTTTCGAATTGTGTGTTCTGCAGCGAATTTGGGGTTCGCTGCCGAAGTTGTATTGTCTGCAATAATCTGTAATTCGCTGCTGAAATTGAGTTGTGTGCAGCGAATTTGCATTCGCTGCCAAATTGTGTGTTATGCACTAAATTTGTAATTTGCTGTCGAAGTTGTATTGCCTGCAGCGAATGTGTGATTCGCTACTGAAATTGAGTTGTCTATAATGAATCAGCATTCGCTACTGAAGTTGTATCATCTGCAGCAAATCAGTGTTCGCTGTTGAAGTTGTATTGTCTGCAGCGAAATTGTGACTTGCTGCTAGAATTGACTTGTCTGCAGCGAATTAGCATTTAGTGCCGAAAACATGTTGGCTGCAGCGAAGTAGCAGTCGCTGCCGAAATTGTGGCGTTAGCAGCGAAACAGTTTTCGCTGTCGAATTATGCAGCGTGCAACAAATGATTGATTAGCTTCGGCTAATGGCATCTGAAAGGATGACCGGGACAGATGATTGATTAGCTTCGGCTAATGGCATCCAAATGGATGGCCGGGACGAGTGAACGATTAACCTCGGCTAATGATGACTTAAGAGGATAATTGAATTTAAGATTATGGCTGATTGCAAGAATTGATGCATTTATATGTAGTACAAGTCATGCATACCAAGTACATAAAGGGACTACGAATGTTACGCTTCAAACATGGAATAATGTTAATGCTTCATTAAACTGCCAGACTATTTATTATTATTAAGTAATCGCATTTTTATAATTTTTTTGTACTGCAGCAGGGATGTCACACCAACGAGGTGCCTAGGAAACCCAATACACGGGAACCTACATTTGCAAGGAATCATGTAGTTGCATTCTAAATCACGATGTATTTTGTACGAATTAATGTACTGAACGTATAACTATTATTAGATCTTTCTGTTTAAATTCATGACGACTATTAGTAGGATAGGAATGCAAACTCATGTCTATGTATGTATATTTTTAATGTGAACTTATAATCATGCAAACATAATATATATATATATATATAGGAAGTGTTATGGTTTGATCTTATTACATGTTATCTTGGTAAAGGTAACAAATGGGCAGACATTGGATATAACATAAACTATATGAAGGTATTTAAGTGATCGAGAGAGGATTTATCACCTTAGGTGAATTAGAAAAAACTTTTCACATGTTCTTAAATAGTATTAATTGTTAAATTCTTACGCAAGGTAAAAATTTGAAAAGAGTTTTAAATTATTTTCAAATTATCAATGACTATAATGTTGTGAACATATATGATTTAACATGGCATACACACTCAATGGTAAAATATCTAAATTGAAACATTATTAATTAAAGGATAATAATTACACTGAGAAACCGGTCACTAAAAGGTTAAGTCAAACCACTTATGACTTTGCTAATATTTGAGGGATCATGACACGTTGTTAGACGTTGCACTTTATCTTCAAATATAAATTAATCAATTATTCAATTGATAATAAATTAAATTATTTAATTTATTTAACTCTATTTATTTAGAATTATAATTTATATTTGGGTCAACATATTAGAAACCTAATGGGTCATACACACTAAGAACCATTAGTCAAAAATTAAACTAGGATAATTAATCAAGTATGACTTGATTGAAAATAATTTTAGAAATTAAGCACTATAATGTATTTAATTCACAAATTATATTTGTAGTCATAGAATAATCAAGTAGGGACTTGATTGATTAAATTTCTAAAATTATCCCTAAATAATATATGGATATTATTTAAGGAGAAAATTAATATTTTGTTATTTATATGATTTTTAGGATTTCCTATATATATAAAGGTAAGCCTATTATTTTGGTAGAGAGAAAAAAATAATAATAATGTTTGACAATTTTTACATAAAAACTACGTAAACACAAAATTAGAGCTAACACTCTAAGCTTAGCAAATTCATCTCTCCTAAATAAGATTCAAAAGATTTCTCATTGGTGGTTCTTGTGGATTACTGTTGGAGGTCAGATAATTGAACGACTTGTTGTTTGTAACAATCCATCCCTAAGAATTTAGTCAAAACCAAAAAAGATCAGATCTCTAAGTAAATATTATAAAACTCTAGATCTGTCTCACAAGATCTTAAGAACTCTCGAATAATTTTGTTTCATTATTTCTGTTGTGTATATGAATTCCAAGAACCCAATAGATGTTTGACCAAAAACAAGCAAAAGAAAATAAGAGTGCCCATAAAAGGATAATCAACAAAATACATTTAGGTGGAGAAATGGATGTTTGGGAAGATAAAAGGCTTGAAAGGTTTATTTGTGGGAAAGAAGAAATGGATGTTGGTCTAAAACGGGTAGGAAGTTGAGGGCAAAAGCTTGAACACATTGATATCGCAATAATAGAGGATAACAAGAGATGTGTGTTACTGGTCTGAAGTCTTAACCAACAAAAACATAGTCCTAGTAGTTTAAGCGGTTGTCTTTTTGTTTGTGACCACAGAAGATAGAGCTCACATTTCTATGCAGCCCTTTTTCACGTTAGTTAATGGATAAAACAAAAAATATTTGAAGAGAAGTATTATTTTGCTCATGGAATTTGTAGCAAAATTCAATACCGCCTTTATGTCCATTTCGACTCCATTTCCTCCATAAAAGTCAAATTAGATCAATTAATAATGGTCTTCAATCTCCATCAATTTTTGGCAAGGATAAATGGCTCGCACGTTACATAGGCCGGGATAATTTTCTTAGTGTAAAAAAAAAAATGTTTAGGTGCTGCTAGTGCAACGCCCTACACTTTCATATGTGTTTATAATTACTTTCCTATGATTTAGTACATAAAAATACGAGTAATTGTTTTTTTTTAAGTTCTCAAATGAAAGTCTATCAAAATTTGAACTGTCTAACTGTTATTGTCTAAGTCTTGAACTATTACTATCTTACGGTTACTGTCTAAACCTCGAACTGTTATTGTCTAATTGTTATTGTCCAACGGTTGTTATCTAAACCTTGAACTGTTACTGTCCAACGTTTGCTGTCTAAACCTTGAACTGTTACTGTCTTATTATTACTGTCTAAATCTTGATTGTTATTATCCAACGATTGTTGTATAAACCTTGAATTATTATTGTGTAACGGTCATTGTCTAAACCTATCTCACCTTTGAAATTATGTAAGGTATTCATATGAAAGTCTACCAAAATTTCCACCAAAATTTTGGCAGAGTCTTCCCTGTATCGGGAGGTCTCAAGTTATCGACATTCCACCTGTTTACACTCCCAAAATTTGACATCTCACAAATCAACCATGACCCAATCATCTTGGGTTTCAATCCCATGAATGTAATCATTAAAACAACCACAATCTTTATAATATACAAGGGACATCAATTATCATTATAGAAGGATAAACAAAATAAACACGCGTACACGGAACATGACTATGAATTTCAGAATTAAGTCCATCCATCTAAGTTTAAACATTCATTGTATAGACGTTTTAGTATTACAAAATACATGGATATATTCCTTAAAACTAGAATACAAAAAGTGAATGAAAACTAGGATCTACTATTGTTGTGCATGCGATGGTCCTAGAACAAAACAATTATTATGGAACATGAATATCATTGAAAGTATATAAACGCAAAAATTCAATCATCATTTTTTTAAAAAAAGACAAACAAGTATTCATATACTATTTTGTCTCCCATTTTCAACATCCATTCAAAATTCCATTAAAATCAACCGCAACTACTTTCCACCCAACACATTACCGATATCATTTTCACCGGTATCATCATCACCCCGTTGGGATCCATGTATGGAGAACCCTTTACCCGGAATCCTAACATACACTAAATACATACTAGTCATTGCATGACGATCCCCGTACCCGGGATCCCAACATACACTAAATGGATGCTAGTCATTGCATTGTGATCCCCTTACCCGGGATCCTAACATAAATGTATGCTAGTCATTGCATGGTGGTCCCCTTACCCGGGATTCTAACATACATTAAATGTATGCTAGTTCATGCTTCATATCATACTTCTCATACTTTCTAAGTTAGCGTGAGCTCTAAAGGTCGAAATGAAGTGATTCTAGTGGAATTAAGAAGCTAACATCCATACCTTTCTGAACATCTAAGGCAAGAAAATAAAATAAGGAAGAGCATGGAAATCGCAGCCTTCAAAGTCAAATCTCGCAATTTGCCAATGTTGTCCTTCGACCATTCCGACTTGAATATCCTGAGCTACAGAAGTCCATTTGAAGCAAACTCAATTTTGTTGGATTCCTGACTCAAAGACCTATCAACACTCCACATGTAAGCCAAAAATGATGTCATATGAGGGAGATATGAGTTTTTAAAGATGACAACTGAATTTTGCCACCAAATAGGTTTCATTAAGAAACGAGTCCAAATTACATTCTGAAGCATCTAAACCAACATCCAAGTTTTTATTTTAACAATTTAGATCCTCTAAGTCAAAGCTTGAAGATTTCATGCAAGGCTATTTCTTTTTTTTAGGAAAATAGTTATTGAAGTACTTAAATGTAAACTGTCTACTTAAAGGAGGACTATTTTGTAAAATAGAGACTAGGGTTTCCTAAGATATAAAAAGAATGAGAGAAAAGAAGGGAGGGTAGCCAGCCAAGAAGAGAAAAACGCTCCCTTCCTCTACGAAACCCGAAATCATGCATTCCTCCTTCTTTTTTATTAGTTGTTCAACAAACATACAAGGCTAAACTCTCTTTCTTGGTTGCAAGGACACGGAAACCTTCGGATTTCAAGAACTATGAGATTTATTTTACTTTTTCTTTCCAGTTTATATGATGAATATGTTTGTTCTCCTAAGCTTATTTTTTCTATGATTGTTTCTTTTAATTGCTAGAGCGGACTCTAAGTTATTATTGTAGACAATGTATTGCTAAGTTTGATATCAAAATCGAAGTTGTGGTACACAAACTTGTGAAGCAACTGAGTTTAATAATTGTGGCGGATCTACGTTATTAATCTTAGGGAGAACATTCAATCAAATCAAACATAGACTGCGGACAGTTATGTTTTCTTGATTAATCAACTTATCTAGT
>Ga0307518_10002166_pt1 | contig 14404 bp, 15 predicted proteins | sample 25_EM_MG_FD_203889 | JGI IMG/M metagenome (GOLD analysis project Ga0307518, IMG submission 203889) | Populus trichocarpa ectomycorrhiza microbial communities from riparian zone in the Pacific Northwest, United States - 25_EM | ecosystem: Host-associated > Plants > Roots > Unclassified | place...
CATCTGCAACAATATTTGGTACAAATGATTGTATTGCAGCATATACAAGCCTCACCAGCCAGGCAATGACAACTTAACAGCCCTACCCACTACCAGCATGACAACTATGGTCCCTCCAGCACCAGCAAGTGGGATGCTGTCAATAGTGTTGTATAGACTACGGCAACTGTCAAAGGGAGGCCCAGCACCATGTTCAAGTAGTGTAGCTGCCCAAAGGTCCATTAGGGCATTGATTTGTGGCGCCGACATTTGGATGCGGGTGTATAGTAAGTCAGCCGTTTCAAACTGGGTGCGATCATTGAAAGGGGCCCAGTCATTTGGGTTAGTAACAACTGGAGTTGGAGGGACCCCGGCGGCAAGGAATTCGCCATGCTCATTGCATGGCTTTGCTGGATTTCGGACGTTAGTAAACTGAAAATTTTATATTGAAATCAGTCACATTACCAGTGAGTTTCGGGTGATAATTTCTATAAAGCCTGTCTCCAGAGCCGTAGAATTGAGATTCCATGGGGTGCAAGGGAGTAGGAGGGCCCCCAGAGCCGGATTCCGTGTCATTCTCATTAAGAGGATTTGACCCCTCCCAATCTGGAGTGCCCTGATCTTGACCATTTTGTGGTTGGAAAGAAGGGCTAACAGGTCTGGTTGGAGAGCGTAGCGGTGGAGTTGGGGCCCGAGGTGGGTCAGAGGGCATAATAATAGGATGGTTTGCATGCCTGTGCTTGGTGCGCCCAGCAGACGTCTTGAAGTACCGATTGTAGCCAGGATGGCCACATGGAAGCTGGTGTACACTGTTCTGCTGGCGAACATTCCGGTTAGCCAAAAACATAGCAGCGAGAGAGGTGGTGTTTTTTTGCGGAGAGGCGACGACTGACAGGTTACAGAAATCCGCCAAAGTCGTTAGTCCATTTTTTTTGGGGTGAGCGCAAAAACTTACAAATTGCCAGGGCCCACAACCCGCTTCACAACTTGAACTTCTCTCACCCCCCCCCCTTCCAAAAAACTCTCTCGAATTCCCTACCATTGCCCCAAACCCAGCATCTGATCATGGACGTCAGTGAGACTTCTCGACCCCACACACGAGCCAAGAATGCAACCACTCACCCTGGGGACATTGTTCTCCAAGCCCAGGGAAAGCGGCGTAGCAAAGTGGAAAAAGCGGCTGATGACAAGCTGCTCAGAGATGCTCAAGTAGAAGAGGAGCAGGCCAGGAAGGAGGGAATTGCCCGCCTGGCAGACATGGAAATGGAAATGGAGGCGAGACAAGCTGTGGTGAAAAACTTAGCACCTGTCCATCCTCGTCCATGAGTAAAACCCAAGAAAGCTATACCCACGTCAATGGAAGTCGCATCTGCGAAGGATGGGACCATGGAGACTGAGGTGATGTGCTATTCTATACTACAATTGATGGGTCATTGATTAGGTCGTGATAAAGTTTGGAAAACTCACCTCTTTTGCTGATCATTCACACGCTGATGATGATAGTGTCTCAGCTCCAAGAAAGCTTCCAAGGAATAGGTCGCTGAAGGAGCAGATCAACGCTGCGAAAGTGCAGTGTCAACTGGAGGGAACAAAGGAACAGAGTCCGGGTGAGTCACGTTTTGACCAGTGTACACGTCTAGAATCTGATGCGGCCGAATGGAACATGGCAGCTGCACTGCAAATTGGGTAAGCTCACTCTCACGTCTAGCCATGTTGTTACTCACTCAATCTACACTGTTTTTCCGTGACCTGGTGCTGAACACCAGGGCTCAGGATATGGCCGTCGATGGGCATGTTCTGAAGTGGAAAGCAGGTGTTACCGCTGCGAAGTCGCCTGCGATGTCCGCAGCTGACACCACCTCCTCTGCTCGGCACTGCCCTCCCTCGACGCTCACTTTCAACACCCATTCCTCAAATGTGACTTCCGCGAGTGGCCACTACTGGAAGCTGCAAGTCCCATTCGATGCCCCAGAACTGAATGTCCCGACAGAGGGATTTAGTGATGATGTTGACGATGAAGATGAGCGTGCATATACCATCGGCAAAAATGAAACGGGTAAAAATGGAAAGAAGATTGTTGCGGTAAGTGGAACTTGTGCGTCGATAATATCACTTACTTGGTTCCCAGGTTTCTTCTGCATCCGCAGACAGCGACATTGAATTATGGCATGGCGAGATCCTTTGCAGCCCACGTGTTAAAAGCATCAGCGCCACAGGCTCCAGCATGGGGAAGCGAAAAGTCAATGAATTTGACAGTGAGCCTGAGGACCTTGACGCTGTAAAGGAGACCCACACTCTGCTACACAAGGAGAGTGGGACGCTGCGAACAACCGTCTCCGTAAGTCCATTTATTTGAATGCTGTTTGTAGCTACTAACTAACGAGAACTGATACAGACGACAGTCGGGGTCATATGTGAACCTCAGCCGCTACAAAAGAAAATCAAGGTCGAGGAAACCAGGCACACAACGGTAGCACCTCCAGATACTAGTATGTTCAGTACTTCCCAACACCTCGATGGCTGTCACTCATACTACCGCAGAGCTCCAGTATGACGCAGATGGTTATATCATCGAAACCATCAAGAAGAAATATACCATCAAGGATCTTCCCGTCCCGTGCAATGATAGTAGGTGGTCCCATGGGCTTGTTGGTACGATCACACTCTGGGCCGGTGCCCAACCTAATGTCTGGGTGATACCTGAAGAATCACTTGTCGCGGCAGTGCAAGTTGTGTGGGACGTTGTATTTCCCCATGTCAAGTACAGGGTCACTGCAGACGGCTTGGTTATGGCAATTGTAAGTTCAAGATTTTATGTCTGGTTATGAAAAACATTAACTGTGTACCCCAAGATCCAACAGCGCCTTGCTGAGTGGCGCAGTGGAATTGGGTCCACCGCCATTTGCATCATGATAGATTTTTTTTCCAAGTTAGATGACGACGTGGACGTTACCGCTACGGCAACAAAGCTATTCAAGGACTTCGCATTCCTCTGTGAAACCGCTGATGAACCCTCTTCTGAAGGAATGTTCTGGTCACCTTTTCTTATTGAATTACTTGGTACCACCCATCTCAACGACATTGTGGGCTATGTCGACATTCATCAATGGAGTACGAAGGATCTCGCAGCTGGAAAGGACATGGCAGGCGTTCTTGGTTTGGCGTCTGCAGCAGTGAGTCCCTGCACTGTTCCCCTTAGGTCTCGTCATTTATTTGCTTTGTTTCAAAAGTTGGAGCACGCTGTCAAGTACATCATGGAGGGAACCATTGATGTAGACGACGTTCTTATTGCCATGGCGGAAGTGTTGAAGTTGCACGTGCACCCGGCGTAAACCGTCGACGAAGTGCGCACAAGACTGTGAGCCATATTAGTGTAGACTTAGTAATAGTCCTCTTTAGAGTAGATGTTACATATCACACATCATGTGTCACAGTCACGTGTCACACTATTTGTTGTATATAAACAGCGTCAATCGCTTATATAATATAACAGCTCTTGACCAGCTACCGCTACCATTTCAGGTTGTGCACTCCACCCAACAGGTGAGTTGGAGTAGCAGTTCCTCTACGTATATAGGTATTGCTTCAACAGGTTATGAGCCCTGTGAGTGCACTGTGTGCAGCAATGCACCAGGCAGCGCTCCAGCTCCCTGAGCATCGCTTTAACTAGCTTGACACTGTGGACCACAGTGAGCTCCTAGCTGAGCCCCTGCACAGCCACAAGGCGAAGTCGGTCGACGACTTGCGCCAGACAGTGAGCCCCTAGTTAAGCACCTGTACTGCCACAGGCAAAGTTCGTCGATGACTTGCGCCAACCATGGCGAACATCGACGACGACTTGCGCTGGCATGACCTAGTCTTGAGTTAGCTGCTGACAGAAGTGCTTTCACTAGCACTCAGGTGTTTCTTCTTTTCTTGCTTGTCCGTTGTCGCATTCACTTGCTGACTCCGTTGACTCCCAACAGAACATCACCATGTCCAGTGCTCTCGACAAGATGGTCCCCGTGTTCACTGGCTCCAACTGGCAGCAGTGGCACACCTCTATGCAGGCCTACCTTCGGGCACAAGGCCAATGGTACATTTATTCGACGACGCAACCCGCTGCCAGTCACGACGACCGAAAAGAGTGGGACGACAACACCGAGAGAGCGCTTGGCAATATCACCTTGCGCCTCGCCCCCTCTATCCAGGTTGCGGTCTCAAATCTCAACAACGTCAAGGACGTCTGGGACCACCTCAAGAAGAACTTCGGCGCCCCCAGTATCGGCTCTGCCTACGCCGAGCTTAGCAAGCTCCTGGCGACTACCATTCCCGCTGGCTCCCATCCCGCTCCGGCTATCACCAAGGTGCTCAGTCACTTCGCTTATCTGAAGGACGCTGGCTTCGAGTTCCCTGCCCCTGTGCAGGCAATGATCATTCTGTGCAAGCTTCCTCCCACCATGGAGGTTGTAGCTCAAATTCTTAGCCAGACGTCGCCGGACGAGATCAAGAATCTGAAGCCCGACGGGATTGTCAAGGCTGCCACGCTCTCATTCGAGCAGAAAGGCGCCTCTTCGCGCGCCGGTGGTAAGGGCCCCCAGGCCAACAAGCTTAGCGCTGTGAAGCGCAAGCCGGCTGACCCCAAGTTCGCCCAGCAGCAGAAGCCCCAGAGGCAGCAGCAGCAGCAAGGCGGGTCCAACGGCGGTGCGAGCGGAAACGCTCCTGCCCAAGGACAGGGAGGCCGCACTCGACGTGGCGGCAAGAAGGCTCGTGCTCGCCGCGAAAACGCCCAACAAGCCGCCTTCACTACTTACATCCACTACGATGGACCAGAGCCCACCGTCGACCCTCGTGCCCTGGCTCACACCCCCGGTGCTGCCCACTACGGCCCCCCCGCTTTCGATAATACTATTAAGGCCTTTGACTTGGCACACCACTTGGGGGTAGAACCCTCCTGCCAGACTATCCGCACCCTCGACCAAGTTGTGTCGATGGCGAGTGCAAACCTGGACCAGCCCGAGGCCGGTCCCTCCTCGCTGAAGCGCCCTCGTCTTGAGGAGCGCATCACAATGTATGAGGAGGATGCCATCTCCCTTGGGGATGATGAACCATTCGCCCACGAGCCCTTCGCCGACGACGAGTTCAACGAAATCGACGCGATGGTCCTCAACCGCTACAACGCGACGTCGATGGCGATGGGTGCGGAGGCCAGCCTCTTCAGGCAAGTACCTTCTGCACGCGTGCTGACCGACACTGACACGCTCCCTTTACATGTGTGCTTCACGCCGTCACTGTATATAGCGAGCAGTAACTACAATATGTCATGTCGTGTCCCCTCGAGCAATGCATATATCTGTTCGTGTCTGAATGATGCACGCTGTGCTGGCTGTAAGGGAAAAATGGTTGATGATAGTGAACTCTCTGGTGCCTTCTGGCTACTAGACTCTGGCGCATCACACCATTTCACTGGTGACATAGGCGATTTCGCCTCCTACAACGCGCTAAAGCGAGCGCACTACGCCAAAACCGCAAATGGTGTAGCACTAATTGCTGGCATTGGCACGGTATTACTCCGGTGCCTAGACCACAACTCTGGGGATGAGAAAGTCATTACACTCACCCAAGTGCTCCATATGCCAGGCACTACTGCACGCCTTATTTCTATGGGCGAAATGCTCCAGCGTAATTACAAGGTCACTGGCGATAAGCGAGGCATTAGCCTCATTCATAAAGCTGAACACCTATGGTTTGGGCCAGACCCAGAAGACGATTGCAACGTCATTTTCGGGATTAGATCTATCCCAATAATTAGATCTAACTACATCGCCTCCGTGAGCAAAGTCGATTATGACATTATGCACCGGAGATTTGGGCACCCCTCGAAGGAAGTACTCTGACGCACGCAAAAACATACGCAGCGCTTCCCGGAGATTCACTTTCCAATTGAGGATTGTGTTTGCCCTGGATGTGCTCTTGGCAAGATGCCCAATCGAGCTTTCCCAGAAAATGAAAGACGTGCTTCCAAGCCCTTTGAGCTGGTGCACTCTGACCTGAAATCCTTCCCGGTTACGTCGTACCGGAAGTTTAAATATGTTATCACCTTCTACGACGACTATACCTCTCACGCCTGGACTATGCCTCTTCGCTCCAAAGCTGCAGCGATTACAGCTGCCAAAGATTTCCTCGAAATGGTGCGAGTCCAACATGATACGCACGTCGTTGGGTGGATGTCCGATGCCGGCGGAGAGTATAAATCCGATCTATTTGATCGAGCACTCCTTGAAAAAGGAATAAAAATATATCAAAGTGCTCCAAGAACCCCCATGCAGAATGGCCGCGCCGAGCGTTTAGGGCGCACTCTCATGGATAAAGCTGAGTCTATGGGCATCAAGCCTGCATTCCTGACTCCTGGTGGGAATTTGCGTTCGCTCACACAACCCACATTTACAACCGTACTCCGGTAGCTCGCCTGCGATGGCGCACCCCCCATGAAATGCTTAAGGGGGAGATGCCTAACATCGACCACCTACGTGTATTTGGCTGTGGAGCTTTTGTCTACCTCCCAGCCTCAGCTAGAGCGAATAAGATGGCTCCCAAGTCAGAGCTTATGACCTATGTCGGTGTTGCCCCTGGCAATGAGCGCAATGTTTTGTTTATGCGCTCCACCAATGCAGTGTTCACCGCTGCTCACGCCGTCTTTGACGAGCGTCATTTCCCTCACTGCCCCAAAAACAGGCGCGAACCTCTCGAGAACCCTTTTGGAAGGGCAAATCTGAAACCAGCCACTGATCGACCAGGGAATCCCCCTGATGATATCGACAGTGATGACGATGTGGAACACGACCATGGCTACCCACATCCCCAAGCACAGGATGACGATCCAAAGCGCGAGGAACCTGAGGCTCCTGAGGAAGAGCCTAACCAAATAAATCCTCCCCGTGCACCATCTCCAGTGCCTCCACCGGCACCGAGAACGCCTTCACCGGCGAGAAATCCGCCACCTCTGGCACCGCAGCGCCCTGGCCGAGCTGAACGCCGCCAGAATGCGCCGCGACCCCCTGCAGTTAATATACCTGCCCGCCCCCAACGTGAACGTAGAGCGCCATTGTGCCCCGGTAACGTGTATGGTGAGCGGCGACACCCTGTTGAGTAACTCCGGGATATCGAAAGTGCCTCTCGATGGCGAGAAACTGTGGGTGAGGTCCCTAGACCCCCACAACCGGACACACCAGACCATGTTCCTGGTGGTTTCCCCGACACCTCTGCAACGCCCAGTGAGGAAGATGTGCAAAAGATGTGCGAGGAAGGGGGAGCAAACCTAGTCCGTTATCTGATGGGCAAAGCCCTCGAAACCCGCGACCCTCAATATGAGAGTGTCCACAACTGGTCCTACAAGGACATTGCTCGCTTACCCCAAGCTGAGCAGAAACTCTGGCGACTTGCTTGCCAAGAAGAGCTCGACGTGCTGCGAAAGCGCAAAGTCTTTGAGCTAGTTGACCGTCCCCGAGACCGGAAGGTCATTAAGAATCGATGGGTCTTCGACGTGAAGTCGGATGGCCACAAGAAAGCCCGCTTAGTAGCGAAAGGCTTCTCCCAGGTTGAGGGATTAGATTTTGACCAGGTCTTCTCACCAGTTGTGCGCTTTGAAACAGTGCGCCTCATGCTTGCACTTGCCGCACTTGAGAATTGGTATATCACTGGACTCGACGTTCGGAGCGCCTACTTGTATGGCAAGCTCGACGAAGAGATCTACATGGAACAACCCGAAGGGTTTGCAGTTCCCGGGCAAGAGCGCAAAGTGCTCCGCCTCTGGCGTGCCCTCTATGGCCTCAAACAGGCCGGCCTAGCTTGGTGGCGCACACTCGATGAGTCTCTCAAAGAGCTCGGGTTTGAGCACCTTAAGTCTGAAGCAGGCATCTTCTTCTACAAGAAGAAAGGCACCAACATCGTCATTGGTATTATCTACGTTGACGACACTTTATTCTGCGGCCCTAACAAGGCTGTTGTTGATGCCATTAAGGCGCAGTTCATGCACAAATGGGAGTGCAGAGACCTTGGAGAACCTAAGGAGTTCCTCCGCATGCGAATCACTCGCAAAGGTCGCGCTATCCACCTGGATCAATGTGCGTACCTACAAAAGGTCATTGAATGCTGCGGTATGCTCAATGCAAAGTCTGCAAGCACCCCACTGCCGGCTGGCTACTATGCCGCCAAAAATACAGAGCCTGTTGATGCGGAACTCCGCTCCCGTTTCCAGACGATTATTGGGTCCCTCCTGTACCTTATGTTAGGCACTAGGCCCAACATTGCCTTTGCAGTCACCCATCTCTCGTGCCATGCCGCGAACCCATCCCAGGACCACCTGTCCAAAGTGCTTTATATCTGTCGCTATTTGATTGGTACACCTAACTACTCCCTAGTGTACAATGGTGGATCCGGTGCTGGCCTGATTGCATGCACAGACTCAGATTGGGGATCAGACCCTATCTCTCGCCTCTCGCAGACAGGTTTTTACCTGAAACTTGCAGATGCCTTGATCAGTTGGACTTCTCGTGCGCAGAAGACTATTGCGTACTCGTCCACTGAAGCCGAATACATGGCTTTGAGCGATTGCGCTCGCCAAGTTACCTGGATTCGGAGTTTACTCGGTGAGCTCGGCTATAAGCTGAAAGCTATCCCGATTTGTGGTGATAATCAGGGGTCCATATTCATGGCATCCAACCCTGTAACGGAGCCTCGCTCCAAGCACATCGACATCCGCTACCACAGAATCTGCGAGTCAGTCGCAAAAGGTAATGTGGAGTTATTCTTCATTGATGGTGCTGAAAATCCCACCGATCTGCTCACCAAGAACTTGCCCCGCGAGAAATTCACGAAGTTCAGAGTTCAACTAGGCTTACAGTTTCCCTCTGGCAGCATCTAGCGCCTTATTCGCTGAAGTGCTCTACGTGCAGCACAGCGAGGGGGAGTGTTGAAGTTGCATGTGCACCCGGCATAAACCGTCGATGAAGTGCGCACAAGACTGCAAGCCATATTAGTGTAGACTTAGTAATAGTCCCCTTTAGAGTAGATGTTACATATCACACGTCACGTGTCACAGTCACGTGTCACACTATTTGTTGTATATAAACAGCGTCAATCGCTTATATAATATAACAGCTCTTGACCAGCTACCGCTACCATTTCAGGTTGTGCACTCCACCCAACAGGTGAGTTGGAGTAGCAGTTCCTCTACGTATATAGGTATTGCTTCAACAGGAAGCTGGGGATGGCAAGATCAGATTCAAGCTCCCTAAAGTACTCAATAAAGCAACCGGGAAGAACACCTCCACGTCCTTCAACTTTTCATGGCCAAACTGGGGCGTTGACTCGTTGGCATACAGGGATTCGATCGTCAAACGAGGTTCTGCTTGGCTTCGTGATACGGTCAAGATTACCCAATGTGCCCATAAGCTCAAGGTTGCAGCAAGTAGCAGTGCGGTCACAGATGATCCCGTGGAGGCCGTCAATCCTCGATACTTCCTCTGTAAGTTGCTCGTTTTCGGTCGTTCGTCCAGTTTACACGCTTTGTTTCCAGGATTTTTTTTTTGCAAATATTATACCCGCCGTGTCTTGTTGTTATCACCTGCTGACCGTCGTTCTGTGGTGGGGTCCCTGCGAATAGTAATGGCACTAAAACTGATGCATTTACAACAGATTTCTCTCATTCTCATCGTGTTCCACGCTCGCTCGCTCGCTCCAGTATGCTACAATCGTCGCTCTGTCTTTTCTGCAAGCATTATACCCGCCGTCACTAATCGCTACTGCCCACTCATTTACTCTGCATCTCTACACACCATCGCCGATTGTTATTCTGCGCTCTTTGTTACTTGCTTTCCCAGCATTTATATAGCTTACTGTTGACTTTTTTGTTTACTTAATTGTCTGGATGTCTGCAATTAAATCACTTTTCCGACTTATTTGACTGGTGAATGAAATAGTAACAAAGTGGTACAAGAACAAAAAGATGGAAATAAGTTCAAAATAAGCTTGGATAAGAAAACGAGTGGTCTGGATTGTGACTTGTTGCGCTTATTGTGAAGTCAACTTATTTGAGCTTATTTGATGCATATAAGTTGACTAAGGATTAAATAAGCAATGTGTGAAATTCCTGATGCACCTGCTGTCTGGGTTTGTGACAAGATATTCTTTGTAAACAAACTACTACAAGACTGCTCGGGAATGTATTTCATCCCAGAGCGTTTTTTTTTAGGGATCATATCCTTTGGATGCGCCATCGGCGGTCAGTGATCCGACGTCATATCCGAAAGAATTATGTGCTTTAGGTCGTAAGGTTGGACGAACAGATGTGCGTCACGACGAAGTGACGAGATGGTGTACTGACAAATCTGCCAGGTCAGTTTTATTGTCAGTGACATGAAGGAAATTGTTTGCATATCTGGATTCATGCACACCTTCGAGGATCTTTCTGCTGATCCCAATGAGCTTTCATGCGGACTTGCAGGTCTGTCACATATTTCTGGGAACAATTTAAAGTGATGACATTCGCAAATGACAGAGACGTCATCTCAGTTGGCAAAGCTCGTACCACATCCCCTTTGTGCCAAAGCAAATGGTCGCATGGTCTATTCTGTTCCCATTATTATATTCATGGACGATGTGTCAGGGAACATATCAAAACAGTGGAATAAACACCATGCGATCTACATGTCCAATGCGAATCTACCACGTGCAATGATTGAGAAGGAGTTTTGTGTAAGGTTTGTGACAGCATCACCGCATGCCCCTCTGATGGAATTAATGAAAGCAATGAAGGAATCAATAAGGTGCACCATCTATTTAGTTTCTGAAGTAAAGTTAACTTATGTGACTAGTAAAGCCTCAGAAGCAGGCATTATTGCATGGGATTGCAAGGGTCATGAAGAAGTACTCCTTGACTTATATGGGTTATTTGTCGGCGGTGATAACCCTATGCAAGCCAAGGAGTGCAGCCACGCCAGTCTAAGGTGTAATTACTTCTGTTGGACGTGCCATGTTGGCGGGACACAAGAATACAAACACTCGGAGGATGGTTATAACACTCTTTTTTCAGTAAGTAGGGAATAAAATCTTGGTGGGTGTATAATGAAGTGCTAATAGTCGCTTTCCAGTCAGGCGAACTTCGGACCCCAGAGGGAACCACAACTGAGATTTGTCGGCAAATATCTTTGGTGCTTGGTTCCGGCGCAACTGAAAAGCTGAAATCCGTGACCGCTTCGACTGGTGTGCGAGACAGTATAACAACATCCATTGTTGAAACACTGGTTGACATGGGCAAGAAATTGCGTAAGCGTGGCAGCGGAAAGGTGCCTATACCTGAGGCAGACATTCGGGCAAGGTTAGAGCAAGAGTTGAATGATTACCTTGGAGGGACCGACATGAAAGATATGATCAATCCCCTCCTGGGAATGAAAGGTGAGTGCTCGGGTTCTTCAATCATTGAGTATACTTCGTCTAACTGTACCTCCAGGGATGAATATCATTTAGATACACCAATGGAGGTCCTCCATACAATATTGTTGGGTGTGGTCAAGTACTTCTGGGGGCAGACTGTTTTCTTGCTAGAAAAGGCGAAGCTGCTGGACCTACTTCAAGCCCGCCTTGATTCTGTGGGCCAAGATGGATTGAATGTGCCACCTTTGAATGCTCGGTATATTTGTCAATACAAGGGTGGTTTGAATGGGAAACACTTCAAGAGCTTAGCGCAAGTGATGCCATTCCTAATCTACGACATTGTTCCACAGACTGTGTTGGATGCATGGTCATTGATCAGTGAACTGGTGATCCTGATCTGGCATACCCAAATAGACGACACAGAGAAGTACTTGGTAAATGTTGACCATTTTTCTTCTTCAACACCGCCAAAGTTCTCATGGTCCATCAGGCTCAACTCACAAGAACGATCAACGATTTTCTCAATGTCACTGCTACATGCACGCCGAGCATTCTTATCACAAAGCCAAAGTTCCATTTTCTCGTTCACCTACCTACCTATATCCGCCGCTTTGGTCCAGCCATCATATTTTCCACTGAACGATACGAGTCATTCAACCATGTCTTTCGATTGACATGCATTTACAGTAATCGACATGCGCCAAGTCGGGATACCTGCAAGACGTTTGCTCGCCATGACATCATCAGACATATTGCCACCGGCGGCTTTTGGTTCGACCAACAGTGTGGACAATGGGTTTGTGGTGGGATGGATGTGATCAACTATCTACCTATGCATCCACAGCAATCACGACTCTTTGGATTGCCTACCAACCCAGAAGAAAGTGGTGAGTTAAGTTGTATTGCATCAGATTGTCGACTAACGGAAATTCTTCAAGGTGTCCAAAAAGTGGCATTAGTTGGTGACCCGAAAAATAAGAAAGCTCCTCCTCGTCGGGTTCCGTGGCTGGACACGCGTTCATCAAAACTTATGCACCACCAAAGTAGTTCTCATTATTATTATTTAGGTTCATCCCTGAGAATGAGCGGTGGCGATGTTGTGCATGTTGATGGACATGTAATCTTCCGCACAGGTGACAGCGATAAGGCAAGTTAAGTATTTGCACTGATCTCCGTTGTCTGATCGGTACACAGTCTCGCATTGGACGTGTCAAGGAGATTTTGGTGTTGGCGGATCATTCCCGCAAAATCGAATCCATTGTTCTTCAACTGTTCGCATTCACCCGCAACTCCGTTTGCCATGCCTGACAGAACTTGCGGACCAAGAAGTTGTTTGTTTCAAGGTACTTCACTCCTGATCTGGTGTACGAACGATCTAAATCTGAATCCTAGGATATCATTTGCAGCGTCAATCTACAGCATAATTGTGTTGATGCGAAGTGTAGAATCTTATCAACAAAGCCCATCCGTCAAGAACGCATCCAAACATCTCGAAGCTTGGCGGTTGTTAATCACGAGCCAACACCGGAATTCTTCCTTAATGTCTACTCCATTCACAATTATATGCATATCTTCGATACTTTACCAGAGAGCCTCTGTGTCGCTCCATTGCGTGTCCCAAATGTGCAAGATGTTCGAAAGGCAGCGGTCCAGCAACTCCAGAAGAAAAGGGCGGGGAAGGCTGGGGCGTTAGCAACTGATGAATCCTCAACCCCACCACTGGCAGCCTCTGGTAAGGGGTCTACTTCTAGCGGGCAGCAGTCGGCGTTTACCGGTAATGATACAAGTTTCCCAGTGAAGAAGGGAAGAGGATCAAAGCGGCAAGCTGTACAAGCTGTAGCTCCCTCCACACAACGTATTTCAGTCACCTCTGAGACATCTTCAATGACCATGCAAAGAGGACAATTCCAATTCCCAGACAATCAATTCACTTCTTCTCCGGGCGCATCCTCTATGCAAACCCCTTATTCATCTGTAGCTGCATTTCGAGCACTGCCAGCTCCACCTGTCCATAGAACTCTGTCCGCTGCTCCAATTCTGACTACATTTTCTATGCTCCATTCGCATTCTCGTTCACCCTCTGTTCCATCACAGCCCAGGCATCCTGCTACACAACACCTTCCACCGCACCACCAGTCTATGGTTTCTGCTGTCCCTCCCTTGCAACCTACTCCATTGTCTTTACCTCTTTTCCTACCCGACCATCTCTCACAGCTAACACAGGAGGATGTCATATGTGATGAGATCCTCTGAGGCATCCTTCATGGCTCGGCGTTTGTCTTCATAGTACGTAGGGCAGGTAGCAATGATGTGGTCTCACGATTGGAACAGCTCACCGCACGGGCAAGACTTGCGAGGCGTGTGGGTGAAGTGTTCGTGGGGTTTCACGGCGGGTGCGAATCGGTTGGCTGCTGATTACGGAGGGGGGGTGAATTGGGGCGAAGAGACGGGATGAAACGGAAGCGACTGACCTGACACTGGACAGGGTGGAAGTGGAAAGAAAAGCAATGGCATGAAACGGGACATACCTTGTCCTGACTGGGAAGTCTGTAGCACTTGACCTTGCGTGCCTTGATAAGAGGGGTTATGGGTACGGTGTGGATATGGGGGAAAGGCGACGGATCGCAAGTGGTATTATGTTTGCGTGGAGGTGGCAGCACCTTTGCTAGCTCACGGATCTGGTCCTGGAACGACGGGGGAAGGACAAGGCCTTGGAAAGCATGGATGGACGGAGAAGTGAGTGCGAGTAAGTGGATGTGTGCCCAGAGCTTAAATACCTGGCTGTCACCCCTGAGTCCATCATCATCATCCTGACCGCCGTATCCGCCTGAGCACCCCTTACCCTATGGATCGCGAGCCTCACAGAAATATTGAACGATCAGGGCTGGAGTTCTACTCCGTTCGCTGGAGCCTAGAAGGGGACAAGAGCCGTCAGATGCTGGTGCACTGTGAGCAAGTGCGCGCCTACTTTCGCTTTGATGCTGCGCTTCGTCGAGGGAAGGACTGTTCGCCC
>Ga0307518_10002168_pt1 | contig 14398 bp, 17 predicted proteins | sample 25_EM_MG_FD_203889 | JGI IMG/M metagenome (GOLD analysis project Ga0307518, IMG submission 203889) | Populus trichocarpa ectomycorrhiza microbial communities from riparian zone in the Pacific Northwest, United States - 25_EM | ecosystem: Host-associated > Plants > Roots > Unclassified | place...
ACACAGACAATGGGATGGCCACATTCAGCCCTTCTGTATGGGGCCAGCACTTTGTTCACACAGAAACAGACAAGTTTCTATTGGCTAGATACAGATAAAGTAAACCTTGCTGCAAATGTTCAGATTGTAACCTTATCTGTGGAACCTTATCTACCCTGCACAAATGGGGATACACCCTTCAATGGACTTAATCAAAACCTTGACAGCTTCACATAATTTGGGATAATAATGGGTCAAATATATTTGCTCTTCTAAACCCACTGCTGGCTGGCCTCACCCAGGTTGCAGCTTGCAAATGTGGTGTCAACCATGTTTTGCCCTGACCATGCATACTGCAGCATTGCACAAGTTGTAGTCATAAGGTGTACATTTTCGCATTTTTTACATCTTGAATGATTTGTGCATCTAACTATGTCAGGAACAGCTGTATATAAGCCTTGTGCAGTATTAGAAGCCTGTTGGGAGTATGTCTAGGTCAGCAAAGGGTTTGTGTGATGTGATATGGCATTTTGTGGGGGGCTTTCCCATGCCTTCCATATGTTATTATGACCAAATATAGTAATGTTTTGGCAGGAGTGGTGCTTCCAGAGCTTATCTAATCAAGGCACACCACATTTGCTAATCAATACTACACATTTTTGGTAATAAACACTAGTACACTTTTAGTACACTTTTACTATGCTTTTTTGCTACACTTTCATTACACTTTTTGATACATGTTTAGTACTCTTTTTTGATACACTTTTACTATGCTTTTACAGTAGACTATATCATAATGCATAATGTCAAATTAGTACCACCATGCTTCTTACAATTACCTTATGATGATGGTGCTAATTTCATGTTATGCATTATGATGTAGTCTACTGTACTATGCTTTTTTGATACACTTTCACTACATTGTCAGCTGTTTCGATCCACCTATCGAGCCAGCGTGCAGTCTTGAAATATTAGAGCTTATGCCTTGGGTGGAGTACTAGTTACATGTCAACAACTTACAATGGAATGAGAACCTAGTAAACTACTTACCCATCACAATCCAATACACCTCTGAGGTGTCTGTGTGGCTATAATAGCGGTTGAGAGTTTGCTTTGCCAGGGCAATGCCAGAATGGATGGAGAGAAGGTAATTCCTATCATGTGAATGGGTCGTAAGTTCTTGATCAATGTGGTCCATCGCTGGGATGACTGTTGTAAGGTTTGGCATTGAGCGTGAGAAGAAAAGTGTGGCATCCTTGAGGACCTATCAAATTGAATTTGTGTGTGTTTGACCAAACACACTGAATCAATGTGTTCCTTACCTTAAGTACGCTGTGGAGTTGCTCCATAATCTCCCACTCATTATCAGACAGCTCAAACTTCCTCATACTGCAAGCATTCCTCAATGTTTCATGACAAAACATTGTAAAAAAAATAGAAGAAAGAGATACTCTTTTATTTACAATTTTGTTTAACAAAAAGGCCAATATCATACAGCATCATTTCTGTCATTTTTTGTGTCAAGACATGATTTGAGATTATTTCTTATGTTAGGACTATAAAATATTTAACCTTTTTCTTCTGCCTGTTCTTTGCAAAACAAATACAGACAACACAATGTAACTGTTCTCATAGCAAGCATTTTGGCATGTTTTATTAGAAATAAGATACCATATTATTCTTCAAAACATGTTGAAAGAAAACAACAAATTTTTCTTCAAGAAACATGATTGTTCCTGGATGCTGATTGGCTGGCTAGAGTGTTATGACCAAAAATATATAGCATGTTTCCTAAACATTTATTTTTATAGAACAGAATATCTTTTTCACTTCAGAAAATTGAAAATGCTTGCTGTGAGAAAAGTTACATTGTCTTTTCCTTATTTGCTTTGCAAGGGACAGGCAGAAGAAAAAGGTTAAATTTTTTATATTCCCAACATAAGAAATGATCTCAAATCATGTCTTGACACAAAAAATGACAGAAATGATGCTGTACAATATTGGTCTTTTTTGTTAAACAAAATTGTAAATAAAAGAGTATCTCTTTCTTCTATTTTTTTACAATGTTTTGTCATGAAACATTGAGAAATGCTTGCAGTGTCAGCCCCAGCTCATGCCATTGTGTGAGCAAATCAACCACCTTGTGATGCTTCAGGCATACTCCAACAAGTTGAAGGTTGCATTCCAACGGGCAACGTCTCTGGGCATCAAACTGATTGTGAATCGAAGATCATTCAAGATTTCTTTCCAGGCCAGGAGGACAATAGTCATTGAGTGAACAATCTTGAAGGAAAACTTGTGGAGCTGCGGCAAGGGTTAGACTCAAAGGTATGTAGAAATCTAATAATCCCACCTTCACTAATGCCAACTTCACTGGTCATACAGATTTCTCCAGTTCATCTTTCTCCAGGTCTGTCATGTCCTCTGTCTCATCCACCCACCCTTCATCATTGTTGACTTCCTCCACTGCTTCATTGTCGTCCATGCCTGCCACCTCACCTTGAAAATTTGCCTCTTCGTCTTCCAATTCTCTTTGCAAGTCTGCCAACTCATGGTCTCCCTCAACCGTCATTTTCTTCACATTGAACTGGTGGATCAATGACTTGGCAACCAGGTTAACAATGTGGAGGAAGCAGCAGGTATGGCTTGCAGATCCAGCAAACTCAGGTAATAACATTTCAAGTTCTGCAATCATGGTGTTGTTGTTTGATGCATTGTCGCATGTCACAGACAGGATCTATATCCAGAGCTGTCTGTCACACAAGTGCAAGGTAAGTACTATTTAAACCCACCTTATCTGTTAATCCAAAATCTTCCAGCATCTCTGCAAATACTGTGGCCATCTTGAAGCCTGTGTGAGACTATTTTTATGTCAGTGCTGATGTGTTACATGCAATGGTACATGCACCAACCTTTGCAACTTCAACAATATCTAATGGCATTGTCAGCGGTTTTCCTTGGTGCTCCAAGTGCACTAAGAATGCAATGAGGGCTCTATGGTTAGGTGACGTCCACACATCCATGGTGAAATTCAATTTTCTGTTGTATTCCTGGTATGTCCTTCAATAGCTGTTCTCAATGATGTGTATTTGAACTGACCCGTAACATCTTAGCAATGCGGTTGTGTGTGCGTGCAAAAACAAGTTGCACATCTTGTGAGACAGTCAAGCAGAACGGTAAGTAATATTCAGGTCTACCAGTCTTCATTAATGACTTAAAGCCCCTATCCTTGATGGTCACAAATGGTCATAGGCTCTCAGATACCCAATGGACAACCTCAGCTCTATCAATAGCCTTCAGCTGGTGGTACAACCCCTTCAAGACTCAGAACTTACTTGGTCTCCTGATGAGTATGCGGGCGGTGAGAGTATGTTATCTTTCCCTGACCTTTTCTTTTGAACACTGGTAATACTTCCATCTCTTAGAAGGCCTGGACGTATACTTGTGTGCACTTCATCTGCATTCTTGGCATCATCCACTCCACTGACAACATTGGCACCCCAACATGACTTTGCATGCCTGCAGAGATTGCCAGTTGATGCAGCATCCTTGGTATCCAGGTAGTGGCAAACTGTTGCCTTGCACCCACATGCACTACACTTGAACTTGTGTGTAGGATGACCTTCCACCTTAATGTTCCAAGGCACAGGCTCAAAGAACACATAAATGAGTGGTTCCATTCTTTTACTTTTTTCCCTGATTATTGTGAGCTAATGATATCACAATGTTACAGAATGAACACACTCAGCTCATCATCATCACTTTCAAGTTCCAGACTCTGCATTGTTCTGCTTTGCCCCCTTTCGACCTTGACATCTTCATTAATGTCTTCGACTGTTGGTCTGTGGCTTTTGGACTGTGCTGTTGCTGTGCTTCACCCACAGGGTGGAACTCATCATATTCATCATCCACATCTTCGACCATTGGCTGGTGGCTTTTATTTGCAGCTGGAACAGGTGATGATGGCACGGAACTATTACTGGCATTGCCAGTCTGTGGGTCTGAGCACACCTTTTTGGGGACTGCTTCTGTGGTCTGGTTGCCTTTCTTGTGCTTCTTTGAATTTTCATATTGCTCCTCCAGGGCTGCCTTGGCCCTTTTGGTCATTTTCAACATCCATTTGCCAGGAGGGTCAGATTGCATGGGTGGAGAGGAAGATGGATGTCTGTCATGTGGTTTGCAATTTCTTTTTAAAGATTGACAGCTGTAAAGTACATGGATATGATTGTAACACTCCTGCTGAGTCAAAACCTCTATCAGGTATGGGTTGGGTACAGGTTTGGCATGGGTCGCTAAATCCCAACCCGCACCCAAACCCACATAGTACCCAAACCTACAACCTGCGCGGGTTACTCAAACCCATGCCATTCCCTACCTATGTCCAATCTGCTCATCAAACCATCAACCTTCCATGGTCCCAAGAAAACACAAACACAAACACACACCCCACACCCTTTAAACAATAGATTCTGGCAACTCTTTTGCAGGCCCGAGCATGCACTCAATTCGCCCACTGAACCATCAACCTTCCATGGTCCTGAACAAACACTACCTATCTTCCAACCTCCACTGCACCTCATGATAGCTTCCTATGATGACATGAATGGCAGTGGGCCATACCTATACATTCCATACCTGCCTGCCTCCACTGTGGGCACAGGTGCAGGTGGTCCGGGTGCAGGTGCATGTGCACATGCCAGTCTGGTCATGGGTGCCAGTCCAACTGCAGGTGCCAGTCCAGCTGCAGGTGCAAGTGGTGGTGGTGGTGGCAGCAGCTAGTGTTTTAAGGTCCAGTCCAGTCCAGTCTTTTTTTCCTTTTTAGGAAAGACCAGGACTGGACTGATTAGGACTGGTCCTGAGCAGTCCTGATCAGTCCTAGGACCAAGCAGGACCACCCAAGACCATTAGTACAGTACTTAACCTCATCATGACTACTCTACTTAACCTATTCATGGCTATGCTACTTAACCTAGTCATCAGTATGGTACTTAACCTAGTCATTAGTATGATATTGATATTTCACCTGATCATAAGTATGGTACTTAACAATAATAGGGGGTATTTGTAAATGTTGTTTTCATGCTTTTGGGTCTTACTAAAGGTCATAGCCACCAATGAGTGCAATCCAGAAGTGGTCTTACATAAGCAATTCATTAAGATTTGACAGAGCTATGGCCAAAATACATTTTCAGAGCTGGCACAAATTTTTTGAAAAACATTATATATCATTTGTGTGTAGTGTACTGGTGTTAGTAATGTAGTCATGATTAGGTTAAGTAGCATAGTGGTGACTAGGTTAAGTACTATTATGACTAGGTTAAGTGGTGTTATAGCTAGGTTAAGTACCCTAATCATGGCTAGGTTAAGTAGCTCATTACCCCTAATAAATAGGGGCTAAAGACCGGCCCTTGATCACCCCATAAAAGTTAGGATCAGGACCAGGACTGCAGTCCAGTCCTAAATCAGTCTGGTCTGATCCAGTCCTTGGTCTTTTTGCAGTTCTAGGACTGGACCTTCAAACACTAGTGGCGGTGGTGGTGGCATTGGCCAAGTTCCGCAAGATGGCCAAGGGCTCACTGGCATCAGACAACTACTATCCCATCTTACTGATTTCTTGTCACTCAAAAATGGATGGAAAGCATGCTTTGTGATGTCCCCAGTAATAATACTGTCAGTATCATCTCCCTCAATCCTCTGTTTTGGATAACTTAAACATTACAGCACCATGATAGCCATGGCATCCAATCCAAAATTCTCAGACAAGTATTTCCATGTCTTTGCCATTTTGGCCTTATTTCTTGCAGCATTTGCATTTATTTGGGCCTCCTTGTATGTGATCAGAGTTAAAGCAGAAGCAATTGACAAAATGGTAGAGCCCATGCACCTATGTAGGCTGTGTTATATGGTCAGTGGGCGATGACAATTGGCCATGCTACATGGGCTGGTGGAAGTTAGGCTTATGACTAGGACTTTCCCATATCACAGGGGTCAGCCCCTGAAAGCATTGTCACCATGTGACAGTCAACACTCCAGCACAATTAACAATGCGGCATATAGAGTTTAAAAGTCCGGTCCAGTCCGGTTTTTTTGCCCTTTTTGGAAGAGGACCAGACTGGACCATTTTTGGAAGCCTGGGAATGGTTCATGGACCACTTAAAGACCAGTCCAAAGCAGTTGCAACCGGTTTTCAAAAAGACCAGTCCAAAACCACTAAAAAACCAGTCCAAACCACTTAAAAAACTGGTTTGTTTGCATTTTATTGATGTTTTTCACATCAAAGGTGTGTCAGATAGCATCTAAATACTATTTATAGACTGTAGTCATTATATACAAGACATTATATATTTATTTGTGCCATATTTCATCCAAAAAGATCAGTTTTACACCCCTTAAGACCCACTGCATGTCAAGCACCTACGATCTCCGCCTTGCTTCTGGGTGCTACTCCGACGAAAAAGGGGACAAGTCTGACAGGAGGAGGTACAACTCCGAAAGGAGGAGATGCAAGTCCGACGTAGAGGAGGACAAGTCCTACAGGGGAGGAGTTCAGCACCTGAAGAAGAGGAAGGAAGATGTAGGGGGTGAGGGCATTGGCTTCAGCTTATGTGCTGCACCCTTGGACAGGCTCAGCCCTCGTATTTTGGAGGAGCAGAGTTACGACGGAGGAGTAGGAGTAGGAGTAGGAGTAGGAGTAGGAGTAGGAGTAGGAGGAGGAACTTAGAGTCAGGCAGAAGCAAGATGAGGACAGGGCTTTGTTGATATTCGTACTCAGGTACGAGGAGATACACAGAGACTTATATACTAACTGAAAGGACAGGATCCTTGTGATAAACACAAGACATGTGAAAGACAGAGTAGGAGAAACACACGAGAGGAGGAAACACATGAAAGGGGTAAACACATGGAAGGAGTAAGTAGCAACAGGGTGACAAGTAAGTGACAGGAAGGAAACAGGGTATGTACCTGAAGGTATGACAGAAGCGGGCCGGACGGACTGGAGGAACAGAGTAGGAGTTCGGAGGAGAAACATCGGAGTTAATAGGAGATACATCGGAGTTAATAGGAGAGATGTTGGAGCAAAGAGGAGATGCATCGGAGCAAGTAGGAGATGTGTCGGAGTTGGCATGGATGTGACACTGCAGGTCAAAATTAGCCTGTAATATAGGGGTTTTTATACCATATATGTATTGCTTATATAATGCGGTTGCAACCAGTCTTTTTCATCATTCTCAAAAGTAGGCAACTGGCAACTGCAGTCTGGTTGCGACCAGTCCAGTCCAGTTCAGTTTCTGGTCTTTTTGCGGTCCTATGGACTGGACTTTTAAACTCTAGCGGCATAGGCAACACTCTGGCAGGATCAACATTCCACACCAGCACAATCAATAGTTTAGCACAATCATTATTCTGGCACAGTCCTCCTACAATAGCATGGCTGACGAACAGAGACATTAGGGCGAGTGTACGACTTGCACCCATGTAGTTACTTTCCTTTTTCGGTAGCGCACATGTTCCACCACGCAGCCACCAGGAGGTTCTTCGTCCTTTTGTTGAATCTCCCAGGTGCATATTAGACACAAAGTATTATACGTAGTAACTAATACATTGTCCTTTTGTTGAATCTCCCAGCGTCTGCCTCCAGCTAGACTGTGTCTGCTGTGAGGTTATGAGCCCCGCCAGCAACCTTGTTACCATGTCGAGTTCAACATCGACGGACTTGTTCCGATTTGCCAAACTTTCTGGTGCGAACTACGCAGAATGGGCTACAAACATGAAGTCTACCCTACAGTCTAAATATCTTTGGCTGATCACAGACGGACGAGAAGCTTGCCCATCTGAGCCACCCGAAACACAACCCATCACGACGACAGCAATGGAATGGAGAGCGATGAAAAAGGAATATCTCAACTGGCACCTATGAGACGAGGTGGCGCAGGGTTTTATGAAGGGTGCCACAGAACCGTCGCAATGGCCGCATGTCAGCGAATGCAACACTGCGAAGGGGATGTGGGATACATGGAAACAGAACATAAACATCCACTACTCCTTTGAGGAACTGTATACAAAGAAGTACGTCGACAGAACGCCAATTACCGACCATATAGCCAAGATGCTTGATATTTGGAATTGCATCATTGCAGCCAGTGAAGAACTTCCAGATATCCATGTTGCTCGCGCACTCGTTCTATCACTTCCCAAGACCCAGACATGGGAACTCATAAAGATTCAATTATTTGGGCTAGATAAGCTCACCTCCGAGATCATTGGTATGAAACTACAGGCTGAAGCCAATTGTCACATGCGGGAAAATTCAAGCACAGAGACTGTGCTGCATACGAACAGTGGCAAAAAGTCGAAGAAGGGAAAGGGGAAGTCCAACAAGTTGAGCAAGGGACCCCAACCTGACAATGTCTGCCGGTACTGCAAAGGCACTGACCACTGGGCCAATAAGTGCCCGTGCCGTGAGGAGGATGAGAAAACCAAGTGAGGAGGTGGAGAGAGCTCAAATCTTGCCATTGGGAACCTTTGGAATTTAGGTACTCAATAAGTCGGGCAGGTATACATGGCGTTGAGAGGGATTTCCTCCGCCACTGCTGACATTCTACTTGATTGCGGCGCATCTGCACACATGTTCTGTGATCAAGGCCACTTCCACTCGTACACTGCCAATGAGGGAAACGAGACCATTTCTGTTGGGGATGCACGAGACGTGCCTATTGCCGGTACAGGGTCAGTTGAAATGCAGTGTCGACTGCCTGACGAGATAAGGACCGTCATCCTGCATGGTGTGCTGCATGTGCCAAAGCTCGCAGCCAATTTGGTCAGCTTGGGGACCTTACAGCGAGCTGGAGCGTAGCACCACAGCCACAAGGAAGGAATAATTGTTATCCTTGGTGCAGATGAACTATTTCGCGCATCATTTCCCACTTCCACTGCAACACTATATTATATAAACCTAGTGCAACGTGAGGCAGCCTTTGCCATCGTCGCCAGTGGGAGCATGCGGGTTTGGCATCGACGCCTAGGCCACCTGCATCTGGATGCTATTAGAGCTATGGTGCAGAAGAAATTAGTCAGCAGACTCGACATCACATCGTCCAAGGAATACAACCACGTTTGCGAGGGTTGCGTCCTCGGCAAATCACATTGTCTACCATTTCCTAAGACCAGCAGCACCATCTACTCAAAAATGGAACTAGTCGTTATGGATATCACAGGTCCGATGTCAGTCGAGACATGGACAGGGCATGCCTATGCCATGGTGGTTATTGAAGCTAGTTGCCGCTTCAGAGTAGGACAGCTCCTTGCGAAAAAGGAGGAAGTTGCCAGCACCTTGAAGGATGTAGTCACGATGCTAGAAAGGCAGTCAGGTCTAAAATTGAAGAAAATGCGTTCGGACAATGGGACTGAGTTCGTCAACTCGATAGTAGAATCTTTCTGCCAACGAAATGGTATCCTACATGAGACGATAGTACCCTATGCTCCAGAACAGAACGGGATTGCCGAACGAAGCATCAAGACCTATTTTGAGATGGTGAGATGCATGCTGCACTCAGCCAAGATGGACCTATGGTATTGGGGAGAAGCGTTTATGTATGCGGTGCACATTCGCAACCTCTTGCCCACATCTGCACTACGAGATACCATCCAAATCCATGCTTGGAGTGGCTGCAAACCCGATATATCCCACCTCCACATTTTTGGCTCAACTGCCTATGCCAATATACCTAAGAAGGTTCGAGGAGGCAAACTAGAAGCCACATCCATTAAATGCTGCCTACTGGGCTGGTGGGCAGATGAAACAAAGGGTTACAGGCTAGAAGAAGCCAAAACGGGTAAATTAATTACTGCGCAGGATGTCTGATTTGTGGAGGACACAAAACCAGACGATCTCATGGTGATTGGAAATGATGAACCACAATGCCCAACAGATGAACTAGTCGACCTATCAGAGGAAAGTGACAGTGGAAGATGCCAACTGGTGGCGAAAGAACGGAGTTCTTCACCCGCCCTATCTGAGCTGTCATCACTCACTCCCATGGAATCCTCTGACTTCGAGTCTGAAGGGCACTTCGAACCTGAAAAAAATGAACCTGTATCTACCCCCATCACATCTGTGCCTGAGCCACAGCAGGCTCCTCAGCCTCGAGCATCAAAGTGGGCAGACTTGCCCCCATGCGAACCATCTACCTGTATAAGATGACCCCCCGAATGCTGTGGGGATCACACAACCGCAGAAGAGACAGATGCTGCAGCAAACAAAACCATTGGCACTGTATTTGTCACATATGCTGGAGAACCACGCACTGTCCGCGAAGCACTCCAGTCACCCAACTCAAAGCAGTGGGAGAAGGCTATACAGATGGAGTATGAGCAGTTAAAACAAACTGGCACGTTTCAATGGGTGAAAAACATACCAAATGGGCAAAAGGCAGTCCGCAGCAAAATTGTCTTGAAAGAGAAACATGACAGTGATGGAAACATCGTGAAGCTGAAAGCTAGGATCATTGCTAAGGGATTTGATCAGGTGCCTGGACAAGATTACGAACTCACCTTTGCATCCATGGCCAAATTCATGACCCTCCGCACACTCCTCTTGATTGTGGCCCACAAGGACTGGGAGCTCCACCAAGTGGATGTAGTGGGAGCCTACCTGCAAGGGGACCTTGATGAAGAGACTACATGGAGGTGCCGGAAGGGGTGAAAGAAAAGGGCAAAGAGGGCTGGTATTGGAAGTTGACAAAGGCACTATATGGGCTGAAACAAGCAGGATGTCAGTGGAAAAAGAAACTCGACAAAATAATGGGAAAACTTGACCTCGAGAAAAGCCAAGCGGACGACTGCCTGTAAGCAAGGACATTTGGATCAGTGTTCTTGTCATCTAATCAACTCTGCACAGATAATCATGCTTTTCGCATTCTTCAAAGTTGGACTATCATGATAGAAACTGGGCTTGTGCAGAGTAAGTATTCTTGTACTATTTAGCATTAGATGCTGTGGACTCACACTTTTCAGTTGTTCTCCAAATGCGACTTTATATTCTTTACAACTGTTCAAGGAGAATCCTGTTCATTGTGGGATTGGCCTTCATCATAGAAGTTGTTATCATAATTGTAACCCTCATACTAACCAGCATTCAAACTTCGGAAGGTCAGTCACTCATTGACATTTAGTGGCAACTAATTATGATCTTTCATGTCTCAAGTTTACAGTCAACTTAGCTCAACAGAAGTTGGTCTGACTGCTTTCCCTGCTGTGATAGTCATCGATACCTATGTTTCATTGACTGCAGTCTTATTCTATGAGCTGCTATTGTTTTCCTTTGCTCTCTGGGCCGCCATTCGGCACTCTAGGTGTCCCGAGTCAGTTGGAGCTCAATATCTCAGAGTCATTCTTATAGCAGGAAATGCAATGTATTTTCTTGTGTGAGTATCACTGACACGGGTTGACTCCTGCCCAGGGCTCTGACCAACACCACTAGGGCATTGCTTTATCAAATCATTTTCTTGGCAGTGTCACTTTCTACTCCTGTAGGTTGCCACCTTCATTTCAAGACGATCCAAACTTGAGCTTTAATAGGCTCAGTACCTCGATATCACAACAAATATGCAATGTTCCATGCTTACTGTTATCGGGTGCCAGATCATTTTGCATATTCGACGTGCAGCCTCTCAGTCATTTGTTAGTACAAATGTCTCCCGGCATGACCCTTCACTGCTGAGAGGACAAAGCTATACTACTCTCATGATCTTCCGTGATCCTACTACTGCCCATGATGATACAGCATCCGAATAACTTATGTCCAAACATTTGTTGGTAATATTTGCTCACTTGCTAGTTGCATATATCTTCCCTCCAAAATCGGTGAACAAAGGGCCTCCAAATAGTTAGCAATATCACATATGTTGAACCCCCCTTCGTCAAGAGGCAAGTGCTTAACTATCCACAACAGACTGTTTCGTGGATGAAGTTGTCCTCATTGGAAGTCCTTTAAGGCTCGATGATGCCGTCAAACGTATCATCCAGTAGCAAACGGTGCTTTGTATTACATTTCCGATCGCCGTCCATTAATACTTGTGGAGATGAGACCCCACCTCGGTACTCGCCATTTTGTCGTATGTCTGTGCTGTCAGCCGGCTTCAAGTATCTGGTGAAAGGTGGTCGAACTCATTCACCAAATTGACGTGACTCTCAGACCAGAACCCTTACGCGTCATTGTCTCAGCTTCATTCTGAAATCTGAGTCTCGCTAGCGTGTGCAGTTTGAGCAGATGAGAGGGATTATACTTCAACGCCCCGAACAAAGGAATATGCCATGCGTCGCTAGGTCAAACACGTCAATGACATCCACTGACCTTCTCTAGGATGGACCAGCATATATGGAAGGGTTTGCATGCATGATGACACGCACTTTTTCGGATGTGCGGAGGATGATGTACTGGCAGGCTGGTGGGCATATGACCGTTCCTTATGCTCCTTGGTTAGTCTCTGAGATGTCGAGGTAGTCGGCACGTCAATCGATGACCTTGTGGGCGGGGGGAGCTTAGTTTTACTTCGACCGACTTAGTCCAGAAGCTGTTGAAGAACATCCTCTTGGCAGAGCCCTTGGAGTCCGTTGAACCTGCATGACAGGAACCAGAACAGACTGAGGGATTGGAGGCGGCACAAGGGACGAAGCCGTATTTAGCATCTCCAAGTGGTGGAATACTGATCGATCGGGGGGTGTCAAGTGGGCCCGTGGAGGTACCGGAGTAGACAAGTAGACAGATCACCTGGGACAGGGACTCGTACAGGTTGCGCAGGCGATGATTTAGAGGGGAAGGGTGAGGCGAGATGCCAGACGCAGAAATCGGTTGGAATTTGCTGGGTTCTGAGCAACTGAAAGGGAAAGGTAGTCGGTACAGATATGGCAGTACGTTAGTGTATGGGCTAATTGAAGGATGTCGATTGAGGGTCTCAGGTGCGCTCGGGCGGGAGGTAGCAGCGTATACATGTGAAGAAGAAATACATACTGCGAGAAACAGACGAGTCAAGTCGCGTAGGCGCGAGTTGAGTCTACGAGTGGGTTTTCAGCGATTTAGAGGCAGCTGTAACTAGCGGTGGCCCAGAATGATAACTTTCCACTTCCAGTGACCTTGTAAACAAGGTGATTCCTTCCGTTCGAGCTTCTGACAAGCTCGTTGCATGCGCACATCGTCGACATTTCTTAGTCTAGCGCTTACAGCATCATTTGGGGGAGTAGCACAAGGTAGTAAACAATTGGTTGTTTGCCGTCGCCGACGGTCATTTTTCCAGCCTGGATAGTATTTTGTTAATTTCCCGATTTCCTGACTATGACTCGCAGGTCTCTCATTCGCCCCTTGCCAGCAGGTGTATGGCTGCATCCCGGAAACTGAAACACCGAAGCATTATGACAAAGACCAGCTGATAAGTTTGAAAACGCACTAACCCCAGGTCCTCTTTGGCTTTCCACCACATGCTGCTGCATCCAGTACCCTGGTATCCGAAGCAGCCTTTCCACGACAAACAGGTCTTCTTGGGAAAAGTTAACGCAAGATTTACATCAAATTCATTCAGCGCTATTCGGCTGGTGCACATAGATGTGGGCCTACCAAAAGCCTTTCTCTCGGTTTACTTTCGATGCAGTGCCAAAAGTTAGTTTCACTCTGCCACACCCGGTCACTGAGGCTCTTCACAACCGAAAAAGTAGGGATAGAAAAGCATAATTGAAAAGTAATCGCACTGGTGTACATTGGCTGGCCATCTATTATTCCTGAGCATCAATTGTTCCTCCACCATCCAGACACATTTACTCCACGAACGTGGATATATGCAACCGAGATCGTGTGTATCACATGTATTCCATTTAGATCCAAGAAAGAAAAGTTTAAAGCTGTTCAGTAGTGAGCATCGATATATTAGTCTGCGGTGCCTATCACTCACCCTGAACAAGAAACTTAGCTACATAAGGGTCAGTAAAATGAGTAAGCAGTGAAAGTGAACCACGCACGTCTTCGGGGGTCAACCGACCCATGGCCTAACAAACCGGTTAGACAAAAAAAAAATACTTCCAGATCAAGCACGTACTGAGTCGTCAGTGGAGAGGGTCGCGTCCACCATAGCAGACTTCTTCTCCTGTAACTACGAGCAACGGTAAAACGTAGAATGGATGTCATTTGAGATGCTACACATACCTGAACAATACGACTTTCGATACTATCCTCTACAATGAGCTTGATTGCTTGTACAGGCCTGTGCTGACCGAGACGATGAATTCGGTCCATGGCTTCTGTGAGCACGTTAGAAGACGACTCCAACCGGGGAGGAGGGTTTCAAATCGTTCACTTACGGTACTCAACCTAGGAAACAATGAGGACACCATATACAAGAGGTATAGACTCGGCTTACTGCAGGGTTCCACC
>Ga0307518_10002169_pt1 | contig 14395 bp, 17 predicted proteins | sample 25_EM_MG_FD_203889 | JGI IMG/M metagenome (GOLD analysis project Ga0307518, IMG submission 203889) | Populus trichocarpa ectomycorrhiza microbial communities from riparian zone in the Pacific Northwest, United States - 25_EM | ecosystem: Host-associated > Plants > Roots > Unclassified | place...
ATTTTTAGCTGCCTCCACGTCACTAAATTCGACATATGCAAATCCTTTCGGCTTGCCAGACTCGCGATCGGTCGGTATCCGAACGCTCTTGATATCCCCATGTTCACCAAACGTCTCCCAAAGGGTGTCCTCATTGGCGCCAAAGCTGAGGTTCCCAACGAAAAGAACGCTAGATGGCGGGCTATGCTGGTCGCCGAAAGCCTGGGCACGCTTTTCAATCACGGTTTTCTTGTCAAGGGAAGTGCTCTTATCGACGCGGATGGGACGGCCATCTATCTCCTTCCCATCCATCGCGAGCGCTTTCTCGACAGCATCAGCAGACGTGAAATGGACATAGCCGAACCCCCGGGACCGGCCAGTGTTGCGGTCCATTTGAACGTGTGCAGACTCTACTTCCCCACAAGAAGAGAATTCCTGGGCGAGCCAGTCATTGTCGACATTCCATGAGAGCTTGCCAACAAAAACATTCTTCGTCTCCTGATCCGAAGTTGCAGAGGGAGTAGCGGTGCCGTCGGCGACCTTCACTTTTTTGGGAGGCGCAGCGGCTTCAGTCTCAGCCTTGCGTTTATTGCCTGTTCGCAGGAGATGATGGGAAGAACCAATGGACTGGAGGAATACGTACTAGTCACAGGAGCAGGAGCCTCAGCCATTTCCACGTCTTTGTCCTTTTCATCTTCTGACTCGTCGCTGGACTCATTCTCAGAATCACTATCATCGCTCGACGATTCCTCCTTGGCAGCCTTTTTAGGTTTGCCATTCGAAGCACTCGACAAATTTTTTTTAGATGGGGAAGCAGCCTTCGCAGCCTTAGTTTCGTTTTCTGTAAACACGCGAAGATAAGCTGGGTTAGAGAAACATGGCGAGATATACATACTAGTCGTGGGGGTTGCTTCGCTTTCTTCGCTCGCGGAATCACTGTCACTGTCAGAGTCACTGCTTTCACTCGATGATTCCTGTTTGGCATCTTTTTTAAGTTTGCCATTCGGAGCGGTCGACGAGTCCTTTTTAGGTGGGGCAGCAGCCTGCTTTGCAGTCTGTTTACTGGGTTTCGGTGGTTCCTCCTCGCTCGATGATCCCTCATCGGACGATTCCGGGTCTGACAGAATTTTATGTTTTTGTGCCGGAGGTGATTCATCCTCGCTGGAACTAGAATCAGAGGATTCCGAGGAAGTAGCTTTAGTCGCTGCTTTGACCCCCTTGACCTGCGCAGACTTGGGCTTCTCTTCCTCACTGCTGCTCACGTCGTCATCAGATGATGACGGGGGTGATGGAGCCTTCTGAGCCTTCTTGTCTTGGACTTTTGAACTCGGTGCCAGCTTGGAGGGGGCAGATTCCTCATCCGATGAACTGTCTTCCTCGCTCGACGAGCTGTCATCTGCCTTCTTCTTCGACTTTGCTGGGATCTAGTAAAAACTGTCAGAAGCCCCCCAGTAAGCGTATAAAAAAATAGGATTACCGCTGCCCTGGCGAGGATTTCTTTTGCGGATACAGGTACTGCATTTGCCTTGGAATTTTTCTCGCCCTTTTTCACGGAAGCTTTCTTATCCGAGGCGGACGGTTTGTCCGTTTTTTTGGTTGATTTGGCCATGGCGCAGTGGAATGTCCGACGTTACTCTTCACCATTTTTTTTTGACGGAGAGATCACGTGATTCGATCATCTTTTAGGAATGCTGTGCAGCAGGAACTTGATCAAACGGAAAAAGAGCAAAACATTTATCTGGACTGCAACAAATATTACAAGAGCATAATGATTGAACACAGACTGTGTTCCGTAAATTATAAAGCTGGACTGCAAAGAAAACAATGATCGAGTGAGCGAGCGTCACCAACCCGGTAACGCATGTCGAAATTGTCAAAACACCCTCAAAGCACCGTAGATTGCCCAAAACCGCTGTCTCCCTACCGCGTCGTAATCGTCGTGACCCTTCCATGGAAGTTACTCTAGGTTCATGCAGCATCTCCCGATTTGCTGCCCTCGGTGGTGCTGCGAGCGTCACCATTGCGTTTCGTGACTCCTGCAGCCGCAAATGTTCGCGCTGCATATCCTCCGCCCCTGCTGCCTCGCCCTCTCATGTAACCACCTCTGCCTCCGCGCTCGGCTCTTTCTTCTCGGTCAGTGGCGATCTTGATTTCGACTGTGCAGTCCTTGATTTTCTAAAATGCCATCAGTTACCCATATCACGCATAGTAAAGATGACAACGCACTTCGTTGTTCTTTTCGAGCCCAGCTTTCATCGAATCCTCGTTGTCGAATTCAACATAAGCTATCTTTCCACGGGATGGGGGATAATGAGGGATGTGAACGCGTGTAACCTGTCATATGTTCAGTCATTTTGACCAGGGATCAATACAAAAATACACATACACCAGCTTGTTGCCCACCAAAGAAATCCTGGAGTTCATTCTCGGTGACTGTCGCAGAGAGGCGGATGAAGAGCGTCCACGGATGTCTCTGAGGGCGTCTCGAAGTTGGGGTCCTCGTCCCCGCGCTGTCAGTGGTTGGTGATTTCATACCACCATCCAAACCATCAGGCGTAGGGGCCGTGGGTACATCTTCTGGAATGGGCGTAGCCTTTCTAGATTGTACGGGCAATGTTTGGGACTCGGGAGCAGGCGTCCCAACGTCTGTCTTTTCCTCGGATTCCTTCTCCTTTGCCAATTCCTTTGTCTCTCGCTCGGGACGTTCCCTGTCTTTTTTTTCCCTTTTCTCCTTCCTCCTCGGTTTATCCTTGTCGGCCTTCTCGGAAGGCGGACCAGAGGGGGTCGAAGTCCCGTTAGTCCTAATCTGGTTGGATGAGTTTTCTTTCGGTGTTTCTCTGCCTGGTATTAGAGGAGAGGTGGCGACGAGGGGCGACTTGACCTCCTTTGGCATGGGAGAAGCAGGCTTCTCGACAGGTACGGGCGTCGACCCCTTGGTGGGAGGGTTCGTGGTCGTATTTGGCAATGAAGACATGGTTGAATTGGGAGTCTGAACAATGTTGCTCGGTGTGGCAGTACGACGGTACGCATAGTTGAAGCCTATGGAAAACAGATTTAAAAGGCGCCCATAGATGAAGACATCGGCATACCCTGGCTCTTGAGCTCAGCACTGATTCTGCCTTCCTTGATGTCCAAAACAAGCGAGCCGAAAGCAGCGTCGCACAGGTTCCAGTTCCAGCAGTTTTTCCATGCCGGTTCCTCACCTGTGGCAGTAGTTGTGCCAGGGTGAGGTTGCGAAGAAGGGATACGCTCAATGACCGAGAGTGCTTTATCAAGCAGGATCCGCTGGTGGTCGTCGATGACTGCATCTACTTGGGACTTCACACTGTCCCAAACTTTGTCAAATCCCTCCTTTCCAGCAAGAAGCTTGTGACGGAAGCCATCAAAGTCCGACTGGACGCTGAACTCATTGTACGAGCTCGCATAACGGAAGTGAAGGCCCGCGGAAACAGTAAGATCTGCTTTGAGAACGAGACCAAGTTGTGCGGTGATTCCTTCCCTGCCAGGGCTCGAGTGGGTGACAAGGAGTCGGGTCTCGGTAGGGTCATAGACGCGTTGGGCGGTGTCGACGAGTTCTCCGATCTGCAATGCGGTGGTCCACATAGTACCCTGTCCTCCGGCAATTGTAGCGTTTCCATCTCCATTGTCAAACATTTTGTGGGGTACGAGGGCACCCCCAAGGCCGAGAAGCCGCAATTTGACACCGCCTACATCGAGGCAGCGCGTTGTGGCTTCGTCGAGCACGTGTAAGTTATCGATGGAATATGCACCGGAGCGGAATTTCTCTAGGACAAGGACATCTTCGCAGGCGCCCCAAACAGTAAACACGGGAACCTGGAGCTTGATTTGGCCAGAGAGGAGGAGAGGAAATTCTGAAATTAGGGAGATGTTCACTGTTGAACGGATGGAAGAGGGGGTATTCTCGGTAGCGAGAAGATGGTTCCGCTGAGCCGTTTCAATGAGGGGAGAATACATCGTGAGGTGTCGAAGGGTACGGTCATTGATACGCTCCAGGCTATTGCTCTCTGGAAGGTACACGGGTCAGACAAAAAATTACAATGCCATGAGACAGTAAAGGTGTGATCGCCAAACGTACCAAAGAAACCAAAGTCGCCGGTGTGAACTATGGCCTTTGCGTTGGTGTCGCGTGCAAGGTCATTGAGGGCAGAAAGACGACCACGGATGTCTGCAATGCACAGGATACGCCCTTGGGTGGCATCTATCACTTTTGTCTGGGTATTCACGGGATGGAGCCTGGGATTTGGGGACACGACAGTACGTGCTGAACCTGACGTCGGGCGAGCCGTCTGCATTTTTTACACCAGAACCTAGCGGAGGGGAGGGTGAGCAGTTGGAGACGGATGGCGTCCTCGTTGTTTCTTAAAATTACGTAATTATCGCCTCCTGTGGTTATTATTTATTATTTTCTGGTTCACAAGCAGAGGCAAGGATGGATTGATGAACACCAGTGAGACTGCAAGCTGCCCGTCGTGAAAGCGGGATACACTGTCCGCCATCGAGCTACGTCGCCAGGGCTACGAGGTTCTGTAGGTGGTGCACCGCCGTAGCACACTCTCCGTTAACCCCGTACACTTACCAGCTTGGTGAAGCGGGTCGGAAGACACCTCATCGTTCTGCATGGCAAACAAGCACGATAGTCAGGCTTCTGCGCACTCATCCGCGCCTAGTTCCTCTCATGGACACTCGCTGGTGTCCTCCTCTGATAAGCTACTCTCTGCCGTGATGACCCTTCCAGTCGATCCCCGAGTGGTCTTCGCCACATATGTTCCCGACAAGGATTCTACGTTATGTGAAGTCCTCGAACATGGCCGCAGGTTCCTAGTATCACGGAACAGGTCACTCTTATTCTATGACTCCATCTTTCCCCATACCCACGTCGACGGCGAGTCGTCTACGCTGCATGCCTTCATGATCACCTCCGAGGCGGGCACCAACACATGCCTTTCAACTCTGCAATCACCACCAGTAGATGGGCTCAAAGGTACGTATGACATTAGACTTATTTATGTGGCCACCATGTGTTTGGCGATCCGTCTTCTGTCCTTTGACTCCTGTGCCCGATTAACATTCGAGCTAATATAATTTCCAGTGTCAGAATTGTCATCGTTCGACCCTCGTTACCTCTATCCTTGCTCCTCCGCATGTTCCGAACAGATATCTCCGTGCGCCGAGTGCTCTGGTTCATCAACGCGTTCATCTTCTGCATCCGGCTTCTCGTCGGCGAATTTGCTTCCACGTAAGCCACTGCGCACAGCCTATTCCCGCTTCCTGGAGACGATTCGAACACGGCTTATCGACGATATCACCGAAGCATCCAAAGACCCCGCCAGCGGAAGCTCTGCTCATCGCTTGATGAACGGCCTTTTATTAGCCTCATCCCCTTGTTCAAATGAATGGGGCGCAGACTGGCTTTATCATGCAAAGCTCAGGCAAGCACTTCACCACTTTGCGGAGATAATCTAATGATAATCTATCTCATAGGCCGCTTGTTCACTGCCAAATCGAGGTACACTTGGCTGCGTCCAGACTCGAGATATATACGCATTTCCGACCTACCGATTTCCTTCCACTCGATCCCACCCTGCTCTTACCTCCTGGCACCCCCATCACTTTGCTCCCTTTTGGAGTCCCTGCATATTTCCTTTCCAAATACACAGGCCCGACTTCAGCCGTCACTTCTCAGTTCGAGCAATCTCTCTCTGGTCTCGGTGCTGGAGAATGGAAGCCATGTTCCCCAGCCCAACTTTCCGAGAAGCAAAAACGGTCCCATTTAAACACCCAGCGGCAGCAAAATCCAGCATACATCATTGCGTGGCTCGCGGTGCAAAACAAGCAGGGCGAAGACAAGGGCATGCCGATTATCTGGCCATTTCGCCTCTGCACCTTCTTCGCCAATACTTCCCAACACTTTGCCCATGCCCGCCGTGTTTTATCTCATATTCCTGATTTATCTCCTCAACTTCAACCCTCACCACCGTTGCCCACACTATCTTCCATCTCCGCAGACTCTACTTCCGATTTTGACAATGGGTTGGTAGTGCCCTCCACCTCAGTCCTGACAGGCCGCTCCCTTTCCCGCCGCGTTTCTGCACCACCTACATCCGATTCCCTTAGAGCATTCAGATACATGTCCCTTTCCAAGTCATCAACGATCGATACGGTGGCCTCAGAAATAAGTTCTTATATTGAATCTGTTGCTAGAGAGCGCGAGAAAGAGCGCGAACGTATACGCCGTGAGCGCGAAGCACAGTTGTCTGCGTCACCAAAGACAGCTACAACGCCTATAGCTGCCCCTGTTAATGTGCCAACGTCAACAAATACGCTCGTAAGCTCCACCATACCTGCTGGACCCACGACTCCTGCACCCCAACCCACATCAGTGGGTACTTCTCAGTCTTTAGCTGCCCTGACTCCAGATACCAACCCACCGTCGGCGAACACCTTTTATCCGTCACCACCGGCTACCAATAGCAAGCCAGCTATACAGCTAGTTGATTCAGAAACACCAGTTGCCGATGGTGAACCGCCTCCCCCACCTGCCCAGCCAGAACCTTCGATGCCGTATTCGTCGGCATTTGACGATTTCGAGGCTATGGACACCTCTTGGTCTCAGCCTGCCTCAGAACTAATGAACTTAGGCATGGGTTATGATATGCCCTTTGACATGAATGTCGATGCCATCACTGGCGGAGGGGGAGGAGGGAGTGGTGGTGGTTCGCGGATGAACATGGACCTCGAGGATAGTTTCACGATTACGGAGGATGATTTTGACTACTTTGACAGGCCGTCGGGCGCTACTCGTCCACCTGGACCACCTCCAGTTGCCGCATCAGGCCTGACACCGACTGTCAGACCAGCCGTATTGGGATTCCCCCCTTTGCCATTGCACTACGGGCACGCCCACGGTGTGCCCGCAGGGGTCCCATCTCCAGCGCCAGGCCTTGCCGGCACTGACGCTTTCACACCCAGATTTTCCGATACTCCAGCGCTCGATCTCATGTCTACCACTACGGATGCCCTTCCCTCCCCTGAAATTACACCCTATGCGCAGTCAGGCCCTGCGACACCATGTCCCCGGCAACTTAAACTTTCTTCAGTTTCATCTACCTTCGATCCTATCCCATTTGCTCACCGCCACAAGCTTTCCGACTCTAAGTATGACATGGGCAAGTTCGCACTACCCAGTCCACCAGACGAGGAAGATAGAACCGAACCGCTTCCACTTGCATCTCTCGCGCGCGCGAAGAGCTGGAAACAACGTTACTGTGATGTGACAGATCCACGAGTAGGTGTCGTCCGACGACTCATCGGCGTAAAGCGTAAGTCCCTTGATCAAGGCCGGCCACGCCGCCCACATCCAAGCTGGTTGTATGATCATGACGATCCCCGAGACGATCCAGAGGGTACTCTCGTGGACCTTGATGATGCTGATTCAGATGGCGCTTCTGACTCGGACGAGCCGGATCTCAGTGCCCCATCTCGGCCAACTACTCCTCCTCCTGCATATCTACCCCTTGGAGCGCCCTTGCTGCACGTGCAGTTTCAACATCCGTATTTACTCCCTCGTAGCATACCTCTTCGGCCCCCCGGAGCTGCAGTGGCACCTATGACTATTCCCTCTGTTATTCCAGGTTCTGTTCCTACTCCAGTCTCGCCGGCCGCTGCTCTTGGTGCCGCTTCCGAGAAATCCAAGTCCCTAGAAGCGGCTGGCAGCATGATTGCACGTGAGGTTGTCGAGAACCCCGTATTTGCAAAAGCATGGCGAGCCAGCAAGCTCCATACTCTGCCAAGTAAGCAAACCGACATATGGTCTGCGGATGTCACTGCTCTAGCTGCGATCATGCGTGGCGTCCATGCCCTGGATGGACCAATAGAGCTGCTGTCATTGCTGAGTCAAGGTAGGGGAAGCGCTTGTGACGGTCAGGTTTCTCATGCAATTATCGCAGCTGGTTTAGAACAATCTTTTATTCGACGACTCGAACCACCAATGCTGTCCGTAGGCAAGAGCGAATGCATTGTACAGTTGTTACCCTCGTCACTTCGTTTCTGGCGAAAGCTCGGCCTGGCGCCTTGTGGAGGCAGGAAGGATGTCACGGCATACCTGCTCTTCGAAGATGGATCGTTGAGGCAACATACAGCTGAAGCTTGGCTGCAAAAAATATCCTCAGTGTATAACGTGAGACATAGCTGTTGAATTAGCTTGCATCTCTCTCATGACCATACCAGGCTTATCATCTAGGTTCACATTCATTGGGGATCCATTCCCTTTGTACTTCTAATGGTATTTTACCTTTACGTTTCGATTCGCTACGGAAGTCGCTCGGTATGTATTGATAGCACGTTTGACCCGTTCGCCGACTAGCGTTCCAGTCTCGTTTATCCCAGGTCTGCCTGATGGTGCTGTTGTCATTTATATTGCACTCCCCGACTCCTCGCTATCATTAGCCTCTCCGTTGCTACGTCAAATGCTTTCCACTATCAAGCGCATCCACAAAATGTTGACAGACCGTCCCATCCTCTTCCAATTTATTCCAGAACCCTTCATCGTTGCCCACGACTTGGGAGAGGAGGGAACCGACTTTGAGGCCCTCTCCTTTTCTATATATCAGCGACTCTCGCAACGAGTCGATCGTACCATGTCTCGGGCGATTTTAGAAGCCGGAGAAAAGACCCAAGCTTACTTTCAAGAACCATTGATCTCTCTCTCTCGAGCAATCGCCCCCACTGTTAGCTTTAGCCAGGTTGGACAGCCTCGGTCACTGGACGTACTGGACCGGCACACATTCCTACACGTCGGATATCGGTTTTCATCGTGCGGGAAGTGGCTATTAGCGTCATGTGTTGACCAACGAGGTGAATCCTATGACGTCGGTAGTTGGTTAACCCAGGATGAGGTAGAGACGTCTGCCGTCATACAAGTATGGAATTTTGCAGCGCAATTCGCGCGAAAGGCGAACATTGAGTGGCGATTGGTAATTACCAAGCTTGGACTCATGTCACCAAGTGAACTTGACTGTAGGTTGACTTCTTTTCCCACCAATTGCTCCCTCGATTCTAACCTGGATTTTCGTTCAAGCCTGGATACACCACTTGTCTGCTACCATCCCCTTATGTCGTGATCTGCCTCCCATGCATATCACTGTTGTCTCTGCAGATCACAGTACATCCTGGTCCCTTCTGCAGGATCATCGCAGTAGTGCTGATCACCAGACACCTCCCCGACGCATGCCTAACAGAGATGTATCGAAGGCAACGTATGTGGATATTACAACCGCAACAACATATTTTATTTATCCCACCATCCGCATTCCTCTTCCCGCACCTACATCGCGCCGTTGGGCAGACACCTCATTCGTCCCTGATAACGAAGGCATACCGGGTTCTGACACGCTTCCCCTCCTTCCGATCAGCACTACTATTCTTTTACATACTGCTACGAAGCGAGCTTGTGCTGTTTACCCGACCCTCCATATCCATCTCCTCCATACCCTTCAATCACCCGGTTCCTCGATGACCAACTCGGAAGACAGCACCCATCAAGAAATCACACGAAACTACCATGAGCTCGCTGTCCTTGCCCGTGTGCGGGGTCAAGGGTCCGATGATTACCCTCTCTTACCCCTTCACCTTGCTGCACTCGAGATCATGCACGACGCACTCCGGCAAGAAGATATCGAGTGACAGTTGAGGGTAGGGATAAAATTATACAGTCGATTGGCATCTTCTCCTGTTTTGAGTCTTATTGTTCTTCTAGGTCTTGACGTCTGCACATTCTCTATTACCTTCAACGTTTTCTTTGGCATCGCTTACTGTATCGGTACTACTTGTATACACTCTTGGATTTACTTATACCTGGTTTTTTGTTATCAGAAGATCGAACGTAATTGACAGTTGCTACCTAGAACAAATACTGCGGGATCATTGGGCCTTTTTCTCGTGAGCACTATAGCCTTTGGGTGCTTCAGTACGCAAAGGTGACTGGATACTCGCAAGAGCAGTAATTCCAAGCACCAAAACTGGTATCATAACGAAAAACACGATTAGGAGTGTTAAGATAAGTGCTGGTGTCAAGAGCTGGTACCGCTGGAGGATGCTTCCATCTGCTGGAGCAGCCACAGCATTTGAGTTAAACATTGAGCTATCTTCGTCATCGTCGCCGCCGAATGAGTCAAACTCTGGTTCAAACTGGCGCTTTGCTTGGGGTAACGCAGATCCAGTATATATCACGAGGTGGTTGGATGTCTGGCCTGCAAGTTTCCCGAGCGTTGCGGCAATGAGTTGCTCTGAAAATTTCAAAGGTTATTTGAATAACCAAGCTGCACAATGAAGATTCATCTACATACCATGCTGGTCCATGACAGTCTTGCGGTATCGGGCGGTACCCTCAAGCGGAGGCATAGACATCTTCAAGACATGTTTCTTTCCTTCGTCCAAGGCCCATTCTCCGGACTCTGGACTGATCTCCAGTAGCACAGATCCACATCGGGTCACGACTGCCTCCAAGAAATGAAGGGGGGACCGAATGCTTCGCTTCACGTTAGGAAGTTGCCTCGAGGACGGTGCGCCCTTGATCACTTGTGCGAGACCACAGGACGGCTGGAGACTGCGGAGGTCTGAGCTGTGCAACTGCTATATTGTCAGAATCAGAGCGGTGTAAACCGAGCATGGACTTACGCCTGGGTGGTCAATCACAAATATAGTGTCGAATGAGCATACATGTTCATGCTTCGTTATGCTCTCGAGCAATGAGCCATGATCTGGACGCCTGTTCGGAGAATGGCTACCAAGGACGTTCGAGCTGTGAGTTTCTGTTCAGCGGTCTGTTAGAAAATGGCAACCATGACTCGCACCTCTGAGACGACCACGCGACAAACGGGGTTGTATTCGAGAAGCCAAACACACTAGAGACAGACGCCAATGCCAGCAATGCAGCACGGGCAGCCATTTTGTTGTGTTCTCAGCTGAGCGGTGGCGAGTTCAGAGGCCTAACGCTGACATAAGCGTCTGGGGTATTGCCACTTTGGGTAAAACAACCCCTGACGTCGGCCGTTTGGCCCAAACATGTGAAACTAGGAAGCCGCCACGGCGGACACCGACTCGCCCGAACCACTGACCAAATCCTATCCACCATCTCTATCTTGATATCATGCCGCCTATGAGGGAAATACCACTCGAGGAAGTGGGAATGGTAAGTCCAAGGTTTGTCATCTCACCCGTGTGACAGACGTATTTACATATCTGCGCTCTGGCAGCATAACAAGGAAGGAGATCTGGCGAGCTGTCTGTTCGAGTATTCTTTTTCGGGTTATACTTATTGTGGGTGATAGTGGGTGGTCGTAGATGCCAAAGTTTACGACCTCTCGCGCTTCGTGCATCTTCATCCGGGAGGACCGGATGTGTTGTATGCAGCAAGTGTAGGCACGTCCAATACCCACTCCATGCAGACATAGTTCCCCAACCGCATTTCCCTAGCTGGAAAAGATGCTACCGATACATTCTTCGCACTGCATCGACATGAAGTCCTTCTTCGGCCCCAATATGCCCGCCTTCAAATAGGCACCCTCCGTGGGCGAGAGGAGCAAATCAAGCCTCCAGAACCAGGAGCCCTCTCGGACGTTCCCTATGCTGAACCCACATGGCTTACATCCGGCTTTCACAGCGCCTATTACACAGAAAATCATAGGCGTTTCCATCACGCTGTGCGTGCGTTCTTCATGAAAGAGGTGTACTCGGAGGCGTCTCGATGCGAGGAGAGTGGAAAGCGTATATCCCAGGATGTGGTGGACAAGCTCAGGTGAGTCGGGTGATTTTACTGGTTCATGACACTTCTCACGGAGGTATCAGTGCGTTAAACTTCTTGGCTATGCGGCTGGGCCCAGGAAAGCACCTGAAGGGTCTTACACTGATGGACGGTATTGTCAAGGCTGAAGAGTTTGACTACTTCCATGAGGTACTGTTACCCCCTTTTATGCACCGTTCCTACCGACACTCAATGCTGCTACGCTGATTCCACAATCCCTCGCAGCTTATTCTCAACACAGAGCTTGCTCGTTTTGGTACGCGAGGATTCGTGGATGGATTGCTCAATGGTGGAGTCATTGCTCTTCCACCGATTCTCAACTACGGCGCACCAGAGCTGCAAGCCCAATATGTTCCCGACATCCTTGCAGGTAAAAAGTATATCGCCTTGGCGATTACGGAGGCATTCGCGGGTAGTGACGTGGCCGGCGTGCAGACCACTGCGGTACGCGAAGGAGATGATTGGATAGTTACGGGCACAAAGAAGTACGTTCTGTGGTAGCCAAAGAGACACGCCGCTGACGCGTTACAGATGGATAACGAATGGAACATTTTCGGATTATTTCACAACGCTTTGTCAAACTGATGTACGTATTCCTTCCATCTCATCTTGTGTACTCGATATAACACTGCACGGTGATAGTCTGGACCAACTGTTCTTCTTATTCCCCGCTCGTCTACTGTGTCCACGAAACCTGTCAAGACCTCTTACTCAGCAACTGCAGGTACTGCCTATGTTACCTTCTCCGGTACTCGTGTTCCGATTTCCCATACCTTGGGCGGCGTCGGACAAGGTCTGCGTGTCATTTTATCCAACTTTAACCACGAACGATGGATGGTCGTCGGCACGAGTCTTGGCGCCCAACGACTGGTTGTGGAGGAATGTCTAAAGTATGCGTCTATTGATCACTTACAACCCCCGCTGACCGTTGATTCCAGGTGGACGAATCAACGCATTGCATTTGGGAAGCCACTTAATTCGCAGGCTGTCATACGGGCCCGGCTTGCCTCCATGATCGAACGCGTTGAGGCATGTCAATCCTGGGTCGAGAATATCACATACCAAATGAATCATGTTCGTCTTCAGTCGAATTTTACCGTTATAATCTCGCGTGCTAACAGTGATACTCATAATAGATGTCATATGTAGAACAGTCGGACAAGCTTGCTGGCCCGATCGCCCTCTTAAAACAGTAGGTGGAATTTCACCCTTGTTTCGAGGTGATTCGATGTGCTGCCTAGATTTGTGTCTCGTTCTGGTCGCGAAACTGCGGAAGATGCAACACAGATCTTTGGTGGGCGAGGTATCACTGTGGGCGGGATGGGGAGGATCATCGAAAACGTGCGTCACCTTCACCTTCTACTGCTTGCCACGTCACTCTTGCTCGTGCACAATACTGCAGTTCCACCGGACTTCGCCATTCGACGCCATCCTTGCTGGCGCAGAAGACGTGCTAGGTGATCTCGGTGTGCGCCAAGCCATACGGAAGATGCCTAAGAATGCTAGACTCTAATTGGTTCTAACTTTGGTTTATATGTACCAATATTTTGCAGTATGCATATTCAAATTTATGTTTTAGATGTGCTTGATCGCCGAGTCGTTGAAGAGGTAATATGGCGGCGATCAAGAGACCGCTGTCATCTTTCTTCTAGTCTTGGAGTATTTGTCCTCGTTGAATATTTCTGAAGGTTGGATTGCAGTAGTACCTGGTGTTTGGATAATCGAAGTCTACCTCGACAGGCAGTTTGACGACTAAGGGGAATTTGAAGTTATTACTATTGATTCTCCTGGTCCGCATACTACTGGTACCATGTATGCAAACAGATTGCTTAGTCACCTCGCAGCTCAGTTCTCCTCAGTCCTGTGCCGCAAACTCCTCAGAAGGTTGTTAACGCGGGTGCCGGACGGAGTTGGAGTCGAGCCGCGGAGATAAGCCCTTCTGGTCCATGGCTCATCCCGATTATGTAATTGGCGAGCAGTGATTGGAGGTTTTTGGCAACACTGTTTTCGCGATCATGGAGGTCGTCCAAACCATTTGTGGATTCCTAGACGACAATCACTCCCTCTTGTCTGTTGCAACCAGGTCATAACTGCTCTCGACGTGTTGTAGGCCAGATGCAGACTCTATCATGCCTGCCATTCGTTCCAGAGAGTAGTATTAGAAATGCGAATCCGTGAGTGGGAAGATGTGCTTCTTTCTCTGCCAACCATGACTCGGAGGACTGATCAGTTAGGCTTACAATTGGCCTGCCTGCTTGAGCATCGGTATCACATGATACGAAAGCATTCCTTCAAGTACCACGTCACGATCTGCACAAGAATGGTGGAGAATAGGGGAATTCACAGGAATGCCGCTCGTCCATGCGCACGGAGGTTTTGGCAGTTGAAGGATGATATATTTTTCATCGGAGGAAATGGCTCTTTCGCAAGGTCTGGGGCTCCGTAATTGTCACTGCTCGCGGGTGGGTCAACCGGTAGCGTCCGTGTCGGTTTCTATAGACCTCGGAGTTGACGTTGGTGGCCCAGTCCGTGCACTACATCGATAAAGGGATCTATTGATAAGAGACAGCCCTTGATGCCACGTTATTTTCACCA
>Ga0307518_10002170_pt1 | contig 14393 bp, 11 predicted proteins | sample 25_EM_MG_FD_203889 | JGI IMG/M metagenome (GOLD analysis project Ga0307518, IMG submission 203889) | Populus trichocarpa ectomycorrhiza microbial communities from riparian zone in the Pacific Northwest, United States - 25_EM | ecosystem: Host-associated > Plants > Roots > Unclassified | place...
TAAGTTTTTGGGAGCAGCATGCAATCATTGTTTCTTGTTTAAAGGGGCGTGGGGCTTTAAGTTTTGGGAGCAGCAGGCGGGAAGAGGAACAGTGTCAAAACGACACTGTTCAGTTTTTTTTTTATATATATATATATATTTATTTGTGGGGATCCAAAAATGGGTTACAACACCTCTGTTACTGTTTGTTTCTTCCTTCCTTTTTCTTTAGTTTCTCTGTTTTTTTTCCTTCCTTTCACTCTCTGTCATCTCCTCAAATTTTTTTTACCCTTGCTTCTCTTTGTCTCTCTGTTGGTATTTATAAGGGAAAAAAAAGGGGAGAGAGGGCTATAACCCTGTCCAATCATGGCATAGGGGTTGTAGTGTGGTCAGGCGGCCACTAGGCAGCTGCCCGCAGGGCTTGTCCCATCTACATTTTCGCCTCAATGGCAAGGCATGAGGTGGGGTGTGGGTCTTGTCGGGTTTTTTTGGTTTTGCGAGAGAAAGGGGGAGGGAAAATGCAAGGGAGAAAATCTTCTTCTTCCTCTTCCTGTGCGTGTCCAAGGGAAAAGGAGACCCACAGTGCCGTTTAAAACGACACTGTTTAGGGCCACTTCTTCTTTTTTTTATGAATAGTACATGAAATGGCATCGTTTTCACTAAATCGTGTCATTTCATTTAAAAGAAAATGGTATCAAAAACTTAATTTTCCAAATCAGTTAATTTTTTTATTTGTTCAATTAAGTCATCAATTGCAATTTTGATTTTTAAAAATAATTCAATTGCATCCCTGCCAAATGTTGCCCTAATGTTGGCCACCTTTTTTACTTTTGTCCTTGGTTTTGAATTTGTGTATTTTGACCCTCAATTGATCAACATACTTTTAATTTCTTCAATTTAGTCCATGATTCAATCAATTTCAGTCCCTCTATTTGCACGTCTTTTTCAGTTTGGTCCTTGGTTTCAAATTTCTTTAATCAAGTCCTTAATTGGCCATCAAACTTCAATATTTATGCAATTAAGCACTTGATTTGACTAAATCAACTCTTAAAAATTGTAATTTGACCTCAGAACTTTAATTTCTTTCAATTGAAGCCTAAATTGAGTTAAAAATCAATTTTTCTTGCAATTAAACCCTCCATAAGTTCAATTAAACCTTCAATAAAATTTAATTGTGTATATAAATATTTGATTTTGGACTTCTCTTTTTGAAATTGAATTTTCTTTGTCAACAGGGCTCCCATCATATAACAATATACTGTCAAATTTCAATCTTTATATTTTTAAACCTCATCAACTAATTTTTGACCATTTTCCGAGCGCTTTAGCATCTTCTTTTCACTACTATTATTTTTTGGTTTTTTCTGAATATATTTTTTGTATTTTCTCCTTTTTAGTGTAAGGATCCAAAAATAGGTAACAACAGATGGCCTCTCTTTTACAATACTTACAGAGCAAAGACTTTGCATGTTAAGTTTTGGAAAGATAAACAAAACAAAACTTTCAATTATGATCTTCTCAAAACTTGGTTGATCTGAAACTTTGTCTTTACAGCAATCCCCTTCTACCAGAAACCAATGATCAAAACCATATACAACTTGGTTATTCTAAGATCCTGATCTAGTGATCCTCTAAATTCTGTCTTTGATTGAGTTAACCTGAAATCCCATTTGATGATTTCCTTTAACCAGAACCTAAAACTGTTCTTCCTGATGGCAAGGTTGAACTTTCTTTTTTTTCTTTATTTTGAGAATTTCCTAATGATAGGGTTTTTTCCATTTTTCTTCCAATATTAAGATAATATTGGTGGCTCGGTCAACCTGAGATCCCATTTGGCGATCCTCTTTTACCAGAACCAAAAAAATTATGTTTGCGATTGGGTTAACCTGAGATCCATCTGGCAAGATCCTCTTTAACCAGAACCAAAGTCTGTCTCTATATAGCTCGTTCAACTTGAAATCCCATCTGGCGACTCCCTTTAACCAAAGCTGGAATTCTGTGTGTGGTTGGGTTAAAATCTGAAATCCTATCTGGCGACCTCTTTTGACCAAAACTGATAGTAAATGTGTGATTGGGCTAACCTGAGATCCCTCTGGCGACCTCTTTTAACCAAAACCAAAGTTTTTCTATGTGTAGCTCGATCAACCTGAAATCTCATCTGACTATTCCTTTTAACCAAATCTAAATTCTGTGTGTGGTTGGGTTAACATAAGATCCCATTTGGCGACCTCCTTTAACCAGAACCAATGTTTGTGTGTGGTTGGGTTAACCTTAGATCTCATTTGGCGATCCTCTTTAATCAGAACCAAAATATTATGTGTAGCTTGGTTAACTTGAAATCTTATCTGGTGATTCCCTTTAATCAAAGTTAAAATCTTTGTGGTTGAGTTAACCTAAGATCCTATCCAATGACTTCCGTTAACCAGAACCATAACTTTGTGTGTAACTCGGTCAACCTTTTTCACTTTGATACTTGATTTTGAATTTGTGCATTATGACCCTTAATTAATCATCAAACTTCTCATATCTTTAATTTAGCCCCTGATTCGGTCAATTCCAACCCCTATATTTATGCGCCTTTTCAATTTAGTCCTTGGTTTTGGATTTCTTCAATAGAGTCTCTAATTCGCCATCAAACTTCAATACTTATGCAATTGAGCCCTTGATTTGACCAAATTAACTCTTAAAAATTGTAATTCGACCCCCAAACTTTGATTTCTTTCAAAGCCTAAATTAACTTAAAAATAAATCTTTCTTGCAATCAAACTCAATTTTCTCCCTCAAATTAAATGTTTTTTTATTAACAGGGCTTTCATCAATCAAAAATATACTGTCAAATTTTAATTTTTGTATTTTGAACTTCCTCAACCAATTTTTTTGGCCATTTTATGGGCGCTCCGACATCCTCTTCTCACCGCTATTATTTTTTGGTTTTCTTTCGAATATATTTTTTCGACTTATTTTGTATTATCTCCTTTTTGTACAGGGACCCAGAAATGGGTGACAACAACTAGATTAAGATTTCAAGTTAACCGAGTTGTAAACAGTTGGGTCATAGTTCTGGATAAAAGAAGAGTTATGAAGATAGAGTTTCAGGTTAACCGAACTAAAAGCTTTGAGAAGATTAGTTTTGAAAAACAATTCATTTGTCTTTACAAACTTACTACACAAAGAACTTAACAAGCCTTTGCTCCGTAAGTATTGTAAAGAGAGGGCATCTGTTGTTACCCATTTTGAGGTCCCACATAAACAAAAAATCAGAAAAAAAAAACAAAAAAAAAATACAAAAAAAAATAAAAAAAATGTTTGAAGAAAATAAAAAAATATATATTAGTGAGAAGGGTATACCAGAATACCCAAGAAGTTGTCGTAGAGTAGTTGAGGAAGATCAAATATACAAGATTGAAAAAATTTGACAGTGTATTTTCGAATAATAAAGGCCTTATTGGCAAAGAAAACTCAATTTGAGGAGAGAAATTCAAAATTGGATGTTTAAGGACTCAAATAGAATTTTTCAAGGTTTAATTGAATTTATTGAAATAATATTTTGAACATCTTTCTCTAAAGGAATTTTTATTTAATAAATAACTTTGAAATTTTGTAATGCATAACACAATGAAAATAATTTCTTTTTGGATAGTAGAATAATTCTTTTGATAATCATTTTAATGTGCAGATGTAAATTGAAGAATGTTTCTGAACTCAAAAGCATCTATTTCAATTATTTTAGGAGCTAAGGGATTGATAATATGTAAGCAAGATAATTGATAAACAAAAGAAGGTGTGTCTATATATATATATATATATATATATATATGATGGCATTATATAATTGTTGAGGAATATTTACTGTTTTTGAAAAATAAATTTTGGTGAATTAAGAATAAAAAGATCGATTGAGTAAGGTGGAAACAAAGACCACTCATTAAGAATAAAAGAGACATTCATCAAGCCACTATCCAACCTCAACTCTCAACAGATAATTGTGTTTCCTTATTAATACAACAAATTGCTTACACATAAGATACATAAAGAAGGCCTTCTTTTGCTTCAGGATGGAAGAAACTTAAGAAGAGTACATTGTTTCCTCATTATTTATGGCAAAGGTACATAATTAAAAACTCAAACACAACACACAATGAAGCCTGACTTGAACTAGCGCTAATAGTGACACCAGCACTAAAATTACAGGCCTCGTTTATTTTAAATTTGAAAACAGTACTGATCTTATGGGCAGGTTACGATATCTTGGACAACGTTGCCTTGGACATCAGCAACGTTCTACTTGATGTATTATCAAGCAGACATGTGGGCTACGCGAGCTCTCCGTATGTCGACCAATCGGCTTGCAAGACTGCAAAACATCAAAGCGAGGTTGCAATAATTAAGACCAACAAGAAGTTAGCTTGCTGCCGTGCTCATTGAACAACCAAGGAAAACACGATTAGATAATTCATAAAAGGTCTAGTTCTTACGCTTCAAGTTTGGCATCATTTTGCTCTGCTAAATGCTGACCGATCTTCTTGAGATTCTCCAGATTTGGTTTGCTTGAATTGTCCATCATGGTTTCACTGGGTTTTAGCTCAACCTAATTGTAGCATGAAATGGCAACGCATCATTAACAATGAAATGCTAGCTTCGTTAATTTTACCACGACCAAATAAATAACTAACTCGTTGCCAAAAATTCAAAATCTTTATATTTTAAACTGGTTTACCTGGAGCCGAGTATAGTTGTGCTCTAATCCACTGTATTGAAAGACGTTAGACATATGCATCTCAGTCATTTCATCCGCTGCAGTCATCAAGATATCCAGCAACGGGCAGGAATGGTCATCCTGCCAAAGCCAATCAGCAATTCCCCATTCGCCGTGTCCAACCTCTAGCCTGCCACTTGCATCTGGTGCTCCAGTTCCAAGGGAGAGAATAACAATTTTGTGAAAATCTGTCTTTTGTTCTTTCATCGCCTCACACACAGCTAGGAAAGACTGATAAGATTATGACAAGAGAGATATGGCATTAAAAAAAACAAAGGCTATAAATGCAATATAGAACTACAAAAAGGTGTGACATGATTGCCAGATTGCAGTATAATTTCTACAAATGATAGTGTTTTCTTTTTCCTGGCGGTGCTAACTTATCATTTTCCTAGTATAAATGTTGTTATATCAAAATAAACAGTAACTTACAGGATTATTGGCTGCAACGCCGCCATCAACTAGGTTGAAAGGCTTGCTGGTTTTGAAATAATAAGGGGGAAAGTAATACGGAGCTGCAGAGGTGGCCCTACAAACGTCTGCCAGTGGAGCATCCATTGACCTGTCACGCTTGGCCTACAATACAAGTGAATATCAAGATGAGATCGATATGTTACAGCATCAAGTAAAATTAATTAATGTTGGAATATATAAGTGTGTGTGTGTGTGTGTGTGTATATATAGGAAAATATTAGAAAATATGCATGTGTAAGAATAATGACCTTCAAGGTGGAAAAGATGGTAGGCCCAAAATGCTTGATATCGAAGGCGGGGATTATCACACTCGTTAGAGTCTCACTGATAGCTAGTTTCTCTCCCAAAAGTCCCTTAATCGTATCTTGCAGATTCTTACCGTCATATTTTGGTTGTAGAAAACTCTTATTAAGAGGATCTACATAACCCTTCAACCCAGGAAAGAACCTGGTGATCAAATTAATAATAAACCGCAATATATTTGCTGGAGTATTAATGACTCTGGTGTACCTGTTTAAAAGACAGATCCTGTCAGTGATATTAATTTATGCAAATGTCGTTATTAATTCAGCTGAAAAGGAAGAGTTTTGTTCTAAGAATATGGTTTAAATTATCAAACAAGTTCAATCCGTTGAACTTGTTTTACCTACGTTGTCAAAAATTGCTTCCTTGCTCCATCAGGATCCGAGATTCTGAAATCCCCTTCGGTAAACAGAAGTTGGTTTGTTTCATGTGCTTTGAGAAGGGATTTTCCTTCTTCATTAGGAAAGATAATTGGACTCTTGTCTTGATAAAACTTAGCAATATCTTTCGCAGCAAACAAAGGTCGTTTTTCAACATTTGGAGCAGTAAGCATAGCTGTCATAAGGCCTCCTGTGCTTGTCCCAGCAATGAAGTCAAAATAATCTGCAATTCTTGCGTCCTTGTTGCCATCAAATTTCTATATATACAAGAAAAATGAAACGAGGATGAATATATATATAGCTCTAGTGTGTAAAAGTTTAATGAAGGAAAATATGAGCAAGCATGTTGAGAGAACAAATTAACCTGGAGCTTTGATTCAAGAACACTTAGGACTTCACTAGGAATGATGCCTCGCACTCCTCCACCATCAATGCTAAGGATTGTGGTTAAGTCTCCCTGATGCTCTGGTTCACAAGAACTTCCATTCCCTAAAATTTTAACAAGGATCATAACAAGAACAATTAATATATATTAACCAATAGTAATGGTGCCAAATTAATCTTTAATTCTATGCAATTCAATTCATAAGACTGCAACAAAATATCATGTTATTGGAACCGATGAAAATGCTAGCATGGGCATGTGTCTAATTAAGGGCTCACCCATGTTGTGAAAGCTAAAATATTAGAACCCTTTGCTTAGCGACTATGTTTTGCTCAACTACCACTTGAGGAACTAGGATCGGCTCGACTCCCCTTTTATAGCAAAATTTTGGGTGATGATGCACCAATGTGAACGAGAAAAAAAGGTTATACTTAAAGTCGCTGTACTCTTGATTGCCTTTGGGCCCAACTCCAACCCAATGACAAGAGAAACGTGGGTTGTTTATGTGGATGAGAGGAAACAGCATGTCATTCGCAAAGTTGGCATTCTTGAATGGACAGGTAAGCAAATGAATCGGATTATTTGGAATATTTATACATATTGACTAAAAAGTAATCTAATCAAATAGTTTCACGAATTTATTGGATAATTTTGTTAATTTGTTTTAAATTAGGTTCGGTTTGATATTGGTTGTAAACTTTGAAACTATAAAATTCAGCCTGAACCAAACTAAATCGATCAAGAACATTAAAGCATGAGAAAACAGCTCATCTAAAAATCATTAATATTACCTAAAGTTTAGCATTAGAAAATAGTGGTGTTCTGATGTGGTTTTTGGATCAGGTTAATATCTATAAAACCTTAAATTCTTATTGAAAGTTTATGAGTTCATGATTAATAGCCTATAATACTCTATCCATAATCTTTGCTTATAATAAATTGTTATTCTACCTCATCATGGCAACATTTGATTTTTAAAATCATATATATATATATATGCAAATATTGTTTTGGTCTTTATTTGGTAAGTATGTCTCTCTCTCAATGAATTAGAAGCTTGTTTAGAATTTTTTGTGTGCTAGGATATACATTACCTCTTATCATTATGAGATAACCTCAAGTCATATCCCAAAACACCCTACAGCAAGTGACTCAACCTTTTAACCATAACCAACGTTTTTTATATCAAAACACCCGACCTGTTTACTAGAAGAAACAACGAACCACAAGCCGCTACTAAAAAACCTATACCAACACCTAGTCAAACCAAACAAAGCCAATTCTTATATAGCTTTTAGACATAATAGCCGTTTCCATTCCTGCCTTGCAACAAAACACGGGAATAAAAATGAATTAATACTCAAAAAACTATAAAAATTGAGAATTTCTCAATACACTTATGAAGGTCACACATGAAAGTTGAGACAATTTGTTTGGAAAAAGACTTGGCGTACTTAATTGTCAAAGAACCATCTCAACCCAATAGCTTAAGCTGCTAGGTAAGATCACAGGATATGATTTATATTATTCTCTAACACACTCCCTCAAGTGAAAGCCCTTTGAGCTTGAAACTTGCACAAGCCCACATTACCTTTGTGCTTACTTTTTATCAAATAAATGGGGATGGTAAGATTCGAACTCAAGACCACTTAGTCATCAAGGCTCTGATACCATGTCAAAGAACTATCTCAACCCAATAGCTTAAGCTGTTAGCGGTAAGGTCTCAGAATATGATTTATATTATTCTCTAACATGAACAATATGGTCGGGCATCAAGACACGAACCTCTCCCAAGAAAGTTCGTTGCATTCACAAGGGCTCAAACACGAGACCTCTTGCTTAAGTAACCAGAGCCCCTTCCACTCAAACCAACCTTCATTGGTATACAATCAAACATACGCATATAAAAAATCAAAGCCAAGCACTGTTCATTTACTTACCGAAGTAAAAAAATTTATATGCAATCGCACCCAGGTATCGCGGCAAAATTAGAAAAAGAAATGGAAAATAAATAATGAATAAGGAGTCCCTACCTTGTTTATGATTACGAGTAAAAGTTGGGATGTGAGTGGACCGCTGGAAGATTTATGGACATAAGACAAATTAATAAATACCATCCCCATGGGATTGTTGACTTCTTGTCCACTCTTTGAGAAAGGACCGGCTCTTGTCCGTCCTATATAACAAATGTAAGGGTGATTTGTAAATGTGAACAGACGGAAATATTCCTCAAGCAGCAAAATTAGGTAGTTCCATGCAATTCTCGTGTATGAGAGGGGATGAGAATGGACCACAACAAGATTTTAATTACATGTTTCAAATTAACAATTTTGAATAATAATTTTTTATTTTTTAAAATTTATTTTGATATTAATACATCAAAATAGTCTAAAAACATAAAATATAATAATAATTAGAAATAATGTTTTTAAAAAAATATATAATGCCACCGCAAAAAAACAAACACGCTCTTCGTCTATAGTTGTTCTAGTAAACTTTTTATGCATTTATATGAAACGGGAAATGAAGTTGAATATTGTTCTTTGCTAAAATTATGGGACTCAAGTGTAATTAGTAATATCTTAATATTAATTACTCCTTTAAATTTACTTTTAAAAAAATAAATACAAATATAAGATATAAATTCTAGATAGAGATATTTTTATTATATATTCATGACCCATGAATTTAACTGTCACTATATATGTATTTATCTGTTTTTTTAAAGTACATTCTAGAAAACAAGTAATATAACATAACTATTTCCTGTGCAATATAAAATTTTTCCTTCTTTGATCCTTGGCTTTAGTGATGCTTGTTTCCGTAACCATTCTTTTGGTAAAAGGGGTAAAAAAGGGCCAAAGCTATAATTTCAAGAGGATAGCACAATCCGTAAAGAGGAACAGGAACAGACTAGGAGAAGGTTAAGAACATAAAAAAATCTACATTTTCCCTCGAAGCTCCCAAATTAGCTAAAAGATCAGCTGCACTATGCTCTTCTTTTAGCATATGCTGCACAACACACGACCGGTCTCTCTAAACCAACATCTTAATGTCTTTTCTTAATTTTTAATAATCATCGAGAATATACTGAAAAGGCGATTAAATATTATTGATGAACAGATTTATTAATATCTTAATGTCCTTGATGAATAGAAAACAAAGATGAGCAGGTTTAACATGATCACTAATAATCATGACCCAGCTCCAATCCAATGACAAGAGATAAGGTGGGTTAATTGCTTCAGGGGACGAGAGTAAACAAAATGTCATTCGCTTAGTTGGCATTCTTGAATGGACGGATGAATAAATTGACTAGAAATTAATTGAATCAAGTTCTTTACCATGAGATTGTTGACTTCTTTACCATTTAAGAGAAAGGACCACCTCTTCTCCCTCCTGTATAGCTAAAGTAAGTGTGATTTGTAAATGTTAAGAGAAGCAAAATCTTTGGTGAACTTTTCATGCATTTATATGAAGCCGGAAATGTAGTTGAAAATTGAAGTTATGTTTTTCGCTTAGCTTCTTTTAGTGAAACAGGTTCGTGTATTCGTGATCCTTGTTTTCTTACCCATTATCTTGGTAAAAATGATAAGAAAAGGAAAGGCTAAAACTAAAATTTCAAGAAGATAGCTCAAGCATAATCTCTAGCAAGGAAGGGAAACAGAAGAGAAGAAGGATAAGACAATATAAATTATTTTGACTTGTACGACTAAGTTATCATCATCTATTATTTGTCTTGCTCTAGTAGGAGGTATTATTTTTTGGTTGAACACCATGAATTCAAGGTTCACTTATACATATATGGATCTTGATAGAGGATCAGAAAGCATTATTTTTTTGTCAAATTAATTTTGTTCTGTGTAAGTCTTTACTATTTATGCAGCTTTATCTACTCTTATAATTAAGAACTTCTCTGTTTTCTAGTTTGTCAGTTTCTTGATGGCACTAACCCTTTAATATATCATCTCTATTATATATATATAAAAAAAAAAACTAATAGCAGAACCCATTCAGTGGGTCATGAAATATTGGTGAAGTGTGGATATGATTTTATGGTATTTCCCTATACTAAACGAATAAAAAAAATATTACAACACAAATAGTATTTACTATAGTAATTTTATACGAATTAATATGAAACAACTAGACCTCTGCCAAGTTTTTTTTAAAAAAAAAACGAGACGGATTTTATTAATTGAAGAAATATAACCACATAGATGCTGACTAACAAGATGAAGTACAAGGCAAGAAGGTATAGAAAATTACAGACACTGAGGCTAAAAATTCGATAATTTCTTGGTAGGGTTGGTCCATAATCTAATACCTTTTGATCCTCAAGTCAAATCAAGCCTTGTATATGTGAAATTTCCTTCTATCTTGTGAATCCAGACTGAAATTCTATGCGCTAACAATTGAAAGAGATATGGCCATTCCAGTTGCACGCTATTGAACACTAAATTATTCCTTGTCAACCAAATAATCCACAAAGTTGCAAAGAAAACTAACTTCCATGCTTTGACTTGGAATTTACTTGAGCTGTAGCATAACCATTTATTGTAAAAATCTTCAAGAGATTCGAGAAAACTAGTTGAAATTCCCCACCATTGAATAACTTTAGACCAGAAACACCAGGAGCAATGACAGTGGAGAAGAAAGTGTAATGTTGCCTCTACAATACTGATTAGATTTCTTCTGGCTATAAATTCCTTAGAGACATTTTTAGGCTTTGTTTCTTTTATCATCGAGTACAGTTGGTCTAATAGGGATTCTTCCTTAGACTATTGTTTTTTTATCACCAAATAAGGAGAAAGGACAGTTTCATAAGAGAAAGGCTTTTGTGCTAGAGTAGTAGGTGTTTGACATGGGTTTGGATAGCAATTGGAAACCTCCTTCCCGGAAAATCAGTTTTTTTTTTTTTTTAGCTTTAAATCCATAGCCAATATTTGTTACCAGCATTTTAAGGCCTGTACTCAACCATTGATCCACAGGAATCAACAGAATTAAAGATATGTGGTGTCAATATTAAGTATAGAGAGCAACAATGATTAGTATGATTTTTAATAGTACTTTGTAGTGATTTTGAAGGATTTTGAGGTTCAATTCTTCATCATTCTCTATCCATTATCTTCTGTTAACTTTGTTGTTAATGAATTATTGACTAAAAAAATATATCTTCAATCTTATTTTAAAATGATCTATTTTATGAGGTGGGGATGATTTACAAGGAAAGTTATTTTCACTGAATGTAACATGTCTTGATAAATAAATTTTATGTGTTTATATGTACATGCATTTGTAAACACTTTAAGATGTTAAATAACCAACAAAAAAATGCAAGGTTTTGATATTGGATCCATTTGATGATGGTTGTCAGGTTTCAACCATATAAAGCAAAGACAGCTAGAGACCCTTAGTTTTTGATAGTTTGTTTTATGATTAAATGCACATTCAAAAGAAGATTTGTTATGAAGAATTGGTGTGGGTAGTCTATTTATTAGATAAACAACAGTTTGAAATTCAAGGCACCAAAATTTAACAGGTAAATTTGCTTGTGATAAAAGGATCATTCGAATTTCATCAAATGATGATAATGAAGTTCATAAAGGCTATTTTATTGAGGGGTGTAGGGAGGTGTGATAGTCTACCATGTATGCTGAGATAGGATTTTAGCTTCGTGTATTCCCCACTTGTTAGAGTATAGATTTTGAATAGGTACACCAAACTGTTTTTTAAGAACAACATGGATAAGAGGAAAATTATTGTTTAGATCATATTTTAAGTGCATTGGAAAAAATTCAACAGTATATAGTCAAATGATCAATGAATATCACATAATATTTGAAATCTTGATATGAAGATATATGAGATGGTCCCATACATCAGAATAGATTTATTCAAAAGGTTTAATGCTTGGTATTGTATTGGTGCCTGTAAAGTTTTAAGAAAGAATACGAGCTGAATATATATTTCTTATATTACGTTCGTTTTATTTACAATGCATTTTAAATATATAGATGTGCACAACAAGTGCCATACTTTAAGCAATCTGATATTTGATTGGAATCAATTGTCTCCTGAATATTCTCCCAGGAATTTAGCTTTGACTTTACATCAGGAGTTAGTGACTGTGCAATCTTCTGCAATCTTTGTGTCTTTCTGATAATCTTCAAGATGTAAGTTTCCATGTATATCACTGAAACGCCCCCGCAATCTCAAGGGAAGCTCCCTAACCTTAAGATTGAACCGGATATGCTGGAACCTCGTAGTAGCTAAAGGTTTGGTTAGCAGGTCATCAATCTGATCTTTTGTGGAGAGAAGGCGGACCTGGATTCTTTGCTGTGCACTAGATCACGAACAAAGTGAAAGTCAATCTCAATATGTTTGGTTCGAGCATGAAAAAGGGGATTAGCAGAGAAATACGCTGCTCCAATGTTGTCACACCAGATAATTTGTTTTTGAGTAGGAGGTGAACCCAAGTCATTACAAAGTTTGCACAGCCACTGTAACTCAGCAGCAGCATTTGCTAGAGCTTCCTGTTGTTTGCATGTCCATGCAATGAGACTTGAACCAAGGTAAATGCAATAGGCTCCAACTGACCGCCGGTCATCAGGGTCACCAGCCCAGTCACTGTCAGCAAAGGCTTGAAAGTGTGGTGATAGGGACTTGGGGATGAAAAGGCCAAAGGAAATAGTTTCTTTTAAATAACGCAGGATGGACAACAAATGAAATGTCTGGTCTTGTGAAGGCCAAATAATGTAGCCTCCCTACGATGCTGCGATATAAATTGGCGTCAGGACAATCTGGATGATCATGTTTGGATAAAGTGAGGGTTGTAGCCATAGGAGTGGAAAAGGGCTTATATTAATCCATTCCAAAACGAATCAACAAATCAGTCATGTATCTTTGCGGAATGAGGTAGATGTCGTTGCTACAATGCATGTGAAGCTTCAACGCCGAGGAAAAAAATTAGTTGTCCAAGGTCATTCCGAAGATAGTTGATAACATTGTTGATGACTTTAGATGAGGAGCCTATCAGAATGATGTCATTGACATAAATCAAGACAAATATTATTGTTGATTCTTGACGATAGATTAACAACGAGATATTGTTTTGATTTCCAGTGAATCCATAATTCAGAAGCTGTGAAGAGAGCCTTGAGAACCTAGCACGTGGTGCTTGACGAAGACCATATAGTGACTGATGGAGATGACAGACATGATTATGATACTGAGGATGCTGAAAACCTGGTGGTTGATCGAACCATGTAGACATCCTGTTGGAGATGACCATGAAGGAATGCGTTTTGGACATCAATTTGATGTATTGGCCAGCCATGAAAGATAGTAGGTATGAGGACCAGGTGTCCTGTTGCAGGTTTAATTACTGGATTGTAAGTGCCTGTAAAATCAAGTCCATACTATTGGTGAAAGCTTTCTTGAAATTCAAAATCAACTAGGATTTAGACTAATAAAATTTAGAGTTTGTAGGAGTTTTAATATTAGCTAAAGAAAGAATTCTAGTTAATATAAGAGTTCTTGAGGAAGAAGGATTTATAATAGACTAGTTTGTTAGAATCCTTATTTAATTAGAATGTTAGATTCCTTATTAGATTAGGATTTCTTTTGAATAATTTAATTCCTTGAATATCTAGGACTTGAGATTTATAAATAGATTTATAATCATAAGTATTAAAGACAAGTTAAGAGAGACATAGAAAAAAGCTAGAAAAGTGTATCTTTTAAGAAAACTCTTAATAAAATATCATTTATCTCATTCTTCTTCTTATTCTTTAGCTTTAAGTTATAATAAATTAGCCTTTAGCTAGGAGACGTGCTTTATAACCTTTGACAGTACCATATGCCTTGCGTTTGATTCTTTAAACCCATTTACAACCTATAACATGGGTGTGTGGTGGAGGGGAACTAGTGTCCAGGTGCCATTGCGCAATAGAGCATCAAATTCAGTATTCAAGGCAGATCTCCATTCACTAGATTTGGAAGCCTTAGTATAACATGTTGGCTCATCATGGATTTCTTGAGCAGCAACAAGAAGTGCTCGTGGCAGAGGATATTGAGTGACATCAGCAGGAAGCTTCTTGGGACAATGAATATT
>Ga0307518_10002172_pt1 | contig 14372 bp, 15 predicted proteins | sample 25_EM_MG_FD_203889 | JGI IMG/M metagenome (GOLD analysis project Ga0307518, IMG submission 203889) | Populus trichocarpa ectomycorrhiza microbial communities from riparian zone in the Pacific Northwest, United States - 25_EM | ecosystem: Host-associated > Plants > Roots > Unclassified | place...
CAAGAGCAGTCTTCCCTTGAGTAGTAAGGGGAAGGTTCTGTACTCTATAAGGGCTCCTAAGAAGGGTTCTAGAGCACTGTTTCATCCATGTTTGTTGCAGGATAGCAGGGAAGTGAAACATGAGTAGTGGATTCAACATGTCCAGGGAAGCGAGATGAATGATGGAGGGAGATGGATGTGACATGACTCTGGGATGAAAGGACCATATGAAGAGGACCCAGGAGACACAGAAACAACCAGGTATGAATCTTCAAGTCTAACAATAGACTTGAGGTGACCAAAGTATTGTAAGGAACTAACACGATTTAGCTACACAACTATGATATATTTTCAATCTATGAAGCACTCGAGAGGGCCTGGGCATTGGTGAGAATGCCTACCGCAGACCTTGGGGTGAGTTATGATCGATACCAGGTAACTGGTATCAATTGTCCTGTGACCAGCAAGACTCACAAAGGGCAGGGTGGACGTATGTCATCTATGATGCACCAAAGCAGCCAGGTTAGATCCCGCACCCTATGTCCTTAGGCATGGCCCTCCCAGTGCTTTGACTCCTTGTATTTTAGCTTTGACATTCTCTTTGCACCTTAGATACATTGTCTGCTCAGGCATCGAGCCACTCGCACTTTGATGTCACTAGTACTGTACTTAAGCTGCCTGTAGCAGCCTCGAGCTGCAGCAATCCGATTTCCCCCAGTTCTGTATTTCGTGTCTGAACCCTCAGTCTAAGCAGTCACAAGTTTCCGTCGTATCTACAGCATTCACCGTCTGAGTTCTGAATCACTTCCGTCTCTCATCTCCTCTCTCACTTCTTGTCCTCTCAAACACCCAAACCTGCACCTTCACCTACAGTATGTGCATGACGCAGGACTGATGAGGAGAACATGCTGACCAAGAATGAGAGGGACTGAGGGAGCAGGCTGGGAATATATGTGCCAGGCAGTGCACAGGAGCTCAGGAAGAGGCTGTCCCAAGAGCAGGACATAGTTGAGGTCTGCTGCAATAGCAGAGAATCGTTCCAGAGAAAACCAGATATATCAAGAACACAGTGAACTCACAAACAGGCAGGGTAGACGGCGAGGTGTGGTAAAGAGCACATAGAGAATAGACCAAGGGTTGTACTTAACAGGAGTACAACTGCACGACTGTGACTGGAGTAACTAAGAGTGACCAGAGTTGAGCTATAGGGCTGCGATGTGACCAGAGTAACTGGATAAGACCCGGAGTTGGACATGGTTGTAACAGTATCCCCCCTTTAGGGGCCAAACTCATAAGGCCCCAATGAGGAGTCCAGAGTGAACATCTGAGTATGAATTTTGGATCTATAAAGATCAGACCGGTTTTGCCTCTACCCCCAGTTTTCTTTCTGTGATTCTAACATGTCAGCCATTGCTAAGTCCACCAGCCTCATCACCCTCGCTGCCACTGAGTCCAAAAATTGGACAAAGGCCTCAACACTGGAGCTACAGTCTGGTAGCAAGGATGAATCTGATGTTCTTGACACCAAAGCGAAGGAGCACCATCATCGCAAACAAGTGAAGAGGGAGGAGAAACAGCATAAGGAAGAGGCAGAGAGACAAACACATGAAGAGGCAGAGGCAAGGGCACGAGAGGAGGCAGAGAGAGCTAAGGCAGAGGCAGAACACAAGGCCAAAGAGGAGGCAGAGTGCAAGGTGTGTGAGCAGGCGGAGAAGGAGTGAGCAGAGGTGCTGTAGAGGGCTGCAGAGGTCATGGTGAGGCAGAGAGTGATGGCACAGGAGGTGTTGAAGAAGTGAGCAAGGGAGGAGCTGGAGGTGGGTTTGAGGGGTGACTGGAGCAAGGAAGTCCAGTAAGTAATGCTTTATCCTTCTTTATGATTTTTTATTAACCTCCTGGCAGGTGCCTCCATTGTGTGAAAGGGACCCTGAAAAACCCAAGCAATGCATGTGCATGAAGTGCACCGGGCTCAAGGAGCAGTGCAAGTGGCTGGAGGTGGGTGGTCTGGGTCCAGTAGTGGACAAGGGCAAGGGAAAGGCAGTCATGATGTCACCACAAGGGGGGGAGAAGAGGAAGAAGATGAATATGACTGTGAAGGTCATCATCAACAACAATGAAATTGTCGAGGTGCTGGGGCCATCTGGGCAATGGTCTGGGTTCAACCCTGGACCATTTCTGGACTGGTTGGACCAGTTGACCAGAGTGGTGGAGCAGATGACTGGTCAGATGTGCCGGGTTGTGGATGCCACCCATTTGGTGGCCAGAGGGAATGAGTGGCTGATGGCATGCCTTGAGACTTTTCTTGAGGAGTGCCAGTTCTTTACAGTGCCTTGGGATGAGGACAAGGATGAGGAGGACAGCAAGGTGGAGGTTAACCCAGAGGAAGGTCAAACAGTCCAGGGGCTCCAAGAGGAGCAAGAAAATCCTGGCAGTGGCATGCTGGAGTGAGAGGTCCAGTCTGGACTCCTTGTAGGCAGAAATGTAAATTAGTTTGATTTTTGTTTATAAGAAAGGTGAACTGAGTTTTAGTGAGTGATATTACAAGTCAGAGTGAAACAGAGAGGAGAGAGATAAGAGAAACAGATAAGAGAAATGGAGGCAAGAGTAGTACTACATGGATGCGAGTGGTCTGGGTTTGTCCAGGTACTGGACATGATAATTTTCTAAGAGTTCCATTGTATTGCCAAGTTCAGTGGTGAGAAGCCATGATGTTTCTTCATCAGTTCCTTTGTAACTGGACCAATGCATCAGGTACAATAGCTTGCATGATCTGCATTGATGATCAACCTTGGAATCGAGGATCTCAGAGATCTCAAACTCTGGTTCACCATCTACTTTGACTGGTGGTGGAGGAGGTTGTATCCAGTCTGGTATGGTGTTGGGTATGACCAGTTCTAGTTGAGAGACGTGGAAGACAGGGTGAACTGCATGCATGGAATCTGGAAGGTGGAGCATAAAAGAGAGGGAGCCTACTTGCACTATGATAGTGTAGAGACCCAAGTTCTTCTCTGATAGCTTTTTGGATGGTTGAGTTGACCAGAAGTATTTGGCTTTCACATATACTTGGTTGCCTACTTTGAAGTCCAGTGCTGGAGTGTGTTTGGCATCAGCTGGACCTTGGTAGCAAAGTTGCATGTTAGCCATTTCTTCTCGAAGGTATTGGTGCAGCAACTCTAGGTTGACTGTGTAGTCATGAGCCCTGGTGGAAGTCATGTTGCATTCTGGGTAGACAGAGATGTTAGGGTGGTATCCCTTGTTAGCAAGGAATGGAGAGACTTTTGTGGTAGCACTAGGTGCGTTGTTGTATGTGAACTCTGCCAGTGGGAGTAGATCTGCCCAGTTGTCCAGTTGGTAGTTACAGTAGATCCTGAGGTATTGTTCCAGCATCTGGTTAGACTGCTCTGTCTGGCCATCGCCCTCTGGGTGGTAATCAGAGGTGAAGTGGAGGTGCATGTCAAGGGCTTTCCCAAGTGACTGGAAGAAATGTGAGACAAACTTTGTACTGCAATCTGAAGTGACATGGGTGGGAACACTGTGCTTGGAGAACACATGGAGTAAGAAGAGCTTTGTGAGCTCCAGGCTAGTGATGGTGTCATGAGTAGGAATGAATATGGCCTGTTTAGAGAGCCTATCTACTATGACCAGGATGTCTGTGAAGCTGGTAGATGAGGGGAGTTGCTCAATGAAATCCATGGAGATGGAGTCCCAGGGTTTCTCTGGTATGGGAAGCTGTTTCAGCAATCTGTAGGGTCTATGGTGCAGTGTCTTAGCTGAGGTGCAGGAGGTACAGGACTGTTATGACCATGCCCAACTCCGGATCTTATCCGGTCACTCCAGTTGCATCACAGCCCTGCAGATCAACTCCGGTCGCTCACCACTTACTCTGGTCACACTCACGCAGTTAACCCTCCATTAAGTATGACCCTTGGTCTATGCTCCATTCACTTGTTACCACACCTTGCCGTTTACCCTGCCTTGACATGAGTTCTCCGTGAACTCGATATGTTCTATACTTTGTATCATTTTCTCTGGACCTGATTTATTTTACGCGGACCTGACTTTATTTTCACTGGACCTGACCTAGTCCTTACTCCGGTCATCCCTTGTCTGCCTTTAGGCTGTTTACTTGTCACCGTAAATACTCGACCCTAGTTCTCCTTAGTATAAGCCTGTACTCCGTCCTGTATTCCTCAGTCTGAAATCAACTTAGTCTCTACTCCTGATCCTGTCTGTCTCCGCCTCTGTCTCTGTCTCCCCTTCTTGACTGGAACCTATGCAAGGGATCAACACTTGTTGTCCTTAGTTGTTGAATCCAAACAGTCACCAACTCCGGCCGGACTAATCTCTTGTCCAGCCCTCTGCCCTCTGCCCTCGTCCATTTTCATCCGGACTTGACCAGACCCCCTACCAGAGTAGACCCAGACTTGACAAGGTCCGGATGTAGTCTTTGACAAAGGTCCTGAGACCAGGCCAAGTATATTCACACTGGATTAGCTTTAGAGTCTGGTTTTGCCCAAAGTGACCAGCAAGTGGGTGGTCATGTCGATACCGGAGTACCTGGAGGTGGAGGTCATCCAGGTCCAGTACATATGTGTGACTGTCTAGTCAAAGGAATCCAGCCTCATTGGTGGACCAACGAGAGCCTGGTGGATCTGTGAGGTGGACCTGGGCAATGGGATCAAAGAGTAGTGCAGAGAGGATGTCGCTATGAAGTGTTTCCACATCCATGATCATGACTGCACAGAGAACTGAAAACTCTAAATAAGTAGCATGAAGAGAGTTAGGGAGCTGTTCTTGAGTGAACACCAGCCTAAGATTTGTGGGGTTAACCCAGGCATAGCCACTATCCCCCTCTTTGGGGTAGATGTCCCACCATCTAGTGAGGGCATCTGGCTTGGCACTGAGTTTTCTGGGACAGAAATGAATGTCAAGATTAAATTCAGACAGAAATTCAGACCACCAGGCTTGCCAGCAGGAAAGTACTTTTGAGGTGGAGAAATATGTGGTCTGTGATGATGTCTATGGGAGAGGCAGAACCTTTGAGGTAGTGGTGCCAGTTCTGGAATGCTTTGAAGATAGCAAGCAATTCCTTATTGTGGGTGTCATAGTTCAACTCCAGAGCAGTCAAGGTTCGGGAGTAGTAGGCAACTGGACAAATCTCTCTGTCAGCGCAAGTGATAGACAGGATGCCAGCAACAGCATAGTTGAAGGCATCAGTTTCCATGATAATAGAGGTGTCCAGAATGAAGTGAGTGAGGATGGGTGCAGTAGTGAAGGCATGCTTCAGCATGTTGAAGGAGCATTGACAGTCCTCAGAGAAGTTCCAAGGAGCATCTTTCCGGGTGAGCCAGGTAAGAGGGACCATGATGTCAGAGTAATTGAAGATAAACCGGTGGTAGAAGTTAGAAAGCCCAAGAAGGACTGGATGTCCTTCACCTTTCAAGGTTTAGGCCAGTCGGAGATGGTTTGGATCTTGTCCAGAGACATAGTTAAACCATCAGGGGAGAGATGATAGCCAAGGTATTCTACCGAGTCCAAGTGGAACTCACACTTCTCTGGTTTGGTGAAGAGGCCATGCAACTGGAGACAGTGGAGCACTTCCTGGACATGCTGCTGGTGGGACTCCATATCCTCAGAGTAGATGAGGATGTCATTGAGGTACATGACAATGCAGACATCCAGCATGTCAGTGAATATAGTGTTGACAAAGTGCTGGAATGCTGCAGGGGTGTTAGTAGTGAGGCCAAAGAGCATTACTAACCACTGGTAAGACCCATAGCGTGTACAGAAGGTGGTCTTCCACTTATTGCCCAGAGCAATCTGGATTAGATGGTATGCGTGCAAGAGATCGATCTTTGAATAGATTTTAGCACAGCTGAGTGAGTCCAAAAGATCAGAGATTAGGGGGAGTGGATAGTGATCCTTCTTAGTGATTTTGTTTAGGCCCCTGAAGTCAACACAGAGGTGGAGTGAGCCATCCTTCTTCTTTACGAAGAGGACTGGAGCAGCATGGGAGGAAGCAGTAGGACAGATGAAACCTGTATTAAGATTCTCATTGATGAAGGTCCGGAGGGTGGAGAGCTCAACTGGAGACAGTGAGTAGAGAGTTCCCAAAGGTGGAGAGGTACCTTCTTCAAGGTCGATCTTCAAGTTGTAGTCATGATGTGGGGGCAGTTCAGAGGCTTTCGCTTTATTGAACACATCTGTGTAATTGTGATACTCCGGAGGGACGATATCCAAGTCCGGTGGAGTAGAGGTGGAGGAAGAACGAGCCTTTGCTGAGTCAGAGGGACACAGCTGAGATTGGTATTTGGTAGATCCTTCTAATTTGCATGCACACTGTGAGTCAAAGTGTGGATTTGGGTCAGAGTAATAACCCAAACACAACATCAACAAAGGACTATGAAAATGTGCAAGTGGTGGTTTACCTCTGTGGTGTCCAGAGAGGATGTGCTGAGGAGGAAAAGAGGGGATCTACACCAACAGGGTGATGCAGACAGAGATACAGGATACTCCTGAGGTACAGGAGCAATAGATGATGAAGGGGACAGGTGTCTGTACTCTTCCTATAGCCTAGAAAGTGTCAAAGTGGGGATTGAGTTGACTGAGACTAAAGTAGCAATACTACACCTAGAGATTGGTGTAGCAAAGGGGAAAGGGGGCTCCTAATGTCCAGAAGCAATGGGAGATGAAGGATAGACAGGCTAGACTCTGCTTGAGCCTAGAGAAACACTTGGACTTGAATAGATTGAATAAGACTTGAATATCAGAGTCTTTAGACCTTCACTGAAGCCTACAAGACTCAAAGAGCTGAGGGGATACTGACTGAGAGAGACTGAGAGGGATAATTTCGTACAATTGGGCTCTCTTCACTGGGCTGAGCCCAGGGGGTTTAGATACATGGGGGGACACAGCATTAAAGTACAAAAAGGGAAGGGAATAAGCAGAATTTGTCAAGAATTGGTCAGTGATTGATAAGGGCTTTGTAAGGGCTTTGTAAGCAATCAGTAAGCAAGGCATAAGCAGAAATGAGTAAGCATAGAGAGCATGAATAAGCTGCTGAGTAAAGGAATGAGTAAGCTGCATGACAAGATTGATTGGTAAGGGAGTGAGTCATCAGCTGAGTAATATACCAAAAATGCAAAAGGGATAGAGTAATACTGATGACATGAGAGCATCAGTAAGCAAGGGATGAGTCACTGCACAGCAGAAGAGAGTCATTGATGCACAGCCCAGGAAGATTGATGGGACAACAATGAGGAAGATCTGGGATTAATAGGGGGATTGATCCGAGACAGAACAGCCACAAGAAGAGTATCAGGGGTCCAGAGGTCTTTGGGGGGTCACCATGCACTAAGGTGTAATGCATGTGTTCTAGTGCCACTGAAGCACAACCATGGGCTCCCTTGATGAGCTCTCTTCTGGGAAAGAATGAAAGAGGGTTCTTCTTCCTAATAGCACTCTAAAGTAGGGATATAACTGTCATGGTGCTGGAGGATGCCGTCTGAAAGTAGGGAAGTGGATAGAGTACTGAATTTGATGCATCCAGGGAAGTGAGACAAACGACAGAGGAAGATGGACATGGCAAGTATCTGGGAGGAAGGGACCATAGGCCAAGGGCTCAGGGGACACAGAGACAACCAGAGAAGACTTCTCAATCTTGACAATAGACCTAAGATGACAAAAGTATGTCCTTGATGCAGGACTGATGAGGAGAATGCACTGACCGAGAACGAGGGGGACTGAGGGAGCAGGCTAGAAAGATATGTGCCAGGCAGTGCACGGGAACTGTTACGACCATGTTTAACTCCGGATCTTATCTGGTCACTCCAGTCTCATCGCAGCACTACAGCCCAACTCCGGTCGCTCAACACTTACTCCGGTCACGCTCGCGCAGTTAACCCTCTGTTAAGTACGACCCTTGGCCTATGCTCCATTCGCTCGTTACCACACCTTGCCGTTCACCCTGCCTTGACGTGAGTTCTCCGCGAACTCAATATGTTTTATACCTTGTATCATTTTCTCTGGACCTGATTTATTTATGCGGACCTGACTTTATTTTCACCGGACCTGACCTAGTCCTTACTCTGGTTGTCCCTTGTCCGCCTTTTAGGCTGTTTACTTGTCACCGTAAATACTCAACCCTAGTTCTCACTTAGTATAAGTACTCTGTAGATTATCCTGTACTCCTCAGTCTGAAATCATCTAAGTTACTACTCCTGTCCCCTTGTCTGTCTCCATCTCCATCTCCACCTGACCGGAACCTACACAAGGGATCAATGCTCGTTGTCCTTGTCATTGAATCCAATTGGTCGCAACTCCGGCCCGGGCTAACCTCTGCCCAAACCTCTGACCTCTGCCCTCGTCTGTTTTTGTCCGGACTTGACCGGACTTCCTACTGGAGTAGACCCGGACTTGACAGGAACTCTGGGAGAGGCTGTCCTAAGAGCAGGACATAGTGGAGATCTGCAGCAATAGCAGAGAAATGATCCAGAGAAAATACGGACTCCATGGTGACTGATGAGACGAATGTCTGGATTGCAGGGGGAATATCTCCATGGGAAATGAACAGATCCACATCGGAACTTGACAGGCAGACAGACCATGCTCCAGGCTCTCTGACAGTATAGTCACGTGCCTGATAGCTTTGGAAACAGTGGAGCTATTCAAATATCAGAATGCTGGCACTGGGCACCTAAAAATGACATTTGAGCACTAATGTCATTTCTTCTCTTCTTTCCTTTGTTTCTCCATCAATTCTTCAGCTTCTTTGCTTGTTCTGGTATGGGAGTTGGACTGCAGTAGATTGCATTCCTTTCTCATACCATAATGGATGTTATTCCTTCAGTTTCTTCTGCTTCTTGGCAGTTCTTGTGTGAGTGATGACTGCTAGACATTGGCAGTCATCTCTTGCATCAGGATAGTCTTCTTGTGCGATAGATGGCTATGATGAGGCTCCATCATGCTCATCCTTCACATTAGGATCATTCAATATTGATGTTATTTTCCATGTTCACTGTACCAAACCTGTTTGGTGTGACAGCAGCATGCTGGTTACATTGGCAAGCTTGAGATATCCATTGTATCATGGAAGAGGCATTAGAATTAGAGATAGGTGGAAATCCATATGATAATAGTGCATTGTAATTACTTGCCAGGTACTGGTATGCTAAGAACAAGGGATTGCAAGTAACAATGAAACTCCGGCATATCTCCCTCATGCAAGTTGGTAATGTCATACCCACATAGAACTGCCATAATCTGAGCCAACACCCACAGTCCACAATCATTCCCATTGGATTGCAGAGGTTTGAGCTGAATTTCATTGAATGATGGTCTCCGAGTATATTTTGTAGTACTTACCTCAATTGGGTGTGCTGACCAGCTTCCCCCATCATTCTGAGGAACTCCAAGCCTCTTGAAGGCTACATGGGACAAGTGGGCAATAAGCTGGATGATGTCCTGTCAAGCATTAGTGAGAATAGCAGTCAGAAGTATGAGAATACCTTTATCTCATGTTTCCATGGCTTTTTCTCAGTGAAGCTGTTGAAGAGGAGTAGTTGTTTCTTAATTTTGATAATACAAATGACCCAGTGCCTGACAGGGGATGGCCAGTGAATGGGGAGTATCCATGTTGGTTTTTCCCAATAGTGAGTCCATGATATATTTCTCCACAAAACATTGTCCTCTGCATGGTATTGGATGTGGGGGAGATCGTGGGTTGACAGAATGGCACATTATGCAGCATTCCAGGATAGGAACCTTGAGTACAGTAGCGCAGAACAGCCATTGATACATATGTCATTGAGTTGAGCAGTTTGGCAAGCAAGGCACTCATAGTCATTCATCTCAAAGCTCTGGTGAGGGAACCCATCCTGTGGATTTCAGATGTGTGTTGCAAAAACCCTGTGAATGATAAGTGTGTTGCTGTACATGCTGATCGTATCACTTGTGAGGGCCTGAAGAGAATATGACTAAGTGTGAATGAATAGGCATGAAGGAACTTACAAAAGGAAGTTCCCAAATAAGATTGATGCTATGGGCAGGATTCTGATCTTTGTTGTCACCCAAGCTATCTTCATTAATATGGGAATCAGCTTCCATGTCTTCAAGAACATCTGTCAAGGAAATTTGGTTGGGGTCTAGAAGAGATTCAGCCACATCAAGATCAGCTGGTGATAGTGTGGAGGCCTCCTCAGTGAGTTAGTAGTGCCCTGTTACCATTTGGCTAATTTTCACATCCAGCTCCATCCTCCGTGAAAAAGTCTGAACACCTTACGCTACTTACCCTTACTGCCATCGCACAAGACCTCGAACACCTTAATGGGAATGTCCAAATTGGGTAATGGCCTGACTTATATTTAAGAGCCAAGCCACATCACCACCCTTATCCCACTTTCTTTCCCTCCTTTGTCTCCCCTCTTTCTTTTACCCTGCGCTTGTTATTGATGTCAACATTGACTTTCTCTCCTCATCGTCAACACTGCACTGCCCTTTCTGTCACTGCCACCGTCAATGTTGACTCTGACTCCTTTCTCACCACCGTCATAGGTGTTGACTATGTCTCTTTTGTCACTGCTGTCATAGGTGTCTACTCTTTCATCACTGCCATTGACATTGACTCCATCTCTTTCGTCGCTGCCACTGTTGTCGACATCTGTTGTTGACATTGATTCTTTCATCGTCACTATTGCTTATTGACTCTGTCACTGTAGACTCTGTCTTCATCACTGCTGTCGTAGGTGTTGACTCCATCTCTTTTGTCGTCACTGTTGTCAGTGTTGACTTGCCGTTGTCGATCAATGTTGACTCTGTCTCCTTTATCATGGCTGTTGTAGGTACTAATTCTTTTGTCACCGCTGTTGTTGACGTTGACCCACTGTTGTTGATGTTCACTTTCCTTTGTTGCCGCTGTTATTGATGTTGATCGGCTGTTGTTGATGTTCACTCCTTTGTTGCCACTGTTATTGGTGTTGACTCCATTTCTTGTGTCATTGCTGTTCGTCATGTTGATTACACCTTTATGGTTGCTGTTGTTTGTATTGACGCGTCCTTCCTTGCTAGTGATGTTTTTATTACCACTGTTGAGCCGTTACTCTGTTTCTTTTGTCAGCCCTTTATGATGCTCATCAACTGCTGATAGGTAGTAGCATCTTGTGTTTCACTATATAGCATCATTCATGCCAGCAATATATTGTTAATCTTTTCATGATATTTGAAGAATACAACCCAGTAACTTGTCTGTGACTAACCCAAGTAAGAGACATGATGTAGAGGAGGGGTATACATATTAATTCTTGTCCATTAAATAGTGGGCAGGTGTGCCACAGGCCAGGATGGTGACAGTGCTATATACGATATTGGACTTCTTTTGTCAAGAAGGAAGCCTGCTCTAGATGCAACTGACAAGTGAGAGGTGTATATGTACAGTATTACCACACCACCAGGGAGGCAAAGGCAAACATCTTGCTTTTGGTTGATGGCACGTGAATGTGCTCTGATAGCCTCAAGTACCTGGTGACCCTTGATGCCAATTGGGGTGGGGGGTGACCCAGATGAGGCAGGTGATGATGTAGAATACAAGGGTAAGGGAGTCTCTGGGGGCGAGTTGAATGAGGGCAGTGAAGGCACGTACTGTGCAATGGGCAGAGAGTACTGTTGCTTGTTGGACGGTGACAGGCTGATGCCACAAGTACATTGCATATGCTGATGGTCCCAGCTTTCAATTTCAAATTCTTGCCACCCATGGACATGTTTGAATGACGTGTCTATCGAGAATTGCATGGCTTGCAATAGCCACAAGGACATTGCAGGTGTCATACATATAATAAGATTCAATGTTGACCTGCCAGACAACACATGGCTCTCCGCACAGTGGACATAAGTTCAACCACTTTCGGCCTCCATCTGCATAAGATCACGGACACCTCGAGAATAATTTTAGTCAACAAGACACACTAGATCAATTAAATATTACCTTTGAACCCAGTTCCATTTGGATATCTTTTGCTTCTCAATTTATTGATGAGCCAGCGGACATGATCAAGATTTGCTAGGGATGGGTGTAGGTCAGATAGTGCAGGAGATGATTGCATGCTAGACCAGCCAAGTGCTTGCTTTAACTCTCACATGAAGCCTGAGTCAAGCATGATGCGCCAGGGAGTTGCATCTGCAAGTCGCCATTCCATGCTAAGTAATAAATCCTTCAAAATATCAGCAATTGCAGGGGGAGTCTTGAGCAGTCCTGGGGGTAGATGAGAATGAGGATGTCTGCAGATGACAGCAACCTGTGGACATGCATTTAGGTTGCATGGGACATAAACTGCAAATGTAGCATTGCATTTCACTCTCCATTTGAGCAATGTGCCATGACAAAGTTCAGATCCATCACGAGAATGATGTAAATATGCTGAAAAAAACTGAATTTATTGACAAACAAATAGTCAAAAACAAAGACGTACGACAATCCATTTTTTGCTTTGAGTGTGGAGCTACAAAGGAGCAAGGCAGGCGTGGTCCATACCCAAGTCGTCTTGCATTTAACTCAAATGAACTGATTGAAGCTTCATCACCTTCGAGAAGTGCTTGTAAATAGTCAGTGTCATATTCCTGAAGGTTGCGAATGATGAGGTGTGATTGGTTGCGATGTGTTCGATGTTCACATCTGCAAAATGGTCCCGACTTGTCAAAAAGAGAAGTTAAAAGAAGACAAACAACATACTGGATAAAGTGGTGACCAGAACGATCCTGCTTCATTATAATTCTACCTTTGCAGCCTGCTGCCGAATGTTCACCCCAAGAAGTCGTAAAATGCTGTAAGACACGGTCGAAATTTGCACATGGCCCAAAACGTGAGACATCTATGCCATCCATACTCAAACTATCCATGTTACCTATCTCAGTGTCTGAAGATGTGTCCAAGTCCAAGTCCAAGTCTGAGTCTGAGTCTGAGTCAAAACCTACAGTTCCATCCAGGAGATGGTCATGTTCCTGGATGGCTTCACCTGATACTCGGAATGAACACCGATGTTGGTGAAGCACTGAAAAGAGTGCAAGTGTCTTGTCAAAGACCACCCTGCATGCGTCATCACCGAACGATGGCAACATAGGCACTATTTGATTCTGAACACCAACATGGCTCACAAATGAGTGCATGATGTTCAAGGTATTGGGGTCATGCTCAGAGCAGACCTTAAGGCCTTTGCCTGTGATTTTCTGAGTCAGTGAGTTTGAGAATGACTGTAAAGACTTACAAGATGTTGTAAGCTTGTTACATTTCACCAGTTTATCAAACTGATCCCGCAAGAGGCCACAGACAACACCAGAATGGCCACCGTGATTGTCGCCAAGGGAATATTGAAAACTAGTTTTTGGGTTGTCGAAATTGTTTGGATCGACTGTGAAGATATGCGCAATAGATCCACTGATAACAGACCCGGTCTGTGGGTATTCCACAATAGCACCAGGTGGATGATAGATGATGGAATGAACATCTGAATGGTGGTATCGGTTTACACGATTCAAGCAACGACCAATTTCCTCGTCCATAAAAGGGCGGGTAGGCAGGAAAATGTATTGGGATCCAAGAATGGCAAGAAGGGGAACAGAGAGCGGCGTTGATGGTGTTGATGGAAGTGATAACGAAGGTGATGGTGAAGGAGCAGATGTGGATTCCAAGTCACAGGGGGAGAGACCTGCTTCATCCAATATAGCTTGTGCACGATCAAGAGCCTCTCTCTGTACTGTAGAGAAGTCCATCCCGTGCCCTGGGGGGCATTCAGAGCCAATTGAGCCAGCATTTATACTGTGGTGATAATTAGCGGTGACGCATGATGACAAGGTCGTGACATCCATACTTGACAACTAACTTATCTTGAATCTGGGACACATGGTGCCAACACCTTTGTTATGCTCAACGGTGGCCCACATGCACCTTGTTTTACCTATGGTGAGTGCAGGACAGCATCAAATTTTTCCACTGTGGCCCTTACCATTTCATTTTTTGGTTCATTTTCTGATGAAATCGTGGTGGGTCACATCAACATCCTTCCCGCTCCGCACTACGCAAGTTCTCAGACAAGAGGTCAGACATATTTGAACATGTTGTGGTTGATAATTGTTCAGGTATGTGACGTGTGTTTCAGGTGCTAGTGGATGGAGATTAATGCAGTTTTTGCGAGGGAGTGTTGACAACAAACCATCTACCGGCCTTCCCGTACTCCCAATTGTAGCACGAGCTCAATGGTGTTAAATGGTCACCGGTATGCGTCTAAGTGAGGGAAGAGGTCAGAACAACCAACAACCAACACCAAATGACAACAAAAGCGAGTGGTGGTCTTCCTCTGTGGTTCTGGTATATGATCTCCACAGGGGGATGTGCTGCAAGCCTGCAGGTA
>Ga0307518_10002173_pt1 | contig 14369 bp, 21 predicted proteins | sample 25_EM_MG_FD_203889 | JGI IMG/M metagenome (GOLD analysis project Ga0307518, IMG submission 203889) | Populus trichocarpa ectomycorrhiza microbial communities from riparian zone in the Pacific Northwest, United States - 25_EM | ecosystem: Host-associated > Plants > Roots > Unclassified | place...
GGTTTTTCTATCGTTCAGGTGTAGGTGCGTTGTGCGTACCGTGCTTGAACCAGCACAAGCCTCTCCTCTCCTACACACCTTCCAAATATTCTGTACACTTAAGTCATGAAGTGTTCGCCGAGCACTGCATGTGAGTGGGAAATCCATGGATGGGAATCCACATGTGGCTTATTCTTTTATAGCGCTCTTCATCGCCCTAAATATCGTCCGCGCCTTGAGCATCATTGCGCTCCTTCTGGTGTTTTCCAGCAGCATCGTGGTGCTTGTTGACGACATCGAAGCGGTCAACCACTTTGTCAATGGTGCCACCAACACCACCGCGTTCGATTCTGGCAATTCAAACTATGTCCCGTGTGTATCTATATTTTCGTGCCGCGAGTCCCAGCTGCCTGATTAACGGACATGTGTAGGAATAGCACTGTCCCCAACCAACCCGCAGGAGCCTTCTGGGCTGTGCTCAATAGGCTCCTGATTATCTTCCAGACCGTCGTGCTTGTCTTATCCGAAGTCGGTATGTGCCAGCCGTACATATGCAGATGAGAATAATTCGCCGCTCAACTTCACGTAGGATGGCCTGTTTCCTTTTTTGACCGCTTCTTCCCCGTCCTCGGGAGAGATTTCGGGGTAGGCGCACTCGGAGTGATGCAGTGTCTGTGAGTGAATACGCGCTGATAAAACCGTACCATACCCTTATTGCTTTATTTTTGGCGGGCGCCTATCTCAGCATCGGTGCATCGGTACTTTCACACTATGTCGACGAATTCCCACTCGTTACCGCCTTTTTCCTCTTCTCGATCGGCTGTCTTAATATCCTTGTCGGGCTCATCTTCCGCGAAAAGGCCAAGGATAAGCGGAATATACTTTCTTGGCGTGAGCGCCAAAAGGACATTTTGCCAACGCGGGCAATAGGAGGGTTTACAGTTCGTGACGAAAAGAGCACCGTATGCATGTCGCCCTCGCCCTCGCCGTCCCAGTCTGCTTCTAGTAGGGCTGGGTTGGGGTTCGGGAGACAGGCTGAAAAGGCAGCCGAGATGAAAGGCATGTACCCAATCTTCCGGTTCGCGCTTACCTCGAACTCATTTTTTATCGCAAGGTTTTCTCCTTACCAAGCCAGTTGCGTCGCTGCCGAAGCAACAGGGCTAGTGGAATTGCCTCCTTTGAGTATAAGTTTGTTGCTCTATTTTCATGTACTGAACGTTGTATTACTATCTATCCATGGTGTATTCATTAGATGTACGTCCCCGCAGATCTGACTGCGCAACCAGATTTTTGTCCTGTGGATGGATTGGGCCGTGGCGCCAGATCGTTCCCTCAGATATAGAGCTGCATGCACGGAGATGGAAGGGGCTTTGATTTATGTCACAGGAAGAGGCACTGAAGAACATGAAGCAAACTACATACTAATGTGTGATTTTAGCCGACATCTTTGCCAACGTATTACCCAAGATCCGCAAATCATCCGCTTTTGTGATTCTCAGGTCTTCGGAAGACCGTCCATCAACCAGCTCTGGGTTAAGCCTGGGGGTAGGATACAACACCTCCCCATCTCTGCCTCCCCAATCAAAGTCAACCAACTTCAAGCCACCATCATCTCCACTGAGAATATTCGCGTCACGCAAGTCGCCATGGACAAAACCCTCATTGTGAAACTTGGCAACGAGCTCTTGCAAATCAGTCTTCCAACGTTCAAAGTGCTCGGAGATACAATCGTGCATGGTCACGGGGGCTGCGTCAGCCACATATTCCATCGCGATACCATACCAACCACCAGGGAGACGTTCATATGCAAGTAAGGCGGGGGCATGGCCAGATAGAGCGCAGATGCCATGCAACTCGGGGCAATATTGACGCACAAACTTGACAAGAATAGTTTGGCCGCCACGTATCGTCGCCAGATATAAAAGCCGATTGCGCTGACCCTCGACGAATTGCTCTTTGATTTGAAATTCGAGGGAATTGTCAGACTCGGTATCTGTGTTTCGCCACCTGAGAAGCTTGGAAACACCGGGAAGGTGAATGTCGTTGAATACTCCGATAGGGAGCTGGTGATGGGGTAAGTCTTTGAGGATACGGGCTTGGAGGACTGAGGCAGCCGTAAAGGCTCGATAAAGGGCATCGCGATCACGCCCTTCTGATGCTGAGCGGATGCACGATAACGCTGGGGTAAGGCTAACAAGTCGAAACTGGGTATCAAGACTCAGCATAGCATAGAATTTGACATCCGGTCCTAGACGACGAGAATAATCAGCATAAGATGGCCAATCAACCAGCATTCGGCTCATACCAACGATGGTAACACCGAGTCCAGGCACCCTCCATCCATCCAGCTTTCTCGAGTACATGCCTACTCCCTGAGCGAAAGAATGAGCAAAGTGTCCGACGAGCTCAACTTCAGGGATCGCAGAGATGCCAGTGGACCAGTTCTTGAATGCATAGTAGATCATGGGCGTCACACCATGGTCACCGGTATAGTGCCCACCCGTCGTCACAAGACCAGTTTGTCCTACCGTAAGTTTTGTACGAGAACCATCTTTCCTTGCGGCAAAGATTTTGTCAAGTGCGGCTAGTCCTGCATCCCTTCTCTGGCACTCAACTTCGAAGAATCCACACATCGACTGCGCAAATTCATCAACAGCAAATTGAAGATCGGAGACCTTCACATCAATGAGACCTTCAACATTCGTATCGCCTGCGGAAATGTCGAGAAATTGACCGAATCCATCATATAATAGGGAAACTGGGGGAATGTTATCATCTTCGCTTGGTCGATCATCCAGAATCTTTTCCTTTGGGTCTCTTTGGGTGTTTTTATACGTGCGTTGCTGGGCAAGTGATGAAGGCGCGATTCGCACCACCTTTGACCGTTTGACACGAGTAGCAACGTCTTCGGTCAAAGGGGATCCTTCGCGCTTTTTTCGTACTACATAATGAAACCATCAGCCACCGAAAGGATCTGAGAGAGAACAGAACCCGGGTCTCATTTACCAGGCACGACGAGCCCCTTGGCTATCTTCAGCTCTGTAACAAGGTCGAAAATATCAGTTGCTGACCCCACAAAAACTCCACAAGATCGCAAAGCTTGTTCATCATAACGAAGCAGGTGTCTGCCACTGAATTTCTGATCTCTGATGATTTCTATGTCGTCTTCGGCAAAACCATACTCCTCTTTGTTTTCTCCCAGAAAGACCTTGACATCATCCATATTCCAGTCTTTGACATCGTCTGGGAGCCCAGCGGGAATTTTCAGCCTGGGGTCAGCCCTCGCCATTGTGTTGCAGTGGGGAAGATTTTGCGGGCACTGGCAGCGGCAAACAGTAACACGGGAGTAAGAGAGAGATATGATAAGGACAGCGCGACTTACCCACTGGATTTCAAACTCCGATTACCCCAGTCCATTCGACGCGACTACCAGATCGGGCAACAACTTTGGTGACCCTCTGCCTCCACTACGAAATTGGTATAGCTCGGAGGAGGAGTTGGGCACTATTGACACTTATTTGATATTGCTGCTATTCTTGTCCGTCGATCACACTGATCTAAGGCAATGCACGAAGATAGATAATTCGTGGGTGTCCAAAGTTGAACCCACAGCCCCAAAGTCTCCAAAGCACTGGGCCACGGCATGTGCAAGTCCGCACGGTGGAGTTGCATGTTATCGTCCACTGCACAGCTGTGATCGGCCAAGGTTCAAGGCAGTTCATAACTAGTAGTAGGAATCTCGCTGGCCAGGCGCTAATAGTCGATCGAACTAAACTCAACTAGTAAACCCGAGATCCCAGGGTGGTCCCGCCGGCCCGCCGGCATCAAGACGTCAAAAGCATAACAGCAGGACTAAACCCTCCGGGTTTGGGAGGCGCAATCTTGTCCTTGGCGAAATCGGAGGGGCAATAACTAAGTTATGACGTCGCCGGGAAGGAAAAGGAAATAGCAAATCGCAATCTGTAAGATTGTTTTCGTTTTTTGTCAGAAACGCTTCGTGAGTTAGTTTAGTAACAAAGGCCGCTGTCAGATCCAGGCCATCTGTATTGGCCTCATGATGTTAAATGGAGGTTCTGTCCTGATGCCATTAGATTTGCCATTTGCCATGGCCAGGCGAGAAGCACACGACCGCCGCGCTTACATACAGTGCCACATATGTACCCAGGCCTATCTACACGGATCAGCATGCAAAGAAGGTCGCAGCACACAGCCCCCTACTAATAGGACCAACTTTAGGGTAATTAACAACCTCGAAGAACTGCGCCCACTGGCTAAACCGGCGGCATCATCGTGCTCGATCAGCTCGATCACTGGGCCTCGAGGAGACAAGCAGGCGGCCGGGTCCCCGATCGCAGTGGGAATCCCTTCAGTGCAGTGCAGTGATCGGGCCTCGCTATTAATTATGATATCCTCGGGAGGACTCGCGTGTCGTCGAGGGATTCATGAAAAACTTGCCGGCGTCTAGGTCCAGTGCAGGGTGCCACACAGCTTTAATGGTTGCCAGCTGGTTGTATGTAGGATCACCGCGACGCGCCCAACAGTTTGGCACGATCTCGCACTGCCTTTGGTGCCATCTCGGACATTATGCATCAGTAAACATTTTGAAATTTCATTACAGAGCTTTGTTTTTTTTTCGGTGAATCGATGATCCTGTATATCAGGTTTCGAAAAATGCAACACATACAGAACAAGGGGATCTGAGTGACGGTAGAGATGGACTTGCACGGCGGTAGTAAAAAAAAAAAGCAAAACAAAACAAAACGGAAAGCAACAAGGACGAAAAGAAAGAAGGGGGTGTATCTGTACATGCGGTGTATTGGCAAGTCAAGATTCGAACAACGGTAATTGCGTTAGAAGACGAAAATGATTAGCGACAAGTGCATTGTGCACCGTATGCGTTTATGTATCGACGTGAATGAAGAACGTCAGATCAGTGGGAATAGTGGGGAATTAGCGCATATCAGTGAAGAAAAAAAAGATCATAACTGCATCTGTCCCCTGGGTAAGATAGCATTTTTACCTGGATATGCAAGGTCATACTGAGATCAAACAGAAGAAAGCTTTTAATATCGCAGACGGGTAAATTCTTTTTTGAGAGGCATGGACGGACGCAAGGGATTTACGGTCCCCTCAAGGTGGCGAAGCACCGCTCGACACCGATTGCGACGTCCGCATAAATGACTGGTGCGCATGCGGATGTTGCTGTGATGGAAGATCAGGCTGATACCCCTTCCCCGCCGACCACGCAGCGGCCTGGCGAGCATGCACGCGTTGTGGGTGCGACGGCACCTGCGGATGGTGCACGTGTGGAGACCCTAGCGCGTGAGGCGATGGATGCGCATGGGCTGCGTTGAGCGCGTGCGCCGCAGCAGACTGTGGGGCAGACGCTGGTGGAATCTGTGGTGTATGCGTTGTTGTTGGCGGCTGGGAAGTCTGTGACGCGGAACCACGCGGCGCGCCCGACGGCACTGGTGCCGGCGGATGGTGAGACGGCGAAGAGTGGGACTGTGCTGGAACATGGGCCTGGACTTGACTTTGTGGCTGGGACTGCGATTGTGTCTGCATGGGTGCATTATTGTTGTCGGATCCCTGCATCGCGACGTTCATGATCTGGAACGATCCCGTATGCACACCCATCTTGTCCATCTCCGCGCCCGTCGTCGAAGCTACACTCGTGTTAGTTCCGCTGCCAGAGGCGCTCCCACTACCTGACGCTCGTGATTTTTCATTCTCGGCTGCACGAGCACTCGCACGCAGCGTCTCCATGTCAATTGGGCCATTGTGCCCGCTCCCTTCGGCAGCTGCCTTGTCGCGTTTCCGAACAAGTTTTGCATAGTCTGATGTACACACGAGGTTACTTCAGTGTCAAAGTAATCAACCGAAAGGGAAGGGACCACGCACGGAGCCCACAAGCATTGCAAAGCGTCCGCGCCCCATCTGGTCCACGTCTCCACTCCGGTGTCTCCCTGATATTACACGAATGACACTTTCCAGGTGGTGTTGCACGCTGCCAGAATACGTCCCCGAGTCAGCCCGTGCTTGAAATAGCACAAAAAATGGACACCTCACACTCCGCTTGCGATACTTGTTCTTCGATGAACCGCCTCCGCCCCCCATCGACGTCGCACCTCCCATTGCTCCACCAGCACCACTGCCACCACCACCGGCACCACCATTCGCAGCAGCGGCGGCGGCGGCCAGATTGGCCGTCATAGCTCGCTTGGTACGGATCAGTTCCATATCTTTTTCTGCCGCCGTTCGCTCTGCACCAGAGGCAGCTCCCGACATATTGCCCGTAGGAGCAGATGGGAACGAGCCAGAGTGCGTCCCATGGGGTTGTGTTTGAGTCTCCTCCCAGGGCCGCTTTGGCGCACGCGTATCGACATCCATCGAGGCAGACGAGGGGCCAGCACCTGTCACCTGTGAGCTTGAAACGCCAATAGTCAGTACAGGGAACTCACCACCGGTCATGGTTGTGGACGTTGCTGTCGACGAAGATACGGCCGAGGTGGGTGTGCGAAGCGATTCAAGAAGGCGTACCACCTCGGATGCTCGATGGGTCATCTCTGAAAGTTCCTGGGGCGTGGGCTGCGTCTGCGGCGAAGACGTCTGGAGTTGCGCTACAGAAAGAGAACGTGTCAGCCACACGTACCAGCTCACAATAGTGGAAAACACGTACCATACCGAGTCGCAAACTCATACAGCACCTTACAGTGATTCAACACCTCCGACATGACGTCCTCCTTCTCGTGGTCCCTCGTTCGCTCCCTCTCGCGTTGCTGCTGTGCCTCCATCTCACGCGCCTTCTCCGCTGCTGCTGCCGCCTCCCTGGCCTTTTCACGCTCCCTTAGCTCTCTCTCCCTTTGCTCCTCCCTCTCGCGTTCGCATTCCCTTTCCCTCTCCCTCTCACGCTCGGCACGCTCCCTCTCTCGTTCCCGCTCCCTCTCGCGTTCGGCACGCTCGCGATCCTCGGCACTCACCATGCCACCGTACGCCTGTCCTTGTCCTGGCCGAGGCTGCCCCTGGGGCTGCACGTGCACGTACCGACCATCCCTCGCGTGAAGCGTGTCTGCAGGCGAGACATACGCGGGGCGCGGCGGCTCATTAAGTGGAACAGCAGGCGCTTGCTGCTGATGCGTGTGGGGTGGATGCGGGTGCATCTGCTGGTGGGCATGGGCATGGGCATGTGGCGGCGGCTGTGAGGCCTGTGGATGGTGGGGCGGCGGCTGAGGTTGGGATGTTGCTGCCGCCGGCGGTGGCGGTGGAGCCTGCTGCTGCTGTGGGTGAACCAGCTGGGGCGCAGAGGGGTGAGACGGTGCCGACGATGCAGGTGGCGCGGGCGGGGGTGCGTGCGTGTTCACGTGTGCATGTCCATGCGAGTGCGAAAGTGAATGGGCGTGGGACGTGGGGTGCGACGCGTGGGACGCATGTGCGCTGGCGCTGGAGACGTACCCGTGGGTGTGTGCCGCAGGGGCCGACGTTGCTGTCGGCGGTTGCAGGGACGATGTAGACGCACCACCATGGGCATGTGCGCGTCCTGGGTCGTGCGACTCACCAGACGAAGAAGGTGCCGACGGGACTGCATACGCGAGCGAGTGCGAGGACGTATAGTGCGTCGCAAGTGAAGGAGCACGGCCAGCAGGCGGCGGTGCACTTACCGGAACAGGTCCTGTATCAGAGGAGCGAATATAGGCAGGGCGGCCACCACTGCTCGCAGGAGGCCCTGCCGAGGTAGCTGTCGCTGGGGGACTTGGGGCATACGTGGCACCACGGGGATCAGGAAACGGAGGCCGCTGGTGGTGTTGTTCAGCCGGGGTATATGATGTGCCTGGTCTGTGTGGATCACTGGGAACATACGACGGACGACCCTGCTCAGTGGCAGGGTACGGCGGTGCGCCGCTTTCTGGGTACGTACCTGTCCCTGGTGCTGGGCGTGTGTCAGGCGGGTATGCTGCTGGTGGGCGTGGTTCCTGGTATGCATGTCGTGCAGTCGTGTCGGGGACATACGAAGTTCGAGGCGGGGGTGCAGAGGGAGGAGGCTGGGCATAGGCGGTTCCGGGACGCGAGCCATCTGGGTAAACCCCACGTGGGTCGTGTGGGGGGTATGCCTGGGGATGGCGTGGGTCGGCCGAGGTAGCTGGTGGCGGGTATGATTGTCGAGGGTCCGGGGGGTATGTTTGTCGGACATCTGCCATGCGCACATCTGCGGTTCGCGTATCTGGGTGTGGGTAGCGTGGTCTGGCCTCTGGCTGGGTGATCGGCACGCGTGCATCGCTGGGTATATGCACTCGTGAGTGTACAGAGTCGCTGAACGAGAGGGGGTACATACCGAGAATCAGATTGGGAATGGCCTTGGACTGGCCGGGCATCTTCGAATGGATATCCCGAGGCAGTGGAGGGGGTGGGAGGGACGTAGTGAGCGGGAGAATGGGAGTGGGGATGGGGATGGGATGCCTGGGTTGGGGTCGGGGTCGGCGAGGGTGGGGGATAGGCAGAGGCGGAGGTGTACTGGTGATGGGACGGGTAGTTTGGGGGAGCGGTGGCGCTGGCTGTGTGGGGGTAGGTTGGGCTCGTGCTGGTGCTATAGGTGGGGGATGTGGCACTGGAAGGGTACGTGGGGGAGGTGCTGTAGGACGCATATGAGCCCGAGCCGGGAGTGGAGACGGACGAGGAGGGGGTGTGGTGGGGGTAGGATGGGGGATACGGATGAGAGGCGGGTGTGTACGGGGACGGGGATGGGGGAGGCCTGTTTTTTGGGTGGTATGTGCTGTTGGAGGGAGGAAATGCGTTGGGTGGATGGCGAGAGGGACCCGGGGGAGCGAGTGCAGCTGCATCGAGGGACGTGGGGACGATGGCCGCTGTGCGAGCATAGGCGGCTTGGGTTGGGGGCAGCGAGTGGGGCGTCCACGAGTCTGGTTCGCTGGGTGTCTGGAAGGCATAAGGGGCGCGGTGGACATAGCTGTGCGAGGGCGGCGGATACGAATAATACGAGTTCCCGTTCGAGGTGGCTACGGCGGTGGTGGGCTGCTGGGCGGGCGGCGGGGGTGCCGACTGTGGGGGGACATCCTGGGGAACGTCGTACTGGGAGTAGGGCTGGTGTTCTGGGGGGGGTGCGGTGTCGTGGGAGGGCGGTTTGTAGGGAAAGTTGAGGGACTTGAGCGGGGGAAGACGAAAGTCGCTGGAGGGCACGTGTGGGTGGGGCGGGGGTGGGTGGTGGGGATGCGAGGGTGGGTGCGGGGGAGGATAGCGGGGGTGGTTCTGCGCGCCCTGCCTGTGCATGTCGGTGTCGCACCGTCGCTGGACAGAGAGACGAGTCAGTGTCCCGCGCAGCACACACAAAAAAGAGAGGTCGTCGGTGCGCACGACGAGGACGAGGAGGAACTGGGTCCGGTGCAGTGTATCTCCCGATGGGAAGAGATCTCGACGCCACCACGAGAGAGAGAAAGCGAAGAAAAAAATAAATAAAATAATATTGAAATTGGTATCGAACCCAGATTTCGCCGATTGCCCCGATCCCGCGCTTGTCCGGTGAGCGAAAGAGAGACGTACCTGGTCGCTGCTCTGGTGCTCTCGAGTGCGGGGGGACGCACAATAAATGGAGACGGGCTGCCCTGGCAAGAAGGCGAAGACGAGGGCTCTGATATCGAGGTTGTGCCTGCCCTCTACCCTAGGTCGAGACCCGCGACCCCACGTGGCAAATCCAAGATCCCATCGCCATCGGAGATCCCCTCGGGACCGCCGTCCTCAATCTCCGCATCCTCTGCCCAACAGCGAACAGCGTTTCTCGCATCAATCACACGTTGTGGCACTCTCCGCAGGTCGTCTAGACGGTGTCGGCTTGCAGCAGAACGTGCTTTGCACGCCGATCAGCAGCAGGCTTTGGGCAGTCCATCAGCCCAGCCACGGCGACGCGCGGAACACGCGTGCCACCAGATACATACCACGCCGGATCCCCGTCTCTCTCGATCACACAACGATTGGCTCTCGTCAAGACCTGGATGCGACAGGCGACAGCGCGCCATCCCAGCGACCTGATCGAAGACGGCGACCGCACACGGTTGCTGAGATCCGACACGCAGCCTATCCTTATCTGTGCCCAAGGGGGGTTTCGTCGGACGAACTGGCCTCAGCCCGGATCTCAGAACTCCATTCTTGGATCACCACCTAATCAGGACAAGAGCAAGTCGCTAATCGTCAACTACCCTGCTCATCTCAATGTCTGTCAGCGAGATGTTGCTCCCCTCGCACATCCCACGGAAAATGCCACCCTCTCTCTGGTACAAGGTGCAGGGTGTATCGAATTCCTAGAACGCCATCAGTTCCCACCACATGGAACATCCCTGATAACTCACAGCAACTTCTCCGGCATCCATGACGAGCACCCTGTCGTACGAAATGAGGGTACGTAACCGGTCTGAAAACGACACACCGTAAGCCGGTCGATATGATCCGTGGCCACGAAACCGCGGAAATAATACGCACGGCCAATGCACAGCAATGTGCGATCCTGGAACTCGGTCTTGATAGTGTGCTGGATCTTGCTATCCGTCTCCAGATCAACAGAGGCGCTGGCCATCCACACGTAAGACACACCCCGCAACGACCTGGGGAACGGACTTACGTTGCCTCATCCAGAACGACGACCTTGCAGTCCTTCACCAGCGCACGTGCCAGGCTCAACAATGACCGCTCCCCCACACTCAGGTTGGCGCCCTCGCTCTCGATCACGCTGTCCAACGTGTATCGCGTCGTCTTGTCTTCTCCCGATTCATCCGCCACCAGACAGGATCTACGCAGTGCATCCCATAGCTTGGCATCGTCGTATTTATTAAACGGATCGAGGTTCGACCGGATCGTACCGCTGAAAAGGAGAGGCTAAAGATAAACCCGTCAGTCAATGTCGACATTGCCTAGCCGACGACGCACATCCTGAGGTATGATAGATATCTTGGTACGCAGATCCTTCAATCCAATCTTGGATATATCGACACTAAAAGCAACGGAGTAAGCCCATGTCCAAAACAGCCCGTGTAGCCCTCACTTGTCCAGAAAAATGGATCCCCCAGACAGCTCGACAATCCTGTACAGCGCAAGCATCAGCGACGACTTCCCCGCACCCGTTCTGCAAACTGCGTCTTAGCTGACGATCCTCCACACAGCCAATCCATACCTTCCGACCACACCGATCTTCTCACCCCCTTCGACAAAGATCGAGATTCCATTGAGAACATTCGGCAATCCTGGTCGGTAGCTCATCTGAACGCCCCTGAATTCGATCGCACCATCGTGAGGCCACTCAGGCGCCGGCTTGCTGTCTGGTATCTCGTGCGGAGCCTCTTGCGGAACAATTTCATCCCGTGTATAATGCACAACTGCAGGAACAATCAGCACGGTGCTTGCATGCTAAACAAATGATCTCACCTCTTTCGACTGAATTCATGTTGCTCTTTTCAAAGATGTCAATAACGATCACGTTAGAGAGCGATGAACGCACTTCGACGTCCGCCGACTGTCTCGTCATCAACCCCACCATTTGAACGAGCATCACTACGAACAACCGATAAACGCCTGGCCAATAAAGAGAGGAACATCAACTCACTACAGTAAGTCAGGATCAGACCAATCTGTGCAGGATTAATCCCAGACACATCAAAAACAGCAAGCAGTGCAACCTGTACCCTTCGATGAAACAAAGACGCATCCTGGATGAAAGAGCTACGCACAAAAAAAACCAGGGTGGCGCCCATAAAGTCAAGCCTGACCCCAAGCCATCTCTGGTTAGTGATCACAATGAACAAACCCCTGTCCTGTAGATCAATGTAGTGTCTGTTTGCTCCAATGAAACGTTGCATCTTTCCGTAATTACGAATGGTCGGAAGCCCAGTTAATGTCTCCGAGAAGTGAGCGTACAACAAGGAACGGAGCATCGACTCTATTACACTATTAGTAAAGGGACAATTATACCAGGACGGAGAGATGACCTAGACGCGTGACCTCTCGAGCACTAGAGCGGTAAAATGCAGCAAAGTAGCTGTAGCCCAAGGCAGTGAAGACGACAGCCACGACTGTCCAAAGTATTATTCAGCAAAGGATCGGAAAACAAGTGAACCAAGCTCACGGAAATACGGCTCTAGGATGGCGACGATAACAACAGCCCCAAGACACATGGACAGCGTGAGGCCAACTGTCGATTCAAGTCAGAAAAAAATTCTGGTAGGAACGGCAAATCCGTCATACACATTTTGATGGAGACTACGAACTTGAATTAAGCAATCGTTTAAAGGTTCTGATATCAACTCACGAGCAAGCTGGTTGTCCATGGCTATAATGCGTTAAGCAAGCCTACGGCTGAAAAAAAAGTGACTCACTATCCACGTCTTTCCCAAAAACACCTAGGATTCTGCCCAATGGCTGCGACGTTGCATGAGTCAGTGGCCTCCAAGGACTGCATAGCATCACAAGACTCACCGTAGTGTCAAAGAACGACATGGGTGCATAGAGCACTCTCTTGACAGAGCGGAAATGCAGGTTCTGAGAGACAAGGTAGCCCATGAAATCCATACACGCGCTGCTGTAGAAATGGTTTATAGCCAGTTCAACAAGTAGGCCCACTTCGCGCACCACAGGAACGTGTTCATTGCTTGCGCGATGCCAAGACACCCATATAGGATTTGGTAGAACGAGTTGGGTCGCCTCCACGTACTGTTAAGAAAACTGAAATGAGTATATGATGGCCGTCCAGGCAGTCGACGTACTTGGCTTCCCACCAAACGAGGGTGTACGAGTTCATAATCTGACTTGCCTGCATCAAAACCATAAATAATATAATGAGGGGAATCGTAATGGCACCGCGTCCAGCGGTGAAATATGCCCAATACACTGCAGTAGCCCAGCAAGTCAGCTTCCAAGGTCCCCAGGCACAAGCCTAACCTTACCTTGCAACGACATGGATCCAATTTCACGTTGTTCCTTCACCATCAAATGTCCTTCAGATGTACCTTTACCTGCCGCTCGCTCACGCGCCTGCGCAGATTTCATCTTCGCATCTTCAACAGTGACGCTCTTCGAGGCCGTAGCAGGGCTCTCGGCTCCCTCTTCCACACCTTCTTCCCTCTTTGCCACCTCCGTCTGACCACCGTAATCCCTGTCCAGCCTCGCGAACTCACCATTCTTGTCGATCAATTCCTCGTACGTACCACTCTCCACGATCGTTCCATTGTTCATTGTATATATGTAGTCAACTTGCGACAGGAAGTGGATGGCATGAGTGACGAGAAGGACGGTAATCCCGCGACTTCGCAGCTCTCCGATGATTGCATCTTCAAAGAGAGACTTGCCAACATGAGCATCGACTGTGCGACGGTGCTGTCAGCCAACTTCCGGCCCATGCATGCCGAGTAGAAAAACGTACCAGCAGAGAGTGGGTCATCGAAGACCACGATTTCAGGGCCAAAGTAGAGTGCCCGTGCGATATTGACACGTTGTTTTTGTCCGCCACTCAAGTTGATACCCTTTTCGCCAATCTACGGGCACGTGTGAGTCGACAAGACAGTCTCATAAACTGTGGCATATTACTTCGGTCAGATCACCGTCGGGTAACAGCTGTAGATCAGGGAGGAGGCAGGCCAGCTCGATCACTCGCCAGTACCGCTCTTCGACGAAAGGTTGTCCAAAAAGCACGTTGTCCCTCTGAATTACTCAATTCGATGTACTTCGAAGCAGCTAGTACAGAGCACTTGCCAGTGTTGTATTCTGAATCCACGCCGTCTGGGGACAGTACGCCGCCCTTCCACTAAGCGAAACATGACCAGACACCTTCCTCATCTCACCTATAATACCCTGCAAGAGACTTGACTGTGTGCAGTCACTCAGTATTCAGAGGCAGTAGGTAAAAATACGACTTACCTTTCCACTTCCGACAGGACCTACGATTGCAGCTAGCTGCCCGCGCGGGATAGTCAGCGTGATATTTCTGACCCTAAATACTGGTTCATTTTTGAGTGGCTCCTCCTTGTCCTGGCCTTTTGCAGCTAGCCCAATACGTTTCCCTCGGCTGTCACCCTTTCCGCCTCCAGACAATATATCAGGGATTTTCTCGTCAATCTTCTCGGATGACTCCCATTCGAAGGTTGCATGTCGGACAATGACAGCATGTTCTTGAGCCTTGTCAATCACCGGGGTCTCATCATTTATGAGTTTAGCGTGGAAGACATGTGAAAGACGTTGTAGCGCGGAGGATGCGTCTGGGATTGCGGAGAGCGCACGGGGCATGAACACCATCGGTTGACGAAGAAGCTGGTGTAAACAGTGGTCAACGCAAAATATAATGTCCCCCATCACTAGCCGACTCACCTGGAATAAATTGAAGCTAGCAAATATAATCGCAGTGC
>Ga0307518_10002174_pt1 | contig 14368 bp, 5 predicted proteins | sample 25_EM_MG_FD_203889 | JGI IMG/M metagenome (GOLD analysis project Ga0307518, IMG submission 203889) | Populus trichocarpa ectomycorrhiza microbial communities from riparian zone in the Pacific Northwest, United States - 25_EM | ecosystem: Host-associated > Plants > Roots > Unclassified | place...
GTCACGGGAATTTTTATTATGAATTCCGGGAAAGTAAATTATTTTTCGATGTTTGGTAGTGTCATTGAAAATAAGTTGGAAAACACTTTCCAGTATTTGGTTATGTTATGGAAAATGACCTGAAAAATAGTTTATTAATGTTTTATTTTTTTTTCAAGTTTATTAAAATAATAAGGAACAAATCTTATAAATTAAAAAGTTGAATGAGAATGGAATTGAAAAAAAAAACTAATTTCATAAATTATCTCAAATAAAATAAATAATAATCAAAATAATAGAGATCAAATCTAACAAATAAAAAAATTGAAAGATGATGAAATTAAAATAATAATAATAATTAAAATTTCATAAATTATTTTAAATAAAATAAGTAACAATCAAAACAATGAGGATCAAATTTGATATATAAAAAATTTCAATTAAAAAAATAATAAGAGAAAAGTAAATAACAATCATAAAAATAAGGACCAAAGTTAATATAAAAATCAAATTAAATCAAATTTTAAGGGATGAATTTGAAAAAAAAAGATTCAAATAAAATATATAGCAATCAAAAGTTTGAGGATCAAATTTGACAAAATCAGCAAATAATATGATTTTTTAAATTTTTTACAAATTCTGGAAAGTGTTTTCCGCCCAAAATAAAAAGAAAACATTTTCCTGGAAATCAAGCCAAATTTTCCTTTGATAGAAAAGTGTTTTCCGTTGACAAACTTTTTTAATAGCAAACAAATTCGGGAAGGTTTGGAAAGTGGTTTACCGGAAACTACATTCCAGGAAACAAACGCACCTTAGTCTTCGCTAGGTTCCAACACAGATTGTCACAAGGATTGGATAAAAAAAAATTTGAATGTCAAAAAAATGAAACTAATTATTTTTTAGGTGCAGTTATGATACAACCTTAAAAACAAACGCATGAAATGTCTAAGTTGCCGAGAATATTTGATATTATAATTAAACCTAATCTAGTATGTCAACCATGAAAACTTTTGATCTAATTGCTTGTCTAGTTGGGCTTAAAATTAACCCACGTGAAAGTTGTTCCAATGAGACTCAATTAACTTGATGGATCTAAATGCAACTTAGATTACCAATAAAAAGCTAATTTGGCTTAAAAAAAAGTAACACGTCATGTTTATTGAGATGGTGACGTATTGGATTGACCTAATCTTCGAGACTTAACCCGTCAAACCTGTCATAACCCAATTTTGACCCCATACTTTTCTAAATATTTTCAATATATAAAAAAAATAAAAAAAAATGCTATTGATGTATTTGCTTTATTTTTAGTATTTTCAGCGTCGCCTTAAAAGAATTCAAATTTCAAATTTCTTTTCAAAGCGTTCAACTTTTAACGCGTCTTTTTTAAAATCGTTGATTTTTCTTATTAAATTGGCATTGATGTTGCCTTTTTTAAAAAATTAAAAATAAAAAAAATAAGAAAGAATCAAAAATCAAAATATTTGAATAAAGGGACCCAAATGAAAAGGAAGAAAACAATGGACTAAGGTGAATTTAGGTTGCTTGTTGGACCAAGCAATTGAGAAAGAAAACGTTCTCCACCTATAAATAGGTGGTTATCTCACACAAAGGGGTAGAGACCATTAAAATAAACCTAAAGAAAATACCCATAAAAAACCCTAGCCCCCATCTTGTCAACTCTAGCCACCACCTACATACCAAGAAAAAACAAAAAACAAAACTCCCTCTTTTGGCCATAATAAGGACCTTGATCTCTCCATTTTCAGCCCTTCAGCAACCCAAAAACACTTGAAACGAGCAAACCATAAAAACATTAACAAGATAACCTCTCTCCTCACGACTTCCAACTACCATCAGCCACCCCCCAACAGTTTCACCGCCGACAACAACAATAACCAAAGACAGTGCAACACCGTGAGCGCCACCAGATCTTCTACCTTATCCACAGTAGTGCAACAACTTCCCCTCACTTCTTTCTTTCTTGTGGCAGCATTATCAACCTCTCGTCACCCACGAAGGCAACAACGATAATAACACCATTTCCCTTCTTCTTCTTTACCGAGAGCAGTCACTCTAAAACCAACCCAATAGTCGTCGTTCTCTCCTTCAGCCACATCGACAACAACAATAGAGCTTAACCAATAACTTATTCTCACAATAGACCCACAACCCGTACCAACGTCAACTTCTACCACTAAACCCGCCAGTGACAACCAACACTCTTAGATCTAGCCACCAATTATAATTCAAAGAGAGAAATCAAATAGTTAGCAGAGAGAGGAGGAAAGGACCAAAACTTTTAGAGCTTGATCTCCTCCCTCTGAAAGCGGCTAATGACACCACTGTTATAAGAACAAAGAAAAAGGAGTGACGTCACCAATCCATCCATCCACATGTCTAGTTTATCGGTGGCGCATGCAACGATGCTCCACACATTAACACCTCGCAGTTAAAAAAAACAAATATAAAAAAAGGACAAAAATAAACCATTGTATTTTCCTATTTTTGCAGGTGACAATGACACTCACCGTTAGCACATGAAGAAAGAGAAGAAGGAGATCTACCTAATCTACCTGTTTTTTGCTTCACAAGCGACGATGCATGGGTTCACACGCTGCTAGTGGCGGCGACATGTGAGACCCATGTGCCACCACCATTCCTGTAACCCTCAAAGTCTTTCAAAATGCTTCTTGAGATCCCAACAGTCTCTCCAACCCGTTTCCAGCCTTTGGAATGATCATTTTGCAAATTTTAAATTTTTAGTGTGTGTTTGAATTTGTTTTTAAATTTTAAATTTTAAATTTTTATTATTTATAAACATGTAACTCTGGAGTGTGTGAGTAAAATATAGTAAAAAAGTGCGTGTGTGTGTGTGTTTTTTTTTTTTGTGTTTTTTTTGTGTTACCTTTTATTTTGTGTTAATTCAATGATAAAAAGGGAAAAGATAAAAAAAATTAATTAACAAAATATTTTAATTGCATACGGCCAAATCCTAAAGGTTTTTCATGCATATTTTCTAAAAAAGATAAAATCGCATTTTTATCTTGTTTTAAAAATTCAAAATGGATATTGTAACAAGTTTATAATTATCCATTAGAATTTAACTAAAATATCAAAAATCTCACAACAATTAGTTTGTTATTCAAAGCGGTAGGATTTAGTGGTAGGCTTTATTATTTGGGAGTATAAAATTACATTGTAAAGTATACCATCAAGTATTAAATATACAAAATAAGAAATAAATGTTATGCTAAATCTAGGTCTTAGAACGGTTAGGATTTAACTCAATAAGGTATAGACTTCTTCACGAAGGAAAATCTGTCTTGAACCTTTTATGAGACCAACAAATAGAAAGATGACCTAGAAAAACAATCAATCAGCAATGCAGTTTACCTTAGGTAGGGTGTATTGGGGTGATGTATTTTTTCCTTGCTCAACTAATTCCCTTAACCAGACTCTCGCAGACCATTAGGTTTTCTAGTGACCATAATACTAGGTAGTGACTCCTGAACTCTATAATCATAACTTTATAATTAAACTCAAGACCCCTTCAATTCCAAGAGGCAACTTCATCACGTGATGTCATGCGCGTCACGACAAAACCTGCAACCTAAATCATGAACTCTACTAGGTTTAACAACTTTGTTTTTTTATAAAAAAAATATATTTTTTACCTTTTGATATAATAATAAAAATAGATGCTTGCAAAATTGACTACTAACCAAATATCAGGATGTTTGTTTGAGACTACAATAACCTCATAGAAAATAAATTAAAACAAATTATGAAAATCAATTCAAAATCAATCAAAAAATATTGAAGGATGAAATTGAAAAAAAAAATAAAAGCCTAAAAGGATTCAAAGAAATAAAAATTGAAAGGTAGTTGTTTCACTATTTATATGAATTGTTACACCATGATAAATACGTGACTATCATGTACTAGGGAAAATAAAAATAATAGAGTCACTAGGAATTAAAGCTAATTAGGAATCCTAAAATAGACATTGATTTAAGAGATTCATGTCACCCTTATTATATCCTTTCAAATGAAATGTTACCTTTGACACAAGATTTCTCCAAAGTTTATTTTGCGCATGCTATTAATGGTCTAAATTTATTTATAAGCTTAGTTAGGATTTATTTTAATTTATTTTTTTAAAAAAATAACATCAATCCCTAAGAATAGGATATTTGTAAATAAATTTGATGTTACTCTCTAAAAATAAGAGATTTCATCAATTTTGACTCTTAAAAAAATGGTTTTAGTCCATTAAAATAGGATATTTTTTTGATTTTGGTCTTTTAGCAAAAACAATTATTGTTAATTTCTAAAAATAAGAGATTCCATCGATTTTGAAATTTTGATAAAAAGTTTTACCTTAATCTCTAAGATAAAAGATTTCATTGATTTTGGTCTTTTAACGAAAAAATTGACATTAATCCTTAACATAGAAGATTTCATCATTTTGGCCTGTTAATGAAAAAAATTGATGCTAATCCCTAAAATTAGGAGATTTATTCAGTTTAGGATTTTAACAAAAAAAATTGATATTAATCCCTAAAAAAAGAAGATTTTGATGATTTTTCCTTTTGAAGGAAAATTTTTTATGTTAATCTTTATAATATGAGATTTTGTTATTTTAGGACTTTGAAAGAAAATTTTTTATGTTAATCTATAATATAGAAGATCTCATCAGTTTAGGATTTTGAACAAAATGTTTTGATATTAATCCCTAAAAAAAACGATTCCATTGGTTTAGGGTTTTAAAATAGGCATTGCACCTGTATATATAATGAAAACTGGGTTTTACCCCTACTACTTTAAATATGTCTAAAATAGGTCCTAAAGGCGCATGTTAATCCCTAAAATAGAATATTTCATCGATTTAGGATTTGAACGAAATATTTTATCAATATTCCCTAAAAAAGAAGATTTCTTCAATATGAGATTTTAAACGAAAGATTTTGACTCAATCCCTAAAATAGAAGATTTCATCTGTTTGGGATTTTGAATGAGAAATTTTGATGTTAATCCCTAAAATAGAAGATTTCACCGGTTTAAGATTCCAATCAAGAAATTTTGATGTTAATCCTTAAAATAGGAGCTTTCATTGGTTTAGGATTTTAAAACAAGTGTTGGATCGATATGATGGTGAAAATTGATCTTTGGCATCACTTTTTTGAATATGTCCAAAATAAAGCCTAAAGGCCCCACTCATGCTATTTGGGCTTATATGGGATCACTTTGACGCGATCTCGGTCCAATCATAATAATAGGGGTAATATATCATTGCAAACAAAAACTTCTCACAAATATATTTATAAATAAATATGACAAAAAAAAACATCATACTTTTTTATTATTTTCAAATTATATATTGTCACATCAAGAGTAACCTCGCAGATAGGATAACAATTTATTATATGATGAAAAAGTAAATGAGAAGGTATCGTCAAAAACACCCTTTGACTCACCAAGTCATTTTCATGTTTCATAAAATATTTTTTTTCAAAACAAAGTGGCAATTCATCAAAATAGCACATAATTATTTTTTATTTTTTATCTTTATGTTTTTACTTGTTTTATATGAAAACACACTACCATTTTTAAAAAACAAAACACATATTCACAATGCACATTCATATGAAAAACACGTCATATCTATACAAGATTACCGGTAAGCACACACAAAATCAAACATGCAAAATCATCATAAACAACTAATACTTTGTGATACAAAATCAACAATATGCTAAAAATTTAATTAGAGTTTGAAATTGACCTTTTAAAGTGGCCAGGGTGGACCGAAAGAGGTTGAAATAGTAGTTGGACAAGAGAAAGTAGTGATTATGCGTGATAGCATGCGTCAAATGATGTATTGGTAGATGCGTTAGTAAGGCTGGGAGGCGCATTGATCACCTTGCCTGATGAGCCACTTTGTAATCTTCTTTCCTATGTTAAGGATGAGCTTCACCGCCTCCTGTGAAAGGATATCAAGGCCCTTCAAGTTTCAGCCATTTCTCTCTCTACTGATTTGATATTCTCTTTTTTTTATTCTTTTTTTACTTTGATATGGTTCATCCATGGATGTGTCGTGAAGGGCCTTCAATTTTGTGTTTGGGTTTGATAAGGAGGCCATTCAACCAAGATTATGTTTTTCCTTGAAATTTAGCTTATGTTCCATTCGGCCATGATGGATTTTTAGCATGGGATAGTTTTAGCCAGCCTTAGTTTGTGCATGATGATATGTCTGGTCCAATCTCTTTGATGGTTCATTCGGTCAAATTTGGTCAGCCCATGTATGGGTCTGATTTGGGCAACAAAGTATGTTTGTTGGGAGCTTGTATCATGTTTGATTTGGGTTATATTAATTAGTATGAGTTTGAGCAATGATACGGTTCAGCCATAGATTTCTCGTGAAGGGCCTTTTATTTTGTACTTGGAATTGACAGGGAGGCTATGTGACCAAGATTGTGTTTTTCCTTGGAATTTAGCTTATGTTCCATTCAGTCATGATGGGTTTTTGGCATGTGATAGTTTTAGCCAGCCTTGGTTTGTCCATGATGATGAGTTCGGTCCAATCTCTTTAATGGTCCATTTAGCCAAATTAGGTTAGCCCATGTATGAGTATAATTTAAGCAACAAAGTAGGCTTGTTGGAAGCTTGTATTAGGTCTAATTTGGTTATATTAATGAGTATGAGTTTGGGCCACATAGGATTCAAAGTTGGTTTGGGCTAATTAAGATGTTGGGATCCTTTTCTTACAAGGATCAATAAAATATTCTCCTAAAATTGAAAGAGAAATTTGTTCATTATTGTTCCTATTATTTAGGAGAATATTTAGCAACAAAGAAGGAAGTTTTCTAGTCATGCAAGAAAACCAAAGAAGGCTGTCAAAACTGAATCCTATACTTGAAATGATTATTTAATGCTAAAGATTTAATTTTCTAGTCAAGGAAGGAAAGTGATAGGTGGCTACAAGGGGAATTAATTTCTAGGAATTTTTTTCATGTTATGAAAAGAAATCCTTGTCTTACAAGGAAAGAAGACTTTAACAATTAAATTCATATTCAGATAGGTTTCCTAACATTTAAAGGACTTTAAAAGTTGGCTAAGTAATCCTAGAGTATCTAGGAAGGTGGATCTCGGCCAAGAGTTATTTAATTTAGGGAGTTAAAATATTTTATCTTATTTTTCTTTCTATTATATGTGGCATCAAAACTCTATTGTCTAGACTTGTTGTTTTCATTATTATTTTTATGTTTGAGCTTAATTGATATTTTGGTTTTCAGCTAAGATCCAAAGTTTATTTGGATTAGGGTTTGAGCTTACTAGTAAAGGTTTTCGGTTAGTTTTTGTATGTGGGTCAATTTAGTCCACAATGGTAGAGTTATTTGAGTTAATTTCTCATAACTATTTAAACACATGTAAAGCATAAATTTTAAAGGAAAAAAACCTTTGATGAATAATACTTTTATCTTCAATGATAGCTAGGGTTTCTTCCTGAAGTAGCGAAAGTGTATAAGAAAAAGAAAAAAAAATAAAAAGAACATCGCCTTTTTAATATAGTTTGCTCGAGTCCACGGACAATAATAAGTACCCGAATCCACGAGTAATAAGTATGTTTCTGAAAGAGAATTCTTATTCCAAATCAAAAGTGTCTTTATGAGTGGCTGGCTGCTTGTATTTATAAGCTTGTCATCCCTAATCCTACTCAAATAATGACTTACAGAATTAAATAGAAAAAATAAGGGGTAACAGGAAAATCCCCCATCAAATAGGATTTATGTCCTTAATTCACGTCCTAGGCAATAACAGAAATAAAAGAGGCACTAAGGGCCCCAACTAAAAATCTAAGTTTAATAAGGAAAGTGCAGCTGGCACTTCGTGCATGGTAGTAATTCCAGTAAGCTTGTAATTCAGTTAATGGCAACCTCTTCTTCTGCATCCTTGAGCTGTTCTGTAGCAGCGACAAACTGTCCTGCATCACTTCCACACTCTTCAGTTCAACATATAAGTGCGCAAGGTGGTCAGATTCACTCCGGCTGTAAATCAATATGTCATCGAAGTATACTACCACAAAGCTACCAGTGAATGGTTTGAGTACCTCATTCATTAATCGCATGAAAGTGCTTGAGGCATTGGATAGTCCAAACGGCATTACTAACCATTCGTACAAACCATCTTTCATCTTGAAAGCGGTTTTCCATTCGTCCCCGGGCTTGATTCGAATCTGATGGTATCCACTCCGTAAGTCAATTTTTATAAAGATTTTTGAACCGACTAGCATGTCTAACATATCCTCTAGCCGAGGAATGGGAAATCGATATTTAATGGTGATTTTATTGATAGCTCGGCTGTAGATGCACATGCGTCAGCTACCATCTTTCTTTGGAACTAATAAGGCCGGTATTGCACAAAGACTCATACTCTCCTGAACCAGCCCTTTTTTGATCAGTTCTTCCACTTGCTCCTGTAGAACAAGACCTTCTTTCGGACTCATCTGATAGTGTGGCCGGTTTGGTAGGCTAGCCCCAGGAATTAAGTCGATTTGATGATGAATATCACACATGGGAGGTAACCCCTCTGGCAAATCTGCTGGTATTATGGCCTGGAATTCTGTTAATAAAGGTTGCAATGCCTTTGGAACGTTGGGAGGGTCAGTTTCAATTCCACCACCCACTATTATTGCAAAAACTTCACTGGCCCCGTGGGTTTCGGTTATAAATGTCCCTCCATCAACCAGTAATATAGGCTTTCCCTGCACCTTTAGTTCTACTGCAGAGAAGTCTTCTTTTAGAGGACCCAATACTATCTTCTGCCCTCCTCTCATGAAGACATATACATTATCCCTGCCTTTGTAGGTAATGTCCACATCATATTGCCATGGCTTGCCTAAGATCATATGACAGGCATCCATTTCAACAACATCACAAGTAATCTCATCCACGTAATTTCTCCCAATGGAGAATTGAATGCTGCAGTTTTCAGTTACCTTTGTCTCTGCACCCCTCTTGATCCAGCCAATCTTATAAGGTGAGGGATGTTTCTCCGTCTACAAGCCTAGTTTCCTCACCATGGTTCTGGAGATGATGTTCTCGCTACTGCCACTGTCAATAATAACGTCACACACTTTTCTGTTCATAGTACACCAGGTCCGGAATATGTTATGTCGCTGGGACTGCTCCTTCTGTTTTGGTGCCAGCAGAAGTCTCCTAACGACCAGAGAACATGAGAGTAACTCTTCATCATCCCCCATGTAATTTCTTCGTCTTCATAGGTGTACTCAGTCTCGTCCTCTACTCCTTCTGCCTCCAGGCCTATACTCTCTCCTAGCTCAATCAGATTCACTACCCCCCGTTTTCGACACTGATTAGAGCGGTGTCCTAGTTGTCCACACCTGTAGCATTTATCCGAAGCTGGTCTAGAATATGGATTCCTTGGGGCTTCTGGAGGCACTACTCCTGTAGTTGCCACCTGTGTTCTGCTGCTACTTGGTCTTTTTGTAAAGTTAGTCATGGGGGATGGGGGGTTCAATGGGAGCTTTTCTTTGTGTGCTGCAGCATGCATGGATTCAATGGGGCTCCTTGATATGCATGTTGCTCTTGTCCTGTCCAATTATGCTTCTGCTTTTGTAGCCAAATTAATGGCTTCTGTTAAGGAGTAGATGGTGTGCATTGAAACTCGGTCTTGAATATTTATGTGTAATCCTCTAATGAATCTAGCGACTTGTTGTGCGTTTGTTTCTAACAAATTATTACGAGAAGATAATCTGTGGAATTCCTCAACATATGCTTGAACTGTCCGGATCCCTTGTCTGCAATCCTGGTATTGTTGAAAGAGTATTTGCTCATAATCGGGTGGCAAATACCTGTAACGCAGCAGTCGCCTCATCTTTGACCAGGTCTGAACCATCCCTTTTCTCTGCCTCATCCGTGTGAGTTGCAATTGTTCCCACTAAGTGGAGGCTCCTCCCATTAATTTGTAAGCTACTAGCTTCATTTTTTTATCTTCAGGGATTTCCATGTAGTCAAAGAATCTCTCCACTACTGCTAACCAGTCGAGAAATCCTTCAATCTGAAGCTGACATTAAAGCTAGGTAGGTCCATCTTCATACGAAACGACTGAGGCCCTCGTTCTACCATATTGTGATAGCCCTGTCGATTGGGTCTCAATATGCGTTCGACATATTCTTCATCGTCACTTATTTCTTCCTCGTAGGCTAGCTACCTACGTGGAATTGGATTGCGTTCACGAGCAGGGGCAATCTGTTCCCTGTAATCCTCGCGAACCCTCTTATCCTCACGCCGCTGATTATTTCCAGTTGTTAATCTAGCAAGGGTTGCCTGTAATGCTTGCAAGGTTTGCTGGGTTTCATGTTGGAAAGCTCTAAATTCTGCCTGCGTGATTACGTTGTTTTAACGAATTTCGCCATCAAGGGCTTCTCATTCGTTCAGTGTGTTTGACATCTGAACAACAATAAACCTACTCTGATACCAACTGACGTAGCGAAAACGTATAAGAAAAAGAAAAAAAATAAAAAGAACACCGCCTTTTTAACATAGTCTGCTCGAGTCCACGAACAATAATAAGTACCCGAATCCACGAGTAACAAGTATTTTTCTGAAAGAGAATTCTTATTCCAAATCAAAAGTGTCTTTATGAGTGGCTGGCTGCTTGTATTTATAAGCTTGCCATCCCTAATCCTACTCAAATAATGACTTACAGAATTAAATAGAAAAAATAAGGGGTAACACGAAAATCCCCCATCCAATAGGACTTATGTCCTTAATTCACGTCCTAGGCAATAACAGAAATAAAAGAGGCACTAAGGCCCCAACTAAGAATCTAAGTTTAATAAGGAAAGTGCAGCTGGCACTTCGTGCATGGTAGTAATTCCAGTAAGCTTGTAATTCAGTTAATGGCAACCTCTTCTTCTGCATCCTGGAGCTGTTCTGTAGCAGCGACAAACTGTCATGCATCACTTCCACACTCTTTTTTTCTTTTTCTAAATCCTTTTCATGCTAGCTAGGGTTTCTTTCACACCTTTTCCCTTCTCTCTCTGAAAATCTTTTTTATATATACTACTTCGTCTAAGAATGTTCTTATTCTTTTTTATTATTATTTTTTATTGTAAGAATATTCTACCCCATCTAAGAATAGCCTTATCTATTTTAGTCCTTGAATTCTCACTTGATTATCATTATTTTCATCAATTTTTTTTTTTTTTTGTCATTGATTCTTTTCTCTATTTTTTTATTCTTATAAATTTTCACTTTCAAAAGATCATTAACACGAATACCACAAGCACATGGCTGAAAATCATGAAATGACAAACCTATTATAACTTTATATTATTATTTTCATGGCCACTTTTCATTAAAAAAAAAAAGTATGTAAATCATGAAAAAAAAAATTACACATATCAAATAAAGTTAATTAAGGTAACTTAAAAAAAAGCACAAAAACTATTTTAGACATATATTAAAAATATTATGAGTAAAATATATTATTTATACATATAAATTTGAGCACGGAGGTCCATAGGTTTGGAAGATGCCATACTTTGCCTTCATAGCCAAACAAGAGCATTTTTGAGACCGCAACCCTCCTTCAAAAAGTACCATTAAACTTTTTTAATCATCCAGTATTCTCGGCTTTTATAGCCATATGAAACATAGCTTGATTGTAGAAATGTAGAAAAACAAAAAAATAAGTGTATTCAAGCAGTGTTTCTCCCAGATCTAGCTTCGTTTGATCTCACGAAAATCTGTTGGTTTGAGGGCAACACTCAATCAATTGTTGCTTTTTCTAGCACGGTTGGTAGGGATTGACTTGGGATTCTGAAAATTGAGGACCTACCTCTCTCTCAACATATCTGGGTTTTGTGGCATCGTGTGCAAGTTGGACGCGACAGCCATCGGTGGCATTTAATGCATCTGGTAATGCTCAGCTAGCATTGGGAGAGCTTCTGGCACCTGTTTAGCTGGGTTCTAACTCGATCTAGGTTGTGCAATTTAGTTTCCAGATTATAATCTGGTCATTTCTGGACTATGCTGGGAAAGAAACCTGACTAGATGAGTGCTTTTCTTCAATTTCATCTGGTTTGGTTTCTTTTCTAATGATTGAGTCGTATGTGCCATTTCCTTTTCTATTTCTACTAAGCTCTGAAAAAAGGCTTCTAAACAGCTCTTTCTCGGGTCTGGTTTAGATGTGCGTTTTCACTTATCCTGTTGGATTTTTGTGCAAACAGGTGCTGCGTTTGCATAGCTTTGTGACACTTTTTATCATTAGTAGTTAATAGTAAAAGGTGTTGTTTCTTGATTTTTAATGGATGAATATGCATGAAATTAAGACCATGGGATATTGACATGGTGATTGAATTGTGAGAGTCTGATATTGGTATTAAGTCAATAACTTGTGTTGAAAATATATACAAAATTCTGCTAAAATTTCAGTACAATTAAAAAAAAAGGGGGGTCGTTAGCGTTCTGTCCAATCTTTAACAATCTAAATTATGTAGAGGTAAAAAAGATGAAGTCGGACGATGCTTTGGTGGGTCAAGCACGATGCACATTGGAATGTGTTGACTGCAGACTAGCATTGAAGTAGCGAAGCTGGGAAGAGGATATATAGTTAGGAATGATCGTAGCAAACAGTGGTGATAAAGGTATATAAAAACTTCAAGAGCAGCACGCAGAGGTGGAAAGTCTGGGGGGAAAAGAGTTATAGGGACAACTAAAATAAATAAATAAAAGGGGAGGCCGGGAAAGGAGTCAGTCACACTGACAGAAAAAATATGGAATCAACAATGGGTCATTTGTTAGCTAAGTGACTGGGCAAGCTCTCATGGCAGCGTTTTAGAGAATTTACAAAGAAAAAAAAGAAGTAAAAAACAGCAAGATACTGTTGGGTAATCAATGGCACATGTGAAAAACGACTGCGAAGAAAAACCAATAAAAAAACTTAAAAAATATGTTCTTGACGCTTGCTTGTCTTCAGCATCTTGATGTTGTTGTTTTTTCAAAAATCAAAATACAAAAAATAAACAAAAGAATCAAATGTAAAGAAGAAGAAGAAGAAGTTTAGGGATTAATTTGTTTTTAAGTTATTTAGTCACCAAATTTGCTTGAAGACGAAAAACTTAATTTGGTTTCACCACTCAAGGGGTGAATTAGTCAGAGAGAGGCCAACAAATAAAAACCACCAGAAAGAAACTTTTTTCTCTCCTGTATAATGTTGCTTTTCTTCTAAACCGTCTAATCAAGTTGGCTAAATGAATTTCAGCTGCTTGATCAGAGTTTAGAATAGGCTTGCCCACACTAGACCAAAGACCCAACAATCAGGGCCATTGATCAGTTCTGTTTGATTTGATCGTGACCGTTGGATCAGATACCAAGCTCTCAACTATCCATGCAACGACGAGAAAGAAATAGAACAAGGGCAATACGCAAAACGGATATAAGTTGGTCGTGTGAATAGAGTTTGAAGGAAAAGATTTGCAGTCCAACGACATTACTTTAGAAGGTGTTGAATGGAGTTATTGTTTCTTGTTAGGTGGTTCAGTTGGAGTGTTAATTTGTAACGAAGCATCTTCATCCGAAGCAATTTTTTTTCGTCACGTCTTGTATTAAAAAAAAAAGAAGAGGAATTGGTCATCAAGCTTGTTCATGTGAAAGGTGACAGAGAATGAAAAAAGCTGGAGGGCGATTTGAAGTCTTGATGCTACAGGCAATTATGATAATTGATAGTTTATAAAAGCCCTAAAAAGACGATTTCAGCAACCATTAAAAGCGTAGAGCCAAGATCTCAAGTTTCTATGTTCCAGTGAAAGAAACAAGGGAAAAATAGAAGTTTCTTTGTATATAATATTAACAGCAAGATCAGTCCTATAAAAAAGGTAATGAAACTGTGGTCTAAATGTGGGAGAGTGAAGTGAACTGGATCTTCAAGGTAATTGGATAACTAAAAATCATGAATGTATACAATTAAAGACTATCAGAGTTTCATAAAGAAATCAAACCATGAGATGTGCCAAAGCATCTTTGTTTAGAGCTGAAGGCTTAGAAAGCTAGGAAGCATGCTTAAACATTTTGGTTGGTGATTGATTGGAAGTAAAGTGAGAAAAGTAGGCATATATATTCTGTGTAGGTGGATCAGTGAAGACCAGAGCCCTTCTTGCATGTGGGGGGGAGCTTTCTTGAATCTTTTGCCCGCAGGCAATGCTTTGATGTTGGGATGAATAAGGAGAGTGCATCTGATCATCTACGCCAACATTTAAAGGAGTTGATAGAGAGCAGGTGCTGGAGGGGTCAAAGAAGCTATATCAACAGTTGTCGACATGGGCGGTGAAGTATTTGAAGGTCTCGCTTCAGCTTGTCCA
>Ga0307518_10002175_pt1 | contig 14359 bp, 6 predicted proteins | sample 25_EM_MG_FD_203889 | JGI IMG/M metagenome (GOLD analysis project Ga0307518, IMG submission 203889) | Populus trichocarpa ectomycorrhiza microbial communities from riparian zone in the Pacific Northwest, United States - 25_EM | ecosystem: Host-associated > Plants > Roots > Unclassified | place...
GATTAATAATTGTATTATGCAATAAAAATATGAAGAGACTGATTTACCCTCATATAAATTAGTAATACTAATTGAATCATATGAAAATACTATTTTGCCCAAAAAAAATTTAGCCCTTTCCTTGTAACTATTGAGAGCAAAAACATGTGTAATGTAACAATATATTGTGCATTGAATCTTACTCCATAATAAATATATGAGTTGGTGTAGTGTTTTTTTTTAAATAACTTTGCGGGCTTGTGTAATAGTCAAAACTAAAAGTGAAGGCAAAAGTTTTCATCAAATTTTGTAGTTTGACCAATTTTATAGTTTCCTCACACGATGATTCTTGCGATTGAAGGGTATATATGCAGATGTACATGTTACACACAGTGTAACAATCGTATAATGCGGAGCTGATTGCCACTGCCACCTATATTTTGCTCTTATCAAGATAACCAAATGAACAATTGTCCCATTGTTTTACGAGCATAAGACGTTATAATCAAATTTGTGTGGTAATTTTAGTTTTTATTTTCTTTTTTAGTTGGGGCCTTTCTCGTTATCAAATCTCAATCCCACCTTTTTTATTTAAGTTAAACTTGAGATCACCTACATAAATGTTATGGGATTTAAAAGTATTAGTGTCTAGAGAATAAAAATTATGAATCATTTACCCGGGTGATATAAGAGGTATTTATAGCCCATGAACATTATCATTTTACTGGAGTAGAGAGGTATTTTCTCTTGATAGCATTAATGAGAAACAAATATTCCTTACTCAACATTAATGAGATGGAAATATAGTAGGACATTGGAAGATTTTTAATACATCTAGGGGTGTAGGGAGACAAATATCCCTGACATTAATATTTTTGTTAAAAGTTATAAAAATAAACAAACAGAGCCTTATAGCCCAACAGAGGGCTAATGATCTCCAAACCTTTACCCTTCATATTTGGCACACTTCCAAGACTATGGTTATGGAAGCGAGCCTAATTCATACCCATTTGGTTTGACATGTAGTTAAGCTCAAGGTCAATGGATCGAGAGGGTCGTCAAATCCATGCTCAAATAGGATTGGCGTGCAGCCAAGCCTAAAAATGATGGGTCTGATAGTTCGTTTGACTTATACCTAGTTGGGCTCAATGCGTAGCCAAGCCCTAGGGCGCTGGGTCTGGCGACTCGCCAGAACCATACCCACTTAGACTTAGCACGATTCTAAGCCCATGGGCGACGAGTATGATAGCTTGTCAGATCCATATCCACGATTCCAAGTCTAAATGGTCTTGGCATGCAGCCAAGTCTAAAGATGACGAGTTTAACAATTCGCTAGACTTGTGTCTAGCTGGGCTCAACGCGTAGCCAAGCCCAAAGACACTGGGTTTGGCGACTCGCTAAACCTATACCCATTTGGGCTCAGCATGATTCCAAGCACATGGGCGGCGAGTCTGATAGCTTGTCAAATCCATGTCTATTTGGGCTCGGCACGTGGCTGGGTCTAAAAGTGTTGGGTCTGGTTGCTTGCCAAACTCATGTCCGCTTGGATTCAACAAGTAGCTGAACCTAAGGACATTGAGTATGCCAGCTCGTGAGACTCATGTCCTCTTAAGCTCAACACATAGATAAGGTCAAGGACATTGTGTCTGACATCTCACCACACTTATGTCCATTTGAGCTCAGTATGTAGTTAAACTAAAGGACATTGGGTCTGACAGCTCTCTAGACAAACATTCGATTGAGCTCAACACGTAGTTGAGCCTAAAAATATTAGGTCTAGCAATTTACCAAATTCATATCTGCTTGGGCTCTACATATAACTGAATTTAAGTACGTTGGGTCTGACAACTCATCAGACCTATACGTACTTGGGTTTGACTCGTAGCCACGTCCAAAAGTGTTGGGCTTGAAAGCGAGCTAGACTAATGTCATTTAGGTCTAACATTACACCAAGCCTAGAGATGTTGTAAATGAATGCATCTTGCTTTTAAACCTTTTAAATAAGGACTTGGGCTAAAATTTATTTTTCATAAATCCAAAAAATATTAATCCATCAATTACTTCTTAGCTCCTTAATTTCTTTCAAATGATGTTAAATTGTCATGTAGATATTTGACTAATTTAAACTAATTAAAATATAAAATTCAGCGCTTGGATGTGGAAATCATACTCCAAAGTCCAAAGTTCAAATCATGAAATGAGAAATACTACTGTTAAATATAAATAGAATTGTGAAGAAAAGAGCTACAATTTACTTGTGAACTTTTGTAGAAGTAATTAAACAAAGTTCAATACTGGTGGGCGGTGGTTAGTGGGCGCATGAGACAAGAAGCACCCAAGGCACGATGGCATTCTTGGTTATTTCTGCACATGATATGATAGAAGACAATTCCGTCATCACAGTCGAACTTGATTCCCGTCTACCGATGCTCTCCCTTTTTGGTTTCTTCCTCTATAAACAAACCACCACTCTATGCAAACAACAAAACTTTCTACTCTTCTTATCTTTACCGATTCCCTCAATACCATAACCAAGAAGAAGAAGTAGAAAATAGTAAGATACAACACCTCAATGGCTTCTTCTCGGTTTCTCCTTCTCCTCTCTTTTCTCATCTTAATTTCATCATCATCACCAACACCAACACCAACACGAACACCAACATCAACCATCACCATCCCTCTATCAGCTCCTAGCTCCACCAAGCTGATCGTATCCTCGAAAAATCCATGGGGAGCACTCAATCACCTCGCTTCTCTATCTCTTTCAAGAGCCCACCACATCAAGTCCCCAAAAACCAAATTTTCTCTCCTCAAGACCCCTCTTTTTCCACGTAGCTATGGTGGCTACTCCATCTCTCTCAACTTTGGTACGCCTCCACAGACAACCAAATTTGTCATGGACACCGGTTCTAGTCTTGTTTGGTTTCCTTGTACTTCTCGCTATCTTTGCTCAAGATGTGACTTCCCAAACATTGAAGTAACAGGAATCCCAACATTTATACCTAAACAATCATCCTCTTCAAATCTTATTGGTTGCAAAAACCACAAATGCTCATGGCTTTTTGGCCCTAAAGTTCAGTCTAAATGCCAAGAATGTGACCCCACTACTCAAAACTGCACTCAATCCTGTCCACCTTATGTAATTCAATATGGTTCAGGCTCCACAGCTGGACTTCTACTATCTGAAACTCTCGATTTCCCACATAAGAAAACAATACCCGGTTTTCTTGTCGGGTGCTCCCTTTTCTCCATCAGACAACCCGAAGGGATTGCCGGGTTCGGTCGGAGCCCCGAATCACTCCCTTCACAACTGGGTCTCAAGAAATTCTCTTACTGCTTAGTATCTCACGCTTTTGATGACACTCCAGCAAGCAGTGATCTTGTTTTGGATACCGGGTCAGGTTCGGATGATACCAAGACCCCAGGGCTTAGCTACACACCCTTTCAAAAGAATCCAACCGCTGCATTTCGGGATTATTACTATGTATTGCTGCGTAACATTGTCATAGGGGACACACATGTTAAAGTGCCTTACAAATTTCTGGTCCCTGGATCAGATGGTAATGGAGGGACGATTGTGGACTCAGGGACAACATTCACGTTCATGGAGAAGCCAGTTTATGAGTTAGTAGCTAAGGAATTTGAGAAGCAAGTGGCCCATTATACAGTAGCCACTGAAGTTCAAAATCAGACTGGTTTAAGGCCTTGTTTCAATATTTCTGGCGAGAAATCAGTTTCTGTCCCGGAATTCATTTTTCACTTTAAGGGTGGTGCTAAGATGGCATTACCTTTGGCAAATTATTTTTCATTTGTTGATTCTGGAGTTATATGCTTGACAATTGTGAGTGACAATATGAGTGGTTCGGGAATTGGAGGTGGACCGGCAATTATTTTGGGGAATTATCAGCAGAGGAACTTTCATGTAGAGTTTGATTTGAAGAATGAGAGATTCGGGTTTAAGCAACAAAATTGTGTATCGTGAATTGGTTCATTTGTCCTATGATATAATATAGTTTGGAAAAGAGAAATAATTAGCATTGACTCATCTTTGCTAGATGTTTAATTCTTAGGTGCATGGTAAGGATGGTGGTGATGGATTGGTATGGATGGTGGTGGCTGCAGCACTGGAAGCGCTAGAGGCCGCTGTGATGGTGGTTCCGGTGAAATTGTTAATTGTCGGTCAGCAAGCAACGGTTGGTTGACAAGGTTTACTTTTTCGTACAATCACTGTTACAAAGGTTGAAATTATATAGAAAGAGATTTTGAAGAAAATTGTTCTTATACGGGTTTTCCTTCTTTGTTTTTTTCCCTTTCCTTTTCGTTTTCTCTATGTGGCTGTTCACGCATGGTAGCCGTTATACCTTCGTAGCACTATGGGATATCTCTCCAGCCTAATCTTTTGGTGGTGCGCAAGGCAAATTAATTCGTCCTTTTGTTCAACGGTCACTAATCTATTTTGTATTCATGTAGGAGACATCTGCTCCAGCGCGTGCTTACTGTTGAATTGTCGATGTTCATATTGGTCCGTGCTCCTTTATATGTGTGTCATGAATTGTCAACAACGTATTTCTTTTGTCGTATCTTTTCATGTAGGGAAGCGTCTTCTCTTTCTTTTACTGTGTATGATGGTTGCAAAGCCCATATGTAAGAGGAGGATAAATTTGGCCCTCATGTTGTAATGGTTAATACTCAATTATGGGTGTGAGTTTCTAGAGTTAATAAACATATGTTAGGAGAACTTTTTTATTTGAATATATGAACTTTTATTCTTACTTTTGAGTGTGTGGATTTTCAATTTTTTTATAATAAAATAATTCTATTAAACTGTTCATAAGTCTAGGTTACTTGAGGGTGTAGTCTTGGTTCAGCTAATTTTGAAATCTGTAAGTAACGGATGTTAATCTAGTTTTGCTCCCATAGTTCTGGTTTAGTTATTTACTAGTTTTGTACCCATAGTTTTGTACCCATGTTTTCCCTGTGGGGTGGTTGTTTTAACTATGTTTTTTTAGAATATTATTTTTATTTAGTGAAAAATATTTTTTCTTAATTATATGACAATATAGAGTATGATAATTTTTTTTGATGGGATATAATTTTTTAAAAGTAAAATAAAAATGTGATAGGCACATGGTGCCGAGATAGTAAAAATAGATTATTGATAACAAAGGATATGAAATTATATTCTTTAAGATTTGAATCAAATAAAAAAATTGATCATCAATAACAAATGGTGAAATTGTATTTTTTTTAAATCGATGGATAAAAAAAACATTGAAAAAAAACAAATAATAGCCCAGAAGCAGTGGATTAACTTGTTAACCATGTGATCCAACTAATGGACTTGATTGAGTTCAATGATTTGTTTTACCAATTTTTCCAAATATAAAATAGCAAAAAAACAAAAACAAAAACAAAGAACAGAAAGAGTCTAGCCATATGAGTTTGGGCATTCAATAAAAACAACCCAGGTGCTTGGCCCTTCAACCCATCTTGCGCGCCTTGACCTGTCTTATTTTTCTATTTTTTAAAGGGGCAAATGATATGTCGTACGCCCCTTATCTTGTTTTTTTAAGACAATAAACAACGCATCATCTGCCTTCTGAAAAATTAGGGGTTCATATTTTTCAATTAAAAACCCATTTTTGATCTTAAATACTAAAAAAACATCATAAACATCTTGATAAATCTATCCATAGACATTAAAAAAAAACTCAAAAAACAGAAATCGACCTGAAACCTAAATTATTAATGTGGCTAGATTTACCTCCTCGGGCAAAGAGAAGGAAAAAAAACCACCTAGGTCAAAATCCCTTTATGAAATGAAACTCATTGACGTAAAAATCAACTATTTTATGGCTAGAATCGTCGACAACAACAAATTTCTCTCTCTACGTTAGAATCTGGCGAGCCTCTCATTCTCCTTTAAAAAAAAAGAAATTGAAAAATATGAGAAATAAAGTTTAGTACTCAAAATTGAATTTCAGAAAACTAAAGGGATTGGTTACCTAATAGCTAAAAATGATAGGGGACTAAAATGAACTTTTCAAATGCAATTCTAAGATGCCAATTAACCATCCTTTGCACTTTAGTTCTTTATCTTTCAATTTAACCTTTCTTTCCAACAAAAAAAAACATATGCAATTGGGTGTTAATTTGGGCTCAAAATGGCTCGATTATGCAAAAACAAAGTTCTAGGACCAAATTGAATTTTTTTTAAAATTACTATTCCAATCCACAGTAATTTTCGAGGGGATGAACAATGAAAAATGCTACAACGGTTTCTCCACAAGGCTTAGTTTCTACTAGCTATTTGACCCGCGTTCCATTGTGGGCTAGATGTTTTTTCCCTACAAAAAAAAATTGTATATACTTACTTTTTTCGATGCATTCTTATACATTAAAAAATTATGTAAATTAAAAAGTTCATGCATAAACGTAATCAAATAAATTAAGAATTATGTGTTAATAAATGGGGAAAAAAGTCATTAACAATAACTAAAAATAAAATCAGGAAAATCAAGAGACAGGTATAGATCAAGATATTTAATCTCACAAGACAGAATATTTACCCTGTTGTGGATGCTGGATTTATTTATTAAAATTAATTTTTTATTCAATCAAATGATAATAGAAATAGACACACCCTAAAACATATTATGTAAGGTTACACTTATTAGAAATATTCTCTGAAAATAAATATTTTTTATTTTTTAAAAAAAGTTCATTTATATAAAAGATTAAAAGAAATTATAGATGAATGAGAATAATCTTTCCAAAAACTAAATACTCACAACAACATTAAAAAAAAAGGATATTTATCCAGAAAAAGGTTAAATATGAAAAAAATCACAAATGAAAGATATTAATCGAGCCATAAATTTAAAAATTATTTAAGAAAAAATAAATTCAAAGACGATATCAATTAAAAAAAGTAAAAATTAGAAAAAAAAATCTTGGATGTTGTGGCTTAATTCGTCAAACATATGCTCTGGATCATGAACTCAACTAGGTTCAATAATATGTTTTTTCTTTAATTTCTGTCTAACCCTTACATCAAAGACCAAAAAACAGCCTAGGCTTTCAGGCCCATTTCAAGGAAAAGCTTAAGCACATGGTGGGCCTTAAAGCCTAGGATCACAAGCTTGGGCTTGGTTATATGTTTTTATTTTTTAAAGAGTTGGACAAATTTTTTGAGAAATAAAATACGCATGCGACACGTTGCCTACTAAGACAGAAGACACATGTCTGGTTTTTTTATGCAATATTGAGGCTCCAAACAACCCAATAAAGCCCCTCTCATCTTTAGGAACCTGTGGACACCAATAAAACTCATTTTGGTGGCTAGAAATGGAGTAAATGATGATCTTTTCTCTTATCAGCAGAATCTGGCAACTCCTCTCTTTTTCTCTCTAACAATGGACTGAAAAATAACACAAATAAACTTGTTTATCAAAAGTGATTTTTTAAGATTTTAAGGGATCTAAATTTTATGAATTATATTATTTTTAAAGATCAATGACCTAAGTATATTTTGCATGAAGACTCGAGTACGACAATTATATTTGGTATTTTTTTCATTTTATTTTTTAATTTTTCAATTTCAATATTGACTAAGAAATCAAAAGAAATTAGCTTTCAATTAGGATCAAATCATACCAAAAAAAAACTTTTAAAGACTGAAATAAATTATTATAAAATGAATAACAAGTACATAGTGTTTTGTAATTGTGTGAACAATGCCATCTACACTGAAAAAGACATAAGGTTTAGAGTTTCTTATAATTAATTAATGCTTTGTAATAGGATCTGCCTACTCGTTGCCTTTTTTTTATGAATTTTTTACTTATCAATGGACGTGTACATTATAGCACTTTTTGTGGGTCCATTTTGTAAAATTTATCAGAAATAAGTTAAGAAAAAATATTTTTGACATTTAAGAATATAAACAGTGAGATTTATTTACAAAAAAATAAATAAACTAGAGACTTAAAATTGCAAAAACAAAAGAAAAACAACTTCGATCCACACACACCACCTGAATCGATCCTCCCTTTGGAGGGATATCGACAGAGTGGAGGGATGTGGCAATTCGATGCTTTTTGGATGTATGCATGGAGAAATTTACACGAAAGAGTAGAGGGAATTCAAGAAGGAGATCAGATTGAGAGGATGTGGCAATAATGGTACTGAAGCAGAGGAAGAGTGTGGAGCACTACAATTTTGAGGAAGAGGTATGGAATGTCGGAGTTACAGTATTTCGAATAGTCACTGTTCTTGCTTGCAAATCCTGCCATTGCTAAAGAAATAACGATAATGATAGTGGCAGTGGCGACGGTTCTTCTACAGTCATAGCTGTGCTCCTACGTACGTACTGTCCTTGTTAAGATTTTTGCTAGGCAATCCAAGAAGAAGTATACTATTTCATTTCTTCTGTTCTTGTATTTTATTTATTTCTTGGTATATAAATCTCATTTTACTATATATATTTTAAATGTTGAAATGTTTTTTCTTGATTTATTTCTGGTGCTGCGATATTGAAATGAACTTACAAAGCAATGCCATGCGTGCATTTAACGGATACATCATCAGTCAAGTAACAGAATTTAATATAATTACTTGATTAAAAAAATTAAAATCCAAACATTCAAATATAAGAAATCGCAGAGTTCACACATTAAACAAAGAATTAACTCTACTACGTCCTTTATGGCTCCTTCGAAACTAAATTCATTGAGGTTGTTCAAAATTAATCACATGAAAAACATATTATAACTTGTTTGGTAGCCAAAGCCATGATCGATTGTAAGACCGACTACACACCCCAGATTATAAAATGGCAGGGATTTTTGAAAACTTTTGCTTGCTCATTTTTTTACATGCACTTTAACATGATAGTTTGCGTGCAATAATTTGCATTGTTAAAGAAACTATCCTAATTGAATAAATATATATATATATATATATATAAATAAAGTAATATGAAACATTGAAAAAGGGTCACCCACCACGAGGTTTTTTATTTTATTTTAATGGAATCTATTTTAACTATGGTCTCTTTGCCCATCACAAATCTTAAAGCTCAAGTAACTTGATAAACCCTAAAAAAATGAATTGCAAATAAAGAAGAGTGTAGAAGAAGTAACTCAATCTAACAAACATAACTTTGTTGTATTGGTGTTTAGCATTTTGAGACTTGTGATGAACTCAAAAGCCAAGTACCCCACCTAAGTGCTGTAGAGTCATCCAGAGTCTTGATAACTCCAGTCGAGAATTCTTGTCTCCACGTTAAAGTGTTCAAGTTTTTGTTGACCTGTCAATTTATCGGTCCATCAATTGATCGAGACAAGCTTTGGAAATTATTTTCATGGACTTGGTTTCCACACGAGATGTGCCTCTGTTCGTCTATTTCACACGAAAGTATCCATTGTTGAGTGGAAAACGTGAGGTAGAGGTTATTTTAACAAGTGGGGTAAAAGCTTATCTCATTGGATGGGCTCGCCACAGTTAGGACAAGTTTGTCAAAGAACCATTTCAACCCAATAGCTTAAGCTGTTAGGTGAGGTTCGAGGATATGATTTATATTATTCTCTAACACACCCCCTCAAGTGAGGGCCCTTTAGGCTTGAAACTTGCACAGACCCACATTAGCTTGTGCTTAATTTTTATCAAATAAATGGGGATGGTGAGATTCGAACTCGTGACCGCTTGGTCATCAAGGCTCTGATACCATGTCAAAGAACCATCTCAACCCAATAGCTTAAGCTGTTAGGTGAGGTCCGAGGATATGATTTATATTATTCTCTAACAAAGTTACTATAAAAACAAAACTTTTGATGATCGGTAGAGTGTAGGCTTTCTCTGTTTGTTATCCAATACACTTAGGTCCGTCCTAATTTACTTGCTAATAATCCATGCCCATATAGGAAATAATTTTCGTTATAATAACGCATGTGTTTTTATACTACCAAGTGTCCCTACACAACAAATGAGAGAGATGAAAGTGCTCTTACAGTTTCTTTCTGTGGATTTAAGGTGAGAACTCGGCCTTTTCTTCACCAAGAAGGAACAAGGCACGGACAGAAAGGAAACCATGCTTTGATCTATCACAAAAGCTAGAAAAGCAAGCCATGAAATTTACGTTCCACGAACATGGCACTCGCCGATTTCGAAGAACTTGCACAATAAGTTACAGGAGAAAAAAGAAGAAGAAGAAGAAATGGGTTTTGAACTTGTGGCTGGGATCGATGATGTCATGTGAGAAGAACAAGAACAAAGAAATGAGTAGTAGCTAGGAGCCTAGCTAGGGCACATGCATGGTTAGGAATTGGAAAATAATGGGTTTTGATTGCATTTGGAATCTCTACTCACTGCCCATTATTAGACTTAAAAAATAGTGCATGTCAAGTAATCACTGCTTGTTGAGTCAAGATGAGATAGGAACTGGGATTTGGCAAATATGGATAGCAGTCGTATGGGTGATTTTTTTTAGCAAATTCCTTGCAACCAACTCATTGTATTCGAAATACAGTCCATATCCCCTAATAGACACTATAAAGACCAGAAACTAAACTATTTAGGTGGTGGTCTAGTGGTAAGAGTTTGGGACCAAGAGGTTTGCTCCCTCTATGGTCTCAGGTTCGAACCCTGTGGTTGCTCATATAATGGCCACTGGAGGCTTACATGGTCGTTAACTTCAGGGCCCGTGGGATTAGTCGAGGTGCACGCAAGTTGGCCCGGACACCCATGTTACACTAAAAAAAAAGACCAGAAACTAGTTTTATAACATGCGTTTGAGAGTATCATGGATTGTTTTATTTGAAATTACAAAATCTATAACATGCGGGAAAAACACCGCAGATATGCCATTATAATAGTAAAATTACAATTTTCTTTTAATAAAAAAATCAAATGAATTGGACTTAAAAGGATAAAAGAATCTTTTCACAAGGTTAAAGTTTTATTTGTTTAGGAAAAAACTCTGTTTTTTTTCAATTTTTTGTAAATGTAAAATTATTGCATTACTCTTAAAAGTTAAAAATCACATCAACCCTTCAATTTCTTTCCCTTTTATATTTAATACTTGTTCTCTTAATTGTAATTTTTTTAATTGAAAACATTTTTTTAAATTGAGAATTATTTTCAATTTCATCATTTCATTATTTTTTAATTTTTTCATATCTCATAATTGATTCTTATTTTTTTAATTGTTATTTTATTATTTTATATGATTTATAAAATTGATTTTTTTTTTTGTGATTTCATTCTCTTTTGTTTTTGTTTTCTAATCAAGTTTGATCTTTATTCTTTTTATCGCTATTTTTCTTCTTTGACAAGTTTTTTAGATTGATTTTTTTTTTTTAGTTTTATCATTCAACATTAAATTGATTTAGAATTGACCTTATTGATTAAGTTCAGGTATGAGATTTCATGGTTTATAATTTTAAATATTAACTCAAGTTTAGGAGAGCAACTGGATTCGCTTTGTTTTTCATGTTATGAAATTAAGGTTGTCTTTTTTTATATTATTAAATTAACTAAAATTATCTTTTTCTTCTTTAAAAATCATAGCGTCGCATTAACATTTTTCTTCTTACGTACATAAAAATTTGTCTCAGCTCGTCCCATTGCATCCACCGTCGATATAAGTTTGCTCGAGTCACTTTTTTGTTTTCTTTTTTAATTTTATATTTTTTTCTGCTTTCAACCTTTAATATTTGGTTCATTATAATTGAGTTTCCTAATTTGTTTCGGTACAGGTTCTATGGTTTTATCACAATCTCATATGCCAAATTATAAGCTTCACAAAGTAATCATGGTTGGCCCGAGTCAATCTGATGTGCCGCTGTCTCAATAATTTTTTTAAAAAAAATATAACATCCAACATGTCATTATTTAAGTATTTTTAAAGTGTTTCGAGTAGTATGAATTAAATACTTCTTAACGACTTCACATTTTTTAAGGTTGAACAAAAATATATGACCCGCTGTATAAAATAAATTTTAAAAAATTATAATTGATATATAAAAAAACATTGTTAACGATAATTAAATACTAAAATGATAAGTTGATATTTCTAATAAAAACAAAGATAGATGCATATGCAAATATTTTACATTGAATATCCTTTTTTTTATTTTATATATTTTGTTTATTTAATCTAAGATGTTAATTTTAGTTACTAAAAACAAATGGTTTTTGTTAATACAACTTATTTATATAAAATTTAAGTGAAAATTTTTAAAGATAAATTATTATAACTTTTTTGAAGTATTATAAATTTAAAAAATAATTACTATTTTAAAAAAATTAAAAACATTTTTTTAAAAAAATACAATAAAGGGTGTTAACTATTTTTTTTTTTTAAGTAATGAAAAGTAAAAACAAAATATATTCGTACCATCCCAATCATTTCAGTATATTAGTGAATAATAATTTTCCTCGTAGAATAATAGATAATAGACAATTGAACTAAATTAATTATGGCCGATCTTGTTGCTTCCGGAATCTAGACCATAAAGCTAACGGCAATTTTTTTTTTTTTTTTTCCAATTTTGCATAATTTGCCTTGTCTTCGCATGGTTTGGTCTTTTGAATATCTGGATTTGGTACTTAAACTTCACAAGCTTTGCAATTTATTCAATTGCTAAAGACTAATGAAAAAAATATTGTTTTGAGCCTTACATTACAGTGAAGAACATGTTTTTGAGTTTGTTATATAAACTCGAGTTGATTCATGAAATTTTTTAGTTTTTTTTTAATTTTTTTTAATTTCATCATTAAATATTGAGTTGATTGTAAATTGAATTTTATAATTTGTTTTAATTTTTTTTTATACAGTTATCTAAGTCTTAATTATAACTCAAGTTTGATAAGTTAACTCGAGTTGATCAGACTTATTTTTTCAATTGAATTTTATTTTCAATTGCATCTTGTAATATTAGTTTGATTGAGAATTAGGCTTAATATATATATATATATATATATATACACTTTTTACTCATGATCTAAGTTTGAGATTTAACATGTTAACCTAAGTTAATCCAAATAAATCCGATTTGATCCGAGTAAATACAATATATTATCGTTTTAATATTTTTTAAAAATTGTTATTTTAATTTTTTAAATCAAATTATATTTTTACCAATCATTCAAGTTGTTTTTAAATTTATAAAATTAATTATATCACTTTAAATTAACTTTTATATAATTTAATTTTTTCATTTAAAAAAACATATTAATAACATCTTAATATTTTTTTTCCCAGAATCTCACCCGAACAGCAGCAGCATACCGCAGACAATTAATTATCCAGTGAAAATATTAAAAAAGCTCAAACCTTCTAATTCACTATTCATTCCCTGTAAATGCTCAGACCAACCATCAAATCCCTACATAACTATCTTTTTTACACTAAACAGCCCACTAAAAAGGACATCGACTACTAAACCATCGGTCCATCACCAAATTAAAGGATGATTATTATTTTTACTTAAAAATATATTAAATTAATATTTTAAAAAATTAATTTTGACATTAATAAATAAAAACATTCTAAAAATACTTAAAAAAATAAATATAAAACAAAAAGAAAAAAATAAAAAATTTTAAAATCTTGAGCTGGAATCCTATCCTAGACACCCACTTACTTTTAGGTTCGACCCTATAAACATACCAAGGATCATCTGTTTGTGCTACCAAACCCAGCACCTGCAAACCCTGCACCTGATGAGACCAAAGCAGCATACCCACCACCGATAAAAGCAACACCAGCAAACCCGCCATGTGTAAGGATATTGGCTGGATGTTGTTGGTCTTGCCGATGAATGAAATGGGATGGTCGAATGGGCGGAGAATTTAAGGGGAAGGAGGGATTGAGGCGGGGAATTGACGAGAAAATTTGAGAATTCAAGGTTAGGGTTAATATTTACAAATTGAGAATGAGAGTTTGCAGTTGTTTATTACATTATTAACGAATACTCTAAATCACGTGGAAATTACTGTGGTTTTCTCTATATTTTTTTTTAAATGTTTTTTTTTTAAAGATTGACTATTTTTTTTTTTAAATTATCTTTGTCGAATTTATTTTTAATATTAAATTGATTAAAAATTTAGTTGTGTAGTTTTGTTTTCTTTAAAATATTATGGATTATTACAATGTTTCCCTATATGGTTTTTGTTTTTTTTTTTATGAATTTTTTCCTTTTTTTTTTCAAAATGGTCTTTGTCGATTTTATTTTTTTCATATTGAGCTAGTTGATAATTTTGCTTCGTAGTTTTTTTTTAAAACACTGTTAATTGTTACAATGTTTCTTCACATGGTTTTTTTTTTTGCTACAATGTTTACCCACATATTTTTTTTAAAAATATATTTTTAGATTTT
>Ga0307518_10002176_pt1 | contig 14357 bp, 12 predicted proteins | sample 25_EM_MG_FD_203889 | JGI IMG/M metagenome (GOLD analysis project Ga0307518, IMG submission 203889) | Populus trichocarpa ectomycorrhiza microbial communities from riparian zone in the Pacific Northwest, United States - 25_EM | ecosystem: Host-associated > Plants > Roots > Unclassified | place...
CCTTTACTCAGCAGCTTATTCATGCTCCCTATGCTTACTCATTCCTGCTTATCCCTTGCTTACTGATCACTTACAAAGCCCTTACCAATCACTTACCAATCCTTGACAAATTCTGCTTATTCCCTTCTCTTTTTGTACTTTAATGCTGTGTCCCCCCATGTATTTAAACCCCCTGGGCTCAGCCCAGTGGAAGAGAGCCCAATTGTACGAAATTATCCCTCTCTCAGTCTCTCTCAGTCAGTATCCCCTCAGTACTTTGAGTCTTGTAGGCTTCAGTGAAGGTCTAAAGGCTCTGATATCCAAGTTTTATTCAATCTATTCAAGTCCAAGTGTTTCTCTAGGCTCAATCGGAGTCTAGCCAGTCTATCCTTCATCTGCCATTGCTTCTGGATGTCAGGAGCCCCCTTGCCCGTTTGCTGCACCAATCTCTAGGTGTAGTATCACTACTTCAGTCTCAGTCACCTCAATCCCCACTTTGACACTTCCTAGGCTATAGGAAGAGTCCAGACACCTGTCCCCTTTGTCTTCTATTGCTCCTGTACCTCAGGAGTATCCTGTATCTCTGTCTGCATCACCCTGTTGGTGTAGATCCTCTCTCCCCCTCCTCAGCACATCCTCTCTGGACACCACAGAGGTAAACCACCACTCGCACAATTTCGTAGTCCTTTGTTGGTGTTGTGTTTGGGTTATTACTCTGACCCAAATCCACACTTTGACTCACAGCGGATGGTTGATCTCTAAGACCACTTCTTCCCAGTAAAAAAACCCTATCTCCAAGACCTCTATTGCCACCAAAAAGTGGTGCCTAAGGTGCTGAAGTACCAGTAACACATGCTGGTTAACTTTCAACATGTATATGGTACCTATGCATTACATAAGCATGGTAGTATATTTTCCATTCTCTGACATAGTGCCACCTCAGTGACTTATCAGTACACTGAGGTGAGTAGGACTTACTGTCCTTTACATTGACACTTACTAACTTACTGCAGCTTATACCTGCATTAGGTATTACTCTAATATAGTGACTTACCAGTACACTGAGCTTATACTTGCATTATGTATCACACACCAAAAATGAGAAGAAGAAAAATGTCATTGCACTGATAAAAACTCAAAGCACAGGTATCATAGGAAGGTGAAGTAACCAATAACTGTCTCAAATACCTAATCATCCTTAGGAACGGGTGTGTAACATCTATGCCAAGCAGGGCCATGAGCCATCTTGCTTAAATCAAGCTCAGGACTACCTCTTGGGATTACCAGATGTGTCCATGGAGTATAGTGAAACAATTTATGATATGAGGGAGGCACCCACAGCAACAGTTTCCCAATGGGACCCACAATCCAGCCATCACTCTGCAAATGAATCAGGTCTCGGCAGTCCCCATTAACATTGGACATGTCAACAAAAAGGCTCTGAGCATCATACAGTGCATGTACAGTTGATGATGAGAAATGGATTGGTGGGAGTGTACTTGAAGGGAAAATTATAGTTTGGTCTTTAAGGGCATTGCCCACTTGGCCACTTGGCTGTGCATCCCAAAATCGGATTGTGTTATCCTTTGAACCTGACACAATGTGCCTCCCATCTGGTGAGAATGCAACTGACAAGACTGCATCTGTGTGCCCTTGGCAGGGAATGCCCACCTGGCTACCTGTTTGTACATCCCAAAGTTGCATTGTATTATCTCTTGAACCTGACACAACATCTGGTGGGAATACAAATGACTCAACTGAGTCTGTGTGCCCTTGGAGGGGGTTACCCACCTGGCCACCTATGTGTGCATCCCAAAGTTGCATTGTATTATCCCAAGAACCTGACACAATATGCCTTTCATCTGGTGAGAATGCAACTGACAAGACTGAGTTTGTGTGCCCTTGGAGGGGGTTGCCCACCTGGCCACCTGTCTATGCATCCCAAAGTCGGATTGTCCTATCCCAAGAACCTGACACAATGTGCCTTCCATCCAGTGAGAATACAACTGAGTTGACTGAGTTTGTGTGCCCTTCAAGGGGGTTACCCACCTGGCCACCTGTCTGTGCATCCCAAAGTTGGATTGTATTATCCCAAGAACTAGACACAATGTGCCTTCCATCTGGTGAGAATGCAACTGACAAGACTGAGTCTGTGTGCCCTTGGAGGGGGTTGCCCACCTGGCCACCTGTTTGTACATCCCAAAGTTGCATTGTATTATCCCTTGAACCTGACACTATGTGCCTCCCATCTGGTGAGAATGCAACTGACAAGACTGAGTCTGTGTGCCCCTGAAGGGGGTTGCCCACCTGCCCACCTGTCTGTGCATCCCAAAGTTGCATTGTATTATCCCCTGAACCTGACACAATGTGTCTTCCATCTGGTGAGAATGCAACTGAGTTGACTGAGTCTGTGTGCCCTTGGATGGGGTTGCCCATCTGGCCACCTGTCTGTGCATCCCACAGTTGGATTGTGCCATCAGAAGAACCTGACACAATGTGCCTTCCATCTGGTGAGAATGCAACTGAGTTGACTAAGGAGGTGTGCCCTTGAAGAACCTGTTGATTCCTGGGCCAGTCATCCTGTTGACCTACAGCAACTTGGGCAATTCCTGAAAACCTATCAATCAGAGATCTTGCCAATATTGAATTTGATGGTGAAAATGGCAATGCTGACAAGTACAGGTGAGGTGTACTCTTGCCAATGATTCCAGCAAAGTTCTGCACAAATTTGATCCCATCCTTGATGAACATCAAGAGTTCTTCATAACCCATTCTTCTCTGCTAAGTCAGTGTTTTTGGTTAGTGGGATGACATCCCATATTACACACAAATAGACTCACCTGCAACCACCCCTCAGCAGAGATCAGTGCCCATTCAGCCTTCCCAATCAACTTTGATATACCAAGGGCCTCCAACCAAAATAGCATCTGCTCTCCAGTGACAAGGCCCCTCACTAATTGTGCCAGGTCTGCATCAAATGCTGCACCTTGGAGATGGGTTGCCCAGAATTGACATGAATACAACAGTTGTGGTGGAATGTTTTCTTGAGCCCTCTTTTCCAGGTCTGGCACCTCCAAGTTGGATATGTATGATGTTTCCAATTTGCAGATGTTGAAATGAAGGTCAGTTTGCATGACAGAAAGTGAGGCAACAGCAAGATCACGATGTGCATCACTCTGTTGAACAAAGAACTCCTTGCTTCGTTTTTCCTCAAGTAAAAAGTCATAGAATGAAGCATGCAGGGGGCGGACAGGAGTGGATACCTCATTAGCACCAGCAAGTAGTGATGCCATGGAGTTGAGAATGAATCCTACAGGATAGCAGTCGTCCTCCCGAGGGAACCTGTCACGCATATAGTCCAGTGCACTGATAGGGAGTGGTTCCTCTAACCATAGGATCTGTCGCATGACCGAACAAAACACCCGGCGGTCATCGGATCCTCTCAAAAGATCCTTCAAAAATGTGATATACATTTCGTCGAGAAGGGTCCATCCATCACCAGGAGCATGAGACATGATTTCATGGAAATGGTTCTTCAGGATCACTCCGATTCGGGGGGACATGAAGTCACATGCCAGATGTGCCCATTCGAACACACCACCTGATTTCGCAGCGAGCTGTTGGAACTTTTCGTTGGAGAATGTGTCACGAAGACTCTTCAGGCGGGTAGAAACATAGAGATGAATGTCGTGCATGGTCAACTTTGTATCAATGGCATCGAGCAACTTGGCATAGATATGCAGACTGGTGTTTAATGCCTCCCCAATGTCCACAAGTGGTCAAGAAGTCAGGAGAATCCGAATGTTTGCTGGAAGTTCCCTACCACATGCAGCAAGGACCCTAAGAACAGTTGCCCTCGTGCGCCCTACGCCACTCTCATCCAAAGCATCAATGACCACCACAACATTTCCAGTAGGGGAACCTTTCAATTGGGCAAGGGGTCTGAGAATGAGCTTTTCCCACTGTGCTACGACGTCTGCTGTATCCCTCAATGAATGGTTGTTGGTCATCACTTCAACCAGAAGTGGTCGCAAACGGACATCGCAATCAGCTAAGTCACGCGCGATGGTCGGGAAGAGCTTTATATGGAGCTGTTCGTGGTGTCTGACGCGACTGAAACAAAAGCACGATCCAAGTATGCCGAGGTTCTGGGCATGCAGAGCAATCATGTGCACGATGGCCGATTTCCCCTTTCCAGCCTGTCCGTAGAGCCAGAAGATGCACGGTGTAGCGGCGTCTGTGTTGTTGAGCCAATCGACAATTTCATTCAAGATCTCGATTCTCATCCCATCTAGGCACTTTTTTGCCTTGTTCAGTCCAACTCTGTCCGCACAAGCCAAGCAGTTCAAGCTATGATCTTCATAGATCTGTTTGATGCCATAATGGATGTCTGGAATTGGTCGATCTCGAAGCTCTTGTATCAGCTGCTTTAGCTTCCAGTTATAGTTGGCGACCTTGATCGTTGTCTCTGAGCGAACATTCTTCCCGAGCCACGACCCTACGAAAAAGATGAGTCTCATGAAGGCCACAGGGATAGGTGGCATACAGAAAGTTTTCGTTTCCGAGTACTTGGTGATAAACTGAGTGCATTCCTGTACGACTTGGGTGATCTCCACTAGCACGTCTTTCGTGGCATTTATCTTCGATGAAGCCCTGTTGTCCATGACCAGTTCATAAGTTTGTTCGATTGTAGTGACGAGGCTCCCGATAGATGCGTCAAGACTTGCTTGCGATAGCATCAGCTATCCAGATTCCCGTTAATCGAGGACACCTGGCGTGATTGATGCATACCTTGGAGGCCCTGTTCAATGCACTCAATGCAATCTGAGCATATGGATGGATCTATGCATGATCATCAGTCAAGCTTGACTGTCTGCCATTTGGATGACAAACCCTAGTAATACCATTGACAACCGTACTAAAAGTGCTGAGGGTTTGGCGATATCCAGTGTTGATGGCATCTAACTGGGTCATCGCAGTGTCTACACAACCTAGCGCATTGGCAGCAATTTGCATTGGGCCAGGAATAGAGTCCATGTGTGCATCTTGTGTGTTGCCAAGTACTGTCGGAACAGGTTGGATATCACCTGGCACCTGGTGGAATCTATATGCATCAGCAATGCATGTAGCTGCATGTCCATGGACCTCGTGGGTAGTGGCATGTCCTTTCCCCGTGGTTTCTCCAGGACCGGTAGAAGTGGAAGGTTTGAGTTCGATGGCACTATCGTTTTCAATGTCAATCATCATGGGCTGGGTGTGGTTTGCCACATGTAGACTCTTCAGATCCAGCTCGCGGATGTGTACATAACATCATACCTCTTCAAATACAGCAGATAAGCCTTCGTTCCCCGCTGTAGTGATAGGGTTAGTGAGAAATGCCTTGTGGGGAGGTGAGGGACCCTCAGCCTCCTGCTGTCGTCTGCGCTGGGACCAGGTAAGGACATACGGCCCCCCAGACAGAGGGAGTTGGGTAAGGAGAATGCTGAAACGACATCAGCGTGCCCCTCGCCACCAAGATGTGCTGTGGGATTCGCATACCTTGCATTGGCTGGATTGACTGTCTGCAGTCTTGTGGTTTTTCTTTGGCATTTCAAGTGTTATACGTTGAGGGGATGTTTCATTTACAATTTGCAGGAGAGGGCAATGGGGAGCCTACTACCTAGAGCACAGCTACACAGCCTCATTCACTTCAGCACTGTCCGATTACGGTCCTCCCCCGCTCTCATTTGTCCCTCTGAATTTCCCAGCGAGTACTCCACTACGTTCCTCACAACCACAATGACAGCTCGAACAGCATTTGGAAACTCTCCAGCGACTGTTCGATGAGAGTCCCTACCTTGCATGCCTTATCCCCCCTCTACCCTCTCCCCACTCCAGAGTCCAGCCCCACCTCTCTCGCGTTGCTGGATCTCGATTTGAAGAAAGCAGCAGAGAATCCAACGCTCTCATCTGCATGTACAGTATCTTGCAGCCGTTCCCCTGCTTTTCAGTGGTGCTTGTTTTGCAATCGCCCCTGCTAGGGCGTACGACACAATGGATCAGATGTCGTACCAGATATATGTATGCGATGTCTGTGCAGTGCTATGCGAATTGAGCACGAAGGTTAGTTGGCTCATCAGGCTCGCTCCATATAAGAAACCCAGTATGTCCGAGTTCCGCACCTCTCTGGCCATTTACAGTGTCTCAAAAAGGTAATGCACGCTATATAGAAATATTTTCCCATGTCCACAACTCATGAACTACTGCACCAAATAACATGAATGTCGGCTCATTTTGAAGCCACGGTTCTGTACTTTTTAGTCCAATATCAATAGCTTGAACAAAATGAATGAGTATTATATTATTGGATGAGCATTAAAAAAAGTACCATGCATTTCTTATTTGGATCCCACTATTATCCCACAATCATTTGAATAGTAACTCGAAATGATAAGATATTGCAATGGGGCTTTTTGGAGGTTGATATATGCACTATATACTTGACATCCAACACCATACTTGCATCACAGGCACCTGTATAGCTCCGGAGTTAAGCTACCTTTTAGACTACTCCGCTTTAGCTAAAGTTGCTTTCTAGCACACCAAGATCAGGGTGGACAGGTGTGGTACTGCATATTCCATGTCTACTAGTACCCCTGAGATTAATTATGGTGCCAATAAGTGGTTGGTGTGGCAGACAACCAGGTATATTGACATCTCTCCCCTGACATAAAGGGGAAAGAGGGGGAAAGAGAGTGTCGCACTAGGCTTTGAGGGATTATGGACAATTTCTGTGATGGTTTCCAAGTTCTATATCATCTATAGGATCCCTAGACCAAATCCTATGGTACATACTTTACATCATAGTTACTTACAGGCAAGGAAAACCACTTCAGCAATGTTATTATATAGGATTAAGTATGCTATGATTCTCCTGATGCCACAAATGTCAACTGTGGTGGTGGTATGTGTCTTGAGAGTTCCATTGATACCCATTCAACATAATACATGGCACATTTGGCCCTAGACAGAAGACTTTGCCATGCTATCATTGTCTTGTGCAAATCTATAGTAAATTGGTTTAATGATCTGTACTTTCATGGCCATAAGTAGCTGTGATGTAAAGTGTGTGTCATAGAATTTGGTCTAGGGATCCTATAGATGATATAGAACTTGGAAACCATCACAGAAATTGTCCATAATCCCTCAAAGCCTAGTGCGACACTCTCTTTCCCCCTCTTTCCCCTTTATGTCAGGGGAGAGATGTCAATATACCTGGTTGTCTGCCACACCAACCACTTATTGGCACCATAATTAATCTCAGGGGTACTAGTAGACATGGAATATGCAGTACCACACCTGTCCACCTGTCGACAAGAACGTATGATTATATCTTATCTCATCTAATCTTGGAGATTCCAGAGATCACAGTTACATGTGATTCCGAGTAGCATCAACCGGAATACCGGTAGATCACATGACCGGCTCCACAAGATAGCCGGAACTATCACAAGCAAGGCACATGTTTAACACATGCTGATGCACGTTGCAGGCACATTTCCAGATAACTACGTATATGGAAAGTGCATTGACTACATATGGGAATATGGTGAAATAGGCAAGAATAATACTTATCTACGCACAGACCATGTACCACAGGTATATATACCCTGTAGGATTCCCTGTAGTTCCTTAGTTAAAAAATACAGTCTCAACTGTTCTCTCATTACTCGCTACTCAACAACACTCAACTTCAAGAACCAGCTACTAGCTATCAAAGGTACGCTTGCGTCCCTCCACTGCTGTTGCCCCAGTTTTGTTGCTACAGGTTATGAGCCCTGTTTAAGGCCATAGCAGATCACACACGGCAGTACTGTCTACATCACTGTCTTCTGTTATGAATCTTGAACAGCTCGTAGCTGAAGTTCTTCACGAGTTACCTTTTGTTTTTGCCGTGATATCTCTTATGATATATTCTTCGTTTGTGTTCTGGTTTGAATGCTGGAGATACAACTACATTGCTGCACTCTTTGTGTGCTATGCAGTTCGTCTCATCGTTACCTCGTAGTCACCTGCTATTCCTGCTCCCCTTGATGGTCCCAACGATGAGGGTGATTCCTCTAACATTGATGCCCCTCCAAGTGTCCACCAAACAGTGGACTACTACTGGAGAGAAGCTGTTGCGAATTACCAACAGTATCAGGGAAGGACATTCCATAGAGCCGATCAGCTCAGTGGAAACCTGGGACATATTAGAAGGCCTTTGCCATTTAATATGCAGGATCAGCAAACCTTCATTAATCATGACCATTTTTACGGTTATATTGACAGTCACATTCCGGTCCCTGATCCCCGGTGGGCCTTGCCCTACCAGTTTCGCGTCTTGTTCAGACATTGGCAATCTGTTATCATCGAGTCTCTTCCGTATGATGAAGAGATATTCGTTGATAACGTTTCAGATGCCAATTACCTTCGAACAGACATCCAACTCCGACTCAAGGAATTCGCACGAGAACAGGCCCAGGCCGATCTCCAGGCGGAACTCATCTCGAGGCAGCTTGCCAGAATACGTTCCAGCACCTCTAGCGAGGAGCGAGAGCGAGCTACGGATTCAGGAAAGGGGAAGGACCGAACAGGGAAGAAGGATCGTTAGAGTTGGTAATCATCGAGTGGTACAACCGCGACGAGGTCCGACTCCCCCACCTTCTTACACCGCTGACCGCCGTGCAGCTCTTCATGAGCACTGGCGCCTGTGCCCTGACGTGATTGCTGAAGGTGAAGTCACTGCTGACATTTAGCCCGATCTGGAGCAGAACGGTCCACCCTCTACAGGAGGAGTCTGGACTCAATACGTTCAGGGAGTCTCAGAGGAATACTACGTCGAATTACGACGCGGTATGGGACGTGCCGCCCACTTGGATGTTCATCCATCCAAGCAGTATGGTGGTACAGTAGTCCAGGCTGTAGTTCCGGCTTACCGGAGACGCATCCAGGACACCCCCCTTCCTCTTGCAGCCAACCCCTTCCTTGCTCCAGAAGAAGGCCAAGTCAGAGGACTTGTCGGTGAGGAAAACACTATCGTATACCCAGAGAATCCGCAGGTCCATTGGGCCTTCCACGGATCATATGTTCTCCCTTCTGCTAAGCTCCATATGTACTCGACGCCACACGCCCGAGCTAACTTCATTGGAAAGGATTTACCATCCCTTCACTATGAAGATCCTGCTCTTGCGACCGTCCCAGCATTCTGGATTGACGCATGCCCAGAGATCTACCAGCCAGCCAGCAGATGGCGGCATCCTCTCTACGCTGCGCACTGATTTTCCGGAGCTATCCTGACTCTTCGGGACTGGCACGACTGGCTTGAAGTCAACTTCCGGTACACCTGGAAGCAGAGAATGCGACGAGCTCAGTACTCGATACCCGCATGCATGGAGCGACCCGGTCTCCTCTTTGAGGAAAGCAGGGATCTCTGGGTGGCTCACACCACTCTCATCCGTCTCGATATGGCGGACTACCAAAATGGAGCATTTTCGTTCCATGGACTCCAGCCCCACTGGCCGTCTAGTCAGGATCGATGTGACGATCTCGCACTCCTGCATGAAAGACATGAGGCTGGACGAGAAGGTGATGAAGCTATCGATGTTGATGCGGAACGATCAGATTCTGGGATTCCTGGAGGAGCCCTTGATTAGGTGCTACCCGAGTCCCTACTGGCACCCTATTCCCTATTCCGGGAAGGGTAGACCACTTTGGAATGCTGATAAAGGACTTCTTAAGTCCGTCTCTGCTTACATCTTGTACGATAAGGCTCCGGTTGTTCTTTTTACACCTTACGAAATTTTTCCACGGTCTATGCTTACTTACAAGTTCTGGTCTTTGGACGGCAACCGGGTTGTCTCCAATTACCATTACTGTCCTGATTACGAGTTGGATATTTTCCTTGACATTTTACCTAGGCAATGGTCGTATTCAACCTTTATGATACCTACGGACTCCTCGGATGCCTCATCTTCAACAGAAGAGGATACAACGTCCGAAACTTCTTCATCCTCTGATGAGGAAGAAATCTTCCTTCCCGCTTCTACTTCTACTGATGTACCAGAACTGATTTTACTAAATCTCTTTGATTTTTAAATGAATCAGAATCATTATGTCTGGAAACACTGGAGACATGAAGAAAACCACACCTGTTCTCACTGGCGCCTCCAACTATTTGGAGTGGAAGTCCGCTATGAAATCGCTCTTACAGGTCATGGGAGTCTGGCGCTATGTGCACACTCAAGTTGCCGCTGTCGTTGCTGGACAAGGTGGTGCAACCGCCGAGCAACAAGCAACTTATGAGACCAATTGGGATAAGGCCCTTGGTATGATCACGTACTACACATCCGCACTCATCAGACAGAATCTGATGAACGAGAACAACCCACACACTGCGTCGGAACAACTCAACATGTCTTACGGGACTCCTGGCGCTGCCAGTGTCTTTGTTGAGTTCAAACGTCTCACTCGGATGACAATACAAGGGAACCAGGATCCTACTCCTGCATTAAACCAAATGCAATCCACAATCGGTTATCTGGCCTCTAATGGCCTAACTCTCCCAAACTCAGCTCAGGCGATGTTACTTCTTGGTGCCTTACCAAACGACTGGCAAGGATTCGCTTCCACACTTCTAGCCACCTTACATGTCAATCCAACAGCTGCTCAAATAACAGCTGGTGTTCAACAATTAACGTTTGATGCAGTTCTTCCTAAAATAATGGAAGAGTGGTCTAGAAAATCTGGCAAATCTATAATGCCAAGTCTAAAAGACCGGAAGGAGCAAAACGTGCAAGCTGGACCTTCTCGCCCTAGGTGCAAGAAGTGTTCTGGATGTCACAGTACTGCGGATCACCATGATGACTATAAAAAGATGTTCACTCCTAATGCCGCAGCCAGCCCTTCCACATTCCCACCAAAGAATCAGGGTGGTGGAAAAGGAAAAGGAGGAGGAAAGAAAGGAAAAGGAAAGCCTTACAAGGGAAAAGGCAAGCAGTGACAAAATGCTGCTGAACAAACTGCTCAGATCGTCGAGCTCCAAGGAGACTCTGACGACGAATCCGATGCTGGGTCCGTCTCTAATATCCCTGAGACAGGCTGGTCCGTGCTTACTCCATCCCAACTTGCTACAGAGTCAACATTACGTTCTGTGCGTAATGACCTGGCAAAATGAAAAAGGGATGATGAGGAATATGCACGTAGATTAGCTACGAGACCACGGACTCCCGATGACAGGACCATAAAGTATCGAGATGACGGTTTTGTTTGTGACCAATATAACGATAAAAGCTTTGACTGTTATACCTTGTGCACCTCTAAGGAGAGTGACGACAAGTGTCCTTGCTTATCATCTAACCATTCAGGACAAAAAACCGAATCACACTGCCCCAAGCACAAATATTTAGATGGTCTATGGCTTATGGACTCCGGTGCAACCGATCATTCCACACCATTCCTTGCGGATTTCTTGACCTACAAGAAATTACCAAAACCAGTCAATGTGGGTACTGCTGGCGCTGAAGTTATTCAGTTTTTAGGCATAGGAACAGTTGCCTTCAAAGCTAAAGTTGGCAATGTTCAGAAACAAATTTATCTTCGACACGTATACTATTCTCCATCTGGAGATAGGCGTATATGTTCACTTCAATGGCTTACCTCGCAGCTTAAAATGAAACTATACGCTGATGCGAAGATAACTTGTGTTTTCGATTCACGAAATGAAGTCTTCTTGGAAGGGACTAGGTTAATTCCAAGAAACAATCTCCATTGGTTCCATGGGAAACCGATACATCAGACTGGAGCTCTTGGACTTCTCGTGGATTTGGACATAAAATCCCTCTCAATGGTGCAATGTGCTACCGTAACAAATAATTTCAACTCTTATGATCTATGGCATAGTCATCTAGGTCATCCTAACCCTCAAACTATGCGGCATGCTACTTGCGCTACCGATGGTATTGAGAAATTGGACATACCTACGAAGACACCACTCTGTCCTGACTGTCAGATTGGCAAGATGCCCTCAAGGTCTTTTCCATCTTCTGAAAAACGAGCAGACAAGATACTTGAAATGGTGCACTGCGACCTGGTCGAGTTCCCCGTTTTGTTGTACTATTGACACAAGTACTGTCTCACGATCATTGATGATTACTCTGGATATGGAACCGTTTGCCTTTTGCGGTTAAAGTCGGATACCACTACCGCATTCTCTACCTGGGTAACCTGGGCTGAGAAGCAAACTGGTCATTCATTACTCCAAGTACGCTCCGATCGAGGAGGAGAATTTATGGCAACCATATTTAAAACCTTCCTCACCTCTAAAGGGGTAGAACAACAACTCTCCGTTTCGGATCATCCACAACATAGCCGGAACTATCACAAGCAAGGCACGTGTTTAACACATGCTGATGCACGTTGCAGGCACATTTCCAGATAACTACGTATATGGAAAGTGCATTGACTACATATGGGAATATGGTGAAATAGGCAAGAATAATACTTATCTACACACAGACCATGTACCACAGGTATATATACCCTGTAGGATTCCCTGTAGTTCCTTAGTTAAAAAATACAGTCTCAACTGTTCTCTCATTACTCGCTACTCAACAACACTCAACTTCAAGAACCAGCTACTAGCTATCAAAGGTACGCTTGTGTCCCTCCACTGCTGTTGCCCCAGTTTTGTTGCTACACCACCCTGATCTTGATGTGCTAGAAAGCAACTTTAGCTAAAGCAGAGTAGTCTAAAAGGTAGCTTAACTCTGGAGCTATACAGGTGCCTGTGATGCAAGTATGGTGTTGGATGTCAAGTATATAGTGCATATATCAACCTCCAAAAAGCCCCATTGCAATATCTTATCATTTCGAGTTACTATTCAAATGATTGTGGGATAATAGTGGGATCCAAATAAGAAATGCACGGTACTTTTTTTAATGCTCATCCTATAATATAATACTCATTCATTTTGTTCAAGCTATTGATATTGGACTAAAAAGTACAGAACTGTGGCTTCAAAATGAGCCGACATTCATGTTATTTGGTGCAGTAGTTCATGAGTTGTGGGCATGGGAAAATATTTCTATATAGCGTGCATTACCTTTTTGAGACACTGTACATCAGATCAAGAACGGGTGGTGAACGGGTCAAATGGGATTGCGACACATGACTTCCAATTGGCCCATCTAAGGGGGTAGCATGTCCAGCACATGTAATTTACTGATCTGCATTCCTAGACAGCACACTTCGTCTATCGCCGCCTATACCATAGCGCGAATTTTGCATGACTATAGGAAGTTGCCAAGTTGTTGCAGTATTAAGGGGCGTCATTGGATCTACGTCAGTATATTGCCGTACGTTGGCGGTTGTATCAACTATTCAATACACCGTGAGTTGATAACTGCGCTTCCTGCAATGAGTGTTGGTTCACGAATTCTAATGGTTCCCAGCCATGGTTGTAAGATGGGTGTCTGGTTTGCTGATTCTTGCAGTTTCGGTGGCTGCTGCTCCTCGACAACCTTTGCTTGTACAGGGTATGTGTCGACGCATCACTGAACAGCTCCTGCAAGTAGCCTCTCCTGGTTTGCCAAACTGTATCCTCGCTCTCCTCTCGTCAGCGAATAGATTTGTTTCAGCCTCAGCTCCTCTGCCTTCCACTCAAATGTCTGTTGTGACCTCTTCCACGGCTCGACGAACGCTGTCAGGTTCACCCCAGCACCGCCAACGAGCCGTACGTCGATGCACTTCCGCATCTTGTGACTCTACACCTGCTTCTCGTGATACCGTGCCAATATGGCACGCACGAGTGTACTTAAATCCCGCTCGACTGCATCCTTGGATGCTGCGACGGCTGCCTTGGCTTATGCCCGCTCGCGCCACCTGATACAATATTGCACAGGGAGCTGCTCTCAAAAACAGCTTGACGTGGAATGGTGATGCCCTCTCCATACTAAACCCGTACATGCCAAAGAAAGATACATACCACAACCTGAGATCATGTGTTGAGTCGCAGCTGTAAAGAGATGATGTTGATCAGCGAACGAAACCCAAGACCTCAACAACAGGAATATGAGACAGTAAAGTCTAGACACCATCGCACCATCCATTTCAACCACTTCTCCCCAGTGCTTCTTTTTGAAAAAGGGAGCCATACTCATTGAATGGGCATCTGTAGTACGAACTCTCCGCCGATCTGGGTGAATCGATAGACACGGTATGACAGACGCTGCGAATTTCTAGTGGTGCCGCGACGCAAACACCATGGCCACAAGACAAGTCATCCAGTCCGACGAGGAAGTTTCATAGGTTTATCCACATTGGGGCCATGGGACTGGCGGCGGGACTCTTATCGCAGACA
>Ga0307518_10002177_pt1 | contig 14357 bp, 7 predicted proteins | sample 25_EM_MG_FD_203889 | JGI IMG/M metagenome (GOLD analysis project Ga0307518, IMG submission 203889) | Populus trichocarpa ectomycorrhiza microbial communities from riparian zone in the Pacific Northwest, United States - 25_EM | ecosystem: Host-associated > Plants > Roots > Unclassified | place...
GCAACGAATGACAAGAAAGCTGTCGTTGTTGTGACTCGGAGGATTTACGAGACACGAAAGGCATTTCCAGACTTACAATATAACTTGCTTGTTAAGATTAGTCATAGCAAAGACTTGTGTGTGTGTGTGTGTGTAAGATTAAGACGCCTCAACTATTTATATTTTATTTATGTGAAGAACTAAGCCCCCCTCCCTCCCTTGTTTTACTTTTATTTATGAAATGGTCGTCTATAACTTGCATCCATTACCAAAATATTCTACTTCAAAAGTCACAAAAGCTCAAAAAATCAAAAAAAATGTCGCGGCTGTTGGTCGATAAGAAGGTTGCTTGGGAAGTGTGGCCTTAGCCCGAAATTCATTTCATTCAACCTCTCATATATATATATATATATATATAGGCATGCATGCTAGGTTAGATCATATAAGATGACTTCAAGGAACTTGCAACTTCAGTTTTTTGTTATATAAAAATTAAGATTCTGCTTGTTATCATTTTTTGTTTTTGTTTTTTTATTTTTAGAAACTAAAAAACTTTTTTATGTTTAATATTTATTGTTTATAAAAACTATTTATCTAACAAAAGAATACGAAGAAAAAATTATTATAAAACCTTAATTTTAGAAATATAAAAATATATTATTAATTAAAAAAACTCAAAAAGAAATAATATTGAGTGATTAATCATAAATATTAAATGGTGAGGTCTTAGCTACAATACGCATTAAAGTGAAGGTGATAATGTTAGAAATATGTTTTAAGATTATGGTTGATGGGAACATTTGATATCAAATTTAAAGTGGGGTTTTAGAGTTAAAATTTTATTGAAAATTATTTTCCAACAAAAGTTAAAAACATAAATGTCATAACTTGTTTTTTACCTCCATTTTTTAATGTATTTTAAAAAAAATGAAAATAAATTCCAGAACATGTATTTTCGTTGCAATTCGGTCAATTTGTGGCCATTTCATAATTTTGACTATTTTACTTGTCATATTCATGTTAACAAAAAAATTTAAAATCAAAAAAATAAATAAATAATAAAAGAATATCAAAGAAAAAGAAATAATAATAAAAAACAAAGATTAGTGAGTATGACAATAATCATGGAAGGAAAGATGGATCAAAATAAACATAAAATTTTTCCTTGTCCAAGCAACTAAGAGATAAAGGGATAATGATAAAAATAAATAGATAATAAAACAAAATAAAAAGAGAGTAGAAGATGGTAGAAGAGAAGAGAAGATAAGAAGCAACACAAAATGAAGAGGGGTATAAATAGGCATGGCTCACACCATGGAAATGGGGATGAAAAATTAAAAAGAGAAAACAATTAGGGAAAAAAGAAAAAAGGTAAGAGAGAAAGAGGAGGAGGAAGAAGAAGAATTTGAGAGAGAGACACACTCGATAAAAAAGTAAAGAAGAAGAAAGAAAGAAATTAAAATAGATCATCATGAGAGAGAAGAAAGGGGTTGCCCAAGTTTTTTCCTGTCGTCAACCAACCACCATGTTCACCCAACATAGTCTCCTCCATCCTCCATGGAAATTGGAACCAATTCGACCACTATACTCACCACAAACTCAATCATTCTCTTCTCTTTTTTTTCCCGAAAACCATCTCCTTCTCTCAACTAGAACCAAGCCAACAACACCGACAATAACCCTCTTCTTATCAACCACCATAACATCCACCAATGGAAGAAAAACCCAGCCGCAATAGCTCTCTAAAACACATCTAATAGCAACAAAACCCACGAAGAGAGAGAGAAGATCAATAACCAATAGAGGGAGAAGAAAATGGCAAAACTTCTCATGGCTCTCTCTCTCTCTCTCGCCTTAAGTGACATTGCAGTACATTGTTGTATAAAAAGGAAAACGGAAAGGTAGCACTCTTGACCTTCCATATGACATGCCTTAACAACATCGGCGCATGATCTCATACTTTAGTAGAAGTGGTGGCACATGGATCTATGTGCTAACACTACCCTTATTGTCATCATTTTTTCAACCTAGTTCTAACAGCTTCTGTCAACCTTAGCTTCTCTCGAAGTTTAATTTTGGATTACAAAATGAAATTTTGAATAATTTTCAATGTATTATTAATTTTTATGCATATTGTTGTGCAATATTTGAAGTGTTGGGGCCCACACTATTGTGTAGCAACTCTAGAAGAATAAAGCCACCATGGATTTAGTTTTTGAGGAATAAGGTTGGAATCAAATCCCATGATGGGGTTGGGAGGATGAGTTGCAACAAGTTTGTTTGAGGCATAATTGTTTGACATCGATGTGAAATTTTATGTTGGTTGATTTTGTTTTTGACTTGTTATATTGTGTGTTAATGACTTTAATACACAAGTTTATTGTGTATTAATTGTGTATTAATGATCTTAATATTCACAAAACTACCTAGGATAAATGAATCATTAATGGATGTTGTCTTAAAGTGTTGATTGGTGGGTAATGAAATTGTTTAATACATTACATTATTATATTTAAAATGTCTTCAAAATATTTTTCCTGCAATGTTTTTCTATTTTAATGGTTTTATTATTCACAAACCTACCTAGGATAAAGGAATCGAAACTTAGTGTTATCTTAGGGTGTTGATTGGTTAGTAATAAAATTGATTATTATATATTGTATTATTGTGTTTAAAATATCTTCAAGATGTCTTTTCTCGCAATTTCATTACATATTAATAGTTTAATAATTTACTTGTTCTACCTAGTATAAATGAATTGTCACTGGCCATTGTCCTACGATATTGATCGGTGGGTAATGAATCACTTATACACTACATTATTGTATTCAAAATGTTTTCAAGATATTCTTCCTTTCAATTTATTATGTATTAATGGTTTCATTGCTCATCAATCCTACATGGAATAAATAAAATGTTATTGGATGTTGTCCTAGGATATTGATTGGTGGATAATGAAATTACTTAATACATTATTTTATTATGTCTAAAATATCTTTGAGATATTTTTTTATAAAAGAATATAGACAAAACAAATAATCCTTTAATAGTGTGGATTTTAATTTTCTATGCTCATGTTGATATATGTGAATTTATTTTCGGTTGTGATATCCTTATTTGATGTGGTGAGAAAATTTAGGCTGAATTGATGTTATTCCACATATATCTATTGAGTGTGAGTAGTGGTCTTTAGACCCATTCCCATCCATATAATCTTAAAAAGGCTAATGATTATAAATTGATTATCATTCTCTTGGGTACAACGTTCGTATCATAAAAGTGAGAATTATGTCCTATTACTAGTTTAAAATCCCAAATCACTGCCATAGATTTTAGTGGTTTCTTACAACAAACATATATATACTAGCTTAGGCTAGCACTTAGCATGTAAGTATAATAGGTATCTTTATCATTAAACAAACAAACAAACAAGACGCAGCTTACTTGAAGTAAAATGTATAGATAATTGTTATCTTTCCTATTAGAAAATCAACTTTTTATTTAGAATTTCTGAAGACTAACTAGGGTTTTCTATTTACCATACAACTAGATAGCGATTTTTTTATAACCTTTTTACATATAGTTTTCCAAGATGTCCATCACAATAATTAACATGATTTAAATAAATTATGAATCAATAAAAAATTAATCTTAAAAAATTCTTAATTGATATATTTTTTTAAAATCCAAAACTTTTTATTTCATGTTAAGTTTATTTTACATCGACTTACGCTTGTTAGCGAGTTTAGATATGGTTTGGGCATGGAATCAACTAATACAACTACTTCGATGTTTATAAAAAGAAAATAAGCATTGAATGTCTAACAACGTTTTTTTTTCATGGTCAAACGTCACATACACATTTATAAGACGAAAATAGTTTGTTTCCAGGGACGTTAACATTTTCACATTTTTTTAAAAATCCATCTTTTTACCTATATATTTCTAACCAAAAAAAAAAACATAGTTAAAAAACAAAGCTCTTATATTTTGGATAAGAAAAAAAACAGTTGGATCAGTTTAGTCATAACAACAAACATCTTTGTTGAGTTTTTTATAATTCCAATATGTACTCGAGAGCCTCGTCAAAAATCAAACCACTTTGAAAAGTTTTTATTCTGCAACAAATCAATTATGCTAGTATTGGTTACTAAGAACACCAAAACAAAGAGCTAAAATTGATACCGTCATGGAAAAAAAAGTGTATCATATAAGAAAGAAATTGAAATTAATATCCTTAAGGATAACACACAAAGACGTTTATGTTCATAAATATTCAAAATGCAATGGAGCACAAAGAACAAAGAAAATAAAAGGAGATAATTAATAAAAAAAAACTAAGAGGTGGTAGCCATTTCACTATAATGATGTTTACTATGCTCTTTATATATTTAATTGTGGATTGAAGTAGTGATTTTTTTTTCATTTTAATTATTAATTTTTTTTATTCCATCCTTCAATTATGACATTGGTGGCCAATTGTTTAAAATGTTTATGGAATGATGAGATTTAAACAAAAGGGACTAAAGTGAAAAAAGTGAAGAAAATAAGTGGCTTTTTAAAAACTAGTGTGAAAAGTTGATTTGAGTCCCTCATATTTTTTAACAAAAACATTTTCACTCCTTTTAGTTTTTGAAAGTTAATTTTTTGTTAAAAACTTTATTTTTCTTATTTATTTAGTCCCTAAGCTTGAGAGAAGAGAGAGTGTGTTGCTGAATTCCTATCAAGGAGAAAGAAAATGTTGGTTGACATTGATTCCGACTACAAAAGTAGTCGATTTTAATCTCAACATGGTTCTTTAAGTGACAGGAGTTCTAATGATCTGTCATGTGACCTTTATCTTGATTGAGATGGAAGATTTGGGCTCAATTGGATTTAGGTTATTCTTTATTTATAAACTGATTTGTTGCTAATTCGAGCCCATATGTGGGTTTATGTAGGTTTCTTGGATTTTTGTTATTTGTTTTTAGGTAAAAAAATGATTCAAATAGGTTTTTTGGGCAAGAATGTCGTTGGTTCAAGTTTTTGGCCGCCTGAGATGGTTAACGATCGAACCAGAGACAATGTGTTGTATGCTAGTACAAATGACACGTCGCTAACAAAAGAAAAGCTGGATAGGTGGACGATCCATCCCAATAAAAAAAATAAGAAAATGGGCAAGCGCGTGTCAGCTTAGCCATGCAGACATTTCTTTTCTATAACTTGATTTAAATAAAATCAAAGAATTTTTTAAGAGAAAATACACAAATAAAATTATTTTTTATATATCATGCTGAGAATTGTTTTTCTCTTTAACTTAAAAACAAGCTCTTTTTCAGTTTATTTTTCATGTAGTTATGCTGATCTCATGACTTGTATTGTGGGTTCGATGAGTTGACTCGGTTTTTTCTCTTTTTAAAAATATTGGTTTCATTTTTCAATTGCATCCTTGATATTAAGAACTAGCCTTATTATTATTATTATCATTTTCTATTGAGTAATCTCGTTCTCATGACTTGGGTCGCTGATTTGACATGTTTACCTATATTTATTGGATTCGTTTTTTCAAATCTTTTTTTATTTATTTTTTTACTTTTTCTCTTCAACATTTGGTTTATTGAAATTGAACTTTCTAATTTGTTTTGATTTTCTTTCTATGAATTTATCACAATCTAATGACTTAAATCATGGATTTTTAGGTTAACCAGGATTAGCATAGGTTGATCCAATATATTATTGTCTCAATACACACACACACACACACACACTATCTCAATATTTTAAAAATATGTTGTCCGATATATATCAGATTTTGAGTTCATGATTGTTTTTTAGTTAAAAAAACATGTTAGCAATATTTTTATATTATTTATGATTAAAAGAAATGATTTGACAAATGGTGAAGTGCGGGCAAAGGAACTTGTCACACCTAAATAGTAACTAGGCAGTAGACAATGCTAGGTAAAAACCTTTTTTTTTACTTCTTGAAATAGTGGAGCTATTGCCCCTTTTTTAAAACAAATTAGCAACACCCCATAACTGTTCTGAAATTCTATTTTGACCATGAATTGGAAATGACCATGTAGAAGATAGCAATATCAAAACTAACTTAAAACATCAAGAAAAAATAACATATTAAATCAACAAGAGACAATGTAGACAAAAAAATTTGAAATCAAATCAATGCTGGAAAACTTGAAGGAAAAAAAACCGAAGAACATAGGCTTAAATTGATTCTATAACATTTGCAAGGACCGTGTACGTATACAAAAACTATTCTAGGTCGTTTCACAATGTTAGTTCCAAAACATTTTACACAGCTTCTTTCATCTCAAACCAAACTAGTTTTTGCAACATGTTGTTCGAACCTAGAGATTCCAACACATTGATTCACATAGAGTAAACAACACAACATAACACAAAGCATAACAAAAAATTATAGAACCAGATGAACTCAATCAATTATAGAACTTTCATAGTAAAGGAAAGACAGCATGTAGTTATTCAAGAGTATAAAGGCAATTACCTCTATCTTGAATGATGCTGACATTCCTTTTCTTGTTCCTGGGGGCTCTACACCATCCTTTGATGGCGAAGCATGTTTCTAATCTTTAACTCTTTTTGATCATATGTTGATCGGGTCATCAACATAGGCCTAACATGGTTGCAAATGTGTTGAAACCAACAAAAACAATATATATATTTCTTACTATTGTAGAAAAAATAGCAAAGGAAAACTTATTCTGAAAATCCATACTATGAAAAAAAAACATAGGTGTATAAAAAAAAAAGAATATTAAAAAGGAAGGAATGAAAAATGAAAGGCACATAACTAAATGTTAGTAAATCTTAAACAACAATTGCAATAACACATAAAACATTAATGCAAATCAACCACACTAACAACAAAAATGTTCAATGTAAATAGACAATGGACATAAATGCTAAGCAACATATAAAAAATGAAATAAAAAAGTTGTAATCATCAGTGCGAAATGAGAAGAGGACCTATTTGCATGAAAAGGATATTGCCACAACATTGAACATTTCCAGAAAGAACCAAATGCAATAGAAATCAAGCCCCAAACAATAGACAACTAAAAAAGCTATATGAATAATGGTACAGTAAAAGTTAAAGACAACAACAAACAAAGAAAAGATACAGGAATTTTAATGAGTGAAAGGGACTGTAAAAGTGAACTCTAAGTTCACAGGTTTTATTTTCCCTCGAATAAATAATTCTTCAGGAGTTTTATAAAGTCTTAAATAGACCAGAAACCTTACCTCAACTAGAAAACAAAATAAATATCCAAAATTACAAGGAAAAGAAGCGTGAAATCCAAAAATAACAAGGAAAATCATAAAAACTGTCAAAACCAGAGGCTTAGGGCAAGATTTTCAAAATCTAAAGGTCTGACAGTTGGAGTAGTGATTCTATATAACTCTATGGAGAATAGCCTCCAGAAAATACTGTAATAATTTGAGTGTGATCTAACATTTGAATCAACAGTTATGTCCCTTTTGAACCATTATTCTGGTTTAGCGCAACCAGATCTTCTTTTAAACCTAGCATGTTCCATTGATCTATAAATATATTAGTTAAGTCATCCATGTAATTTGTCTAAGGCAAATCCTCAACTAGTTATGGTAGACCTATACTTGACTACTCAAAATCATTCGTTATTGCAAGCCCACTTATATCAAATAACTAACTAGAAATACATTTGGAACACTAAAAAACTAGAAAGATGGAAAAAAAAAAACATAGTTCAATGTCTATCAAGGTATATTATAACTATTATAACAAAAATAAGAATCCAAAATGAGCTAACCCCTACCCCTAACACCCTAAAGCATCACAATATACCTTCATAAATTCTCCCCCTATACCACAAACTCGAAAGCAACCACACCAAGGGAAAAAAAACCAAAATAAGACCAATTAATAGACCTTATAAAATTAAATAGAAAACACAAAGATATACACCAACATAAAAATAAAAAATCTCACAGCAAAGCTAAATATACAAGCATAAAAAAAGGGAGATTGTAAAAAATAAATCAAGCCACCAAAGTAATTGTTATTATTGTTTGATACAAGTGTATTGTTATGTATAAATCTGAAGTTGTTGGTGTTATGTTACTATACTAAAGTAATACAATTAGTAGAAGCATGTATGAATTGGATTGCAATTTTTCATAAAGGATGAATAAATATTTTGGGATTTATTAATATATTTATTTTTATAAAATTACTAAAGAAAAATCATGATACGATTCACATGATTATTAAGGTATATCAACTTAAAGTTTTTAGTTGATAATTAAGCATGTTATGATGAAATTATGATGTTAATTAACTTAGGAATAGCCATAGATCTTAAGTTATTTTGATTATTGTATTAAGGTTTATTAAATTAATATGTTCATAAGGTACGTAGCTTAATTACAATTATTTTATAAAAGTAATGACTTGGCCCTATAAGAAAATTGTTATTTTTATGATTTAATTAGAATAAGTTAATAAATAGACATTAAAGATGGATTTTATTCTACACCTTCAGGTGTGAATAAATTTCATTATTGGTATTTTTATCTATTAGTCTTGTTATTAAATAATTAGTAAGTTTTATGCATGATGCAACCTCTACCCATAAGAATATTAAAATTTACTACTAACTTGTAGTAGTTAATTTAGATAAAGTATATGTTTTATAGCAGTAAAGTGTTTTCTTGGTTATTACAGCTTTTTCTACTATTTTTATTGATACATCTAATATTCATATATTATGTGGTGATAATTTTGCTGATTGGAAGGAAAGAATCCACTTTGCATAGGGGTGTGTGGATTTGGATTTGACCTTATATGTGAATGAACCACCTACCCTTGCGGAATCAAGCAATGCTTCGTAAAAGACTGATTATAAGTAGTGCGAGCGATATAATTGCTTAAATTTAATGCTCATAAAGTCTCGCATAAAGCAAAAGTATAGGGGTTTTATCCTTTAATGCTCTAAGGCAAGAGATTTCATGAAGGTTGTACAGGAATAATTTGTTCATTTTGATAAGGCATTGTTCAACACCTTAATGAAAAGGCTTTTAGTTATGTCATTTGACTATTTTAAAGGTGTGCGTGAGCACATTATAGAAATAAGGGACACTATTGCTTAATTAAAGTCCTTAGAGGTTGAGTTTTCTGAGTAATTCCTGCTCATTTTATTTTGAACTCTCTCCCTACAAAATATGGTATGTCTAAGATTCCTTATAGCACATGTAAGGGAAAGTAGTCAATTACTGAATTATTGACCATGCATGTTCAAGAAGAAGAGAGATCGAAACTTAAGAAACCTGAAAGTACTCATTTGGTTTCTCAAGCTAATGGAAATGTCAAGAATAGTAAAATGGCCCTTAAAGTGAAGAAACATAGAAATATGTCAATAAAGCAACATGGCAACAATAACAAATGTTTCTTCTATAAAAAATGAGGACATGTTAAGAAAGATTGCTTTAAGTATAAAAAATGGCTTATAAAAAAAAGTAAACTCGTCTCTTTAGTATGTCATGAATCTTTTTTTCATTAAGGCTCCAAGTAATAAATGGTGGATTTATTATAGTTTTACAATCCATATTGTTAATGTCATACAGGGCTTTCTAATTCTAAGGAAGTAGAAATGAAATGAAAGAGGCATTTATTCAAGAAACTGGATGCGCTCTAAAGTTGAAGTTGTGGGGACTTTAAGATTAGTTTTAAAATCTGGACTTATTTTAGATTTGGAAAATATCTTTTATGTTCTGTTATTTTCTAGATTATTGATTTCAGTTTTTAGACTCTGTAATGTTGGTCATGGATTTTTATTTGATGGAAACATTTTAGTATTTTAAAAAATATAGTTTCTATTGGTGGTGAAATATTAATTGATGGTTTATATAGAATTGATCTAAACCTTATTTTTATAGTTCAACTATTTATCAATGCATGTTGATTCTGGTTTTAAAATGAGTAATTAATGAGAATTCTTCTATATTATGGCATAGGAGATTAAGTCACCGTTGAAAGAATTAAGAGATTAGTGAATGATGGAGTTTTAAACACTCTTGATTTTACTAATTTTGGTACTTATATATATTGTATAAAGGGAAAGTAAACTAATAAGACCACTAAAGGTGCCACGAGAGACTTCGAAGTTTTAGAAATCATACATATTGATATTTATGGGCCATTTAATACATCATACTTGAATGGTCAAAGATATTTTATCTCATTTATTGATGACCGTTTTAGATTTATATATCTTTATCTCTTATTTGAAAAGACTGAAGCACTTAATTCTTTTACGACCTATAAGGTTGAGGTAGAGAAACAAAAGGAAAAGACCATAAAGATTGTAAGGTCAGATAAAGGTGAGATAAAGGTGATGAGTATTAAGGTAGGTACACAGAAACATTATAAATGTCAAGTCTATTTGTAAAGTTCCTTGAAGAAGAGGGTGTTATTGCACAATCTATAATGCCTGGCACACTATAACAAAATATTGTAGCTAAAAGAAGGAACCGTACACTTATAAACATGATAAGGAGCATGATTAGTAATTTTGATATACCATTATCCTTGTGGAGTGAAACATTAAAGACAACTATGTAGATTTTAAATAGGGTTCCATTCAAAGTTATGTCTAAGACACCATTTGAATTATGAAATGGATGGAAGCCCAATTTAAATCATACACATGTATGCGGTTGTCTTATTAAGGTAAGGATTTATAATCTTCAACTAAAAAAATTAGATCTAACAACTACCAGTGATTATTTTATTGGTTATATAGTAAACTTTAAAGGATATAGGTTTTATTATCCTTCTTATACTACAAGAATAGTAAAGGCAAGAAATGCTAAATTTCTTGAGGATCTCAATTTCAGTGGGAGTGGTTTTCCTAAGATGATAAAATTTTAGGATAGGTTTTAACTGAGTTGCATAAAAATAAAAGACAATTGGCTATTGTTCAAGAAAATCATTTAAATAATTTTGAATAATAACCAATTCAAAGGCAACCAGTTCAAGAGCAACTAGTTCTTGACAAAGTAAACCCATATGAGGAGATTGAATTAAAGAGAACTTTAAGAACAAGGAGACCAAAAATTTCTAATGACTATATTGTATACCTTCAAGAGCCTAACTTTGATGTTGGACCTAAAGATGACCCAAATTAATTTTCACAAGCCATGAATTGAGAAAACTCTACTACGTGGTATAATGTCATGAAGGAAAAAATATAGTCTATATCTAAAAATCAAGTTTGGTACCTCATAGAATTACGAAAAGGATCTAAATTTGTTGGTTGTAAATAAGTTTAAAAAACTAAAAGAGATGCTTCTGGTAATATCAAATGATATAAAGTTAAACTTGTAGCTAAGAGTTATACTCAAAAGAAAGGCATAGACTACCATGAAATCTTACCTCTAATTTCTAAGAATGACTTATTTAGAATAATAATGATATTAATAGTTTATTTTGATTTAGAGCTACATTAGATGGATGTAAAAATAACATTTCAAAATGCAAATTTAGATGATGAGGTATATATGAATCATCCTAAAGGTTTTTGTGATGACATAAATAATTACTTATTTTGTAAGCTAAAGAAATATATATATGGATTAAAACAAGCCTCCTAAAAGTGGTATATTAAATTTTACAATGTTATAGTATCATTTGGTTTTATTGATAACATTGTTGATCAATGTATATACCTTAAGGTTAGTAAGAGCAAATATATCTTTCTTGTCCTATATGTAGAAAGTACTCTGCTCACAAGTAATGACTTGGGTTTGCTACATGAAATAAAGAAATTTCTTTCTCAAAACTTTGATATGAAGGATTTGGGTGAAACCTTATATGTCATTGGCATAAAGATTCACATAAACAAATCTTAAAGAACATTAGAACTGTCTCAAAAAGCCTATATTGAAAAGGTTTTGGAAAGATTCAAGATATCAAATTGTGCACCTTCAGTAGCACCTATTATCAAATGGGATAGATTCAATTAGAATCAATGCCCATAAAATACATTGGAAAAAAAAGCAAATAAGTAACATTTCATATGCATCTATAGCTGGTAGTTTGATGATGCATAAGTATGTTCACGACCTGACTTGGCATTTACAATAGGAATGTTGGGAAGGTTCTAAAGTAATCCATGAATAGACCATTGGAAAGTTGTTAAGAAAGTCATTAAATACCTACAAAGAACTAAGGATTAGAAGTTGACTTTCAGACATACTGATCACCTTGAGGATATTGGTTATTCAGACTTGGATTTTGCTGGTTGTATAGACATAGAAAAGTTTAATTTAGGATACATTTTTCTTCTTACTAAAAGAGTTGTATCTTGAAGAAGTACTAAGCAAACTATTATTGTTTTATCTACCATGGAAGAAAAATTCATTGCATGCTATGAAGCAACAACACATGTGATCTGATTAAGAAATTTCGTTTCTGGTCTTAAAGTTATCAATTTCATATCAAGACCAATAACGATATATTGTGATAATTCAACTATAGTTTTCTTCTCTAAGAATAATAAGAGTGAAAGTCAAAACAAGCATATCGACATAAAATATCTCATTGTGAGAGAGAAAGTAAAGGAACATAAAGTGTTCATTAAGCATAGTAGCACTAGGCTAATGATTGTGGATCCCATGACTAAAGTATTTTTAGCAAAACAATATAGAGATCATGTGCATTAGATAGGTCTAACTAACTCAATTGATGTTTGACTTTATTCTTTTTTAGTTGATGTCTAGACATTTTTATGTTATTCTTAGAGACTAAAATGATGTTTTGTGCACATAAAGTATTGTTTTCTATATCTATAGGGATATATAAAGTTAGACCCAAATGAGTTATTGGAAGTTTATTCATAAAGTTTATTTGCTTATTAAGTGTATTTTTTTTAGGATGCAATATATTGTAATACGTGAAAGGAACTACTTGATTATACAGTGTGACTGCTATGATTCATATGTTATATTCTTGATTTAAATGTGGGTGTTTTCACTTACTAGATATTTTAAACTCTATAAAGATACTGTTATTTTTCAGGTGGTGTAATATGGGCCAAGTGGAAGAATATTAGAAAAATATCAAGCCTATTGAACTTTAATAGTAGGCCAAACATATCAATGATGGATGAAAGTGTAAAAGTTAGGTTATATATAAAAGGGTTGATAGTCTAGCCAAAAAGATATCAATTAAAAATCCTATGTTTTTAATCTATATAAAATAACCCTAAAGTTTAAGTTACTTAGCAATGCTTTGATTTTTTATTTTTTATTTTTTATTTTGATAAATATCAGTTATGAATAGCAGTTTTGTAATAATTTCGATGAAGAACAGTTCCTTAATAATGCCTCTTTTGAGATATTTTTGAAACATCATGCACAACGAAAGCTTCATCATGGTGTAAAGACTAAGTGTTGGGCAATAGGTAGCCAGCAATAATGGTGGTATTATTACCAGAGAATATACTAACATGAAAAGTTTTGAATTTTTTTAACTTACTTTTGCTGATTTACCTGCCACGTATATCTCGTTCTTTATGCCTGCTCTTTCTAAAGGCCATGTTTAGTATTTTCAAAACCAAACTCCAATCTATTTTTTTTTGTTACTGAAAAAAAAATTTAAAAGTTTTCAAAGGTTATTTTTATTTTAGCAGTCATTGCGTTACTACACATATCAATTAAAAATCTTGCTGAGATTTTTCTTTTTATTTTTAGAACAATCAATCAGTTTTACTTACTATTACAAACCTGACTATTACGAACCGATCAACAAATTAAGTTAGAAATAACATAGTTTAATTATATCACGTTTCAAAATCATAATATTTATTAAATATTATTATTTCAAGAGATATAAATATCTCGACGCACTTATAAATAACAATATTTAATAAATATTATAGTTATAAAACACTACATGACATTGTCAAATTTGTGTTATTTCCCTGAAATATTTTGCTTGCATGTGAATTCCCTAACTGTTTTTAATTTATGTGCTAATTTTCAAAATTGTTTTTCGGGGCATCATGGCCGTTTTCAGTCACCGCATGCGCATAAAAAGAGTTTGATTTGACAAGACAAACTTTAGCTGAAGATACAGTGAATGAATTGCCAGCTTATGATTGCAGCTCTGGACGCACGAATGTCCCATCAAAAGCATGGAATCCTATGAATTTAGGAAATTTGTTACTAAGGATGCGTGCCTAAGATTCATTAATTGGACCAAATAGGTCTACTTGAAATGTTCTTAGATTCATATATCTGCAGCTAACTTTATCGCAGCAGTAGTATTTGCCTGCTTCATTACCCTCGAAGTCATTTGGGCAAAAAAAAAAGCATCC
>Ga0307518_10002178_pt1 | contig 14355 bp, 8 predicted proteins | sample 25_EM_MG_FD_203889 | JGI IMG/M metagenome (GOLD analysis project Ga0307518, IMG submission 203889) | Populus trichocarpa ectomycorrhiza microbial communities from riparian zone in the Pacific Northwest, United States - 25_EM | ecosystem: Host-associated > Plants > Roots > Unclassified | place...
ACACCTAAAACATAAAGTATAAAAGGTTACTTACTTAACTAATTAATAGTTTAGGACTTGAAAAAAAATTTTGTAAAAGAAAAAGAGGCAGGAACAATAATTCAAAAAAAGAAGAAGCTTGGATCAATTAGTAGTTCATACAAAAAAATTAAACTTGTTAAGTTATTATATTAAAATTCTAATATAAAAATTATTTTAAAATAAAAGGATTAAGGGGGCAATTGCCCCTTAATTTTCATTGTGACTCCGTCACTGATTGCCCATACATCTCTTTTTATGTTAAAAGATTTTAACTTGGACCATGGTTGAGCACAAGCTATCTACACAGTAAACCTATTATTTGGCATTATGAAAAAGTAATTTAGGAGAAATTATAAGTTATAGTTTTTCACTTAATTAAGATTTTAAAAAAGAATTTTCAATGAATTTATGTAAAACTATAATGCGGGTTTACCAATAAAAAATACATGATCAAGACAAAACACAAATAGCAACGCACTGCACCAATTAGAGCGTGTCTGGCAGTATGGTTGCGGGTGCTTTTTAAATAACTTTTCGTGTCAAAATACATGCCAATGATGTTTTTTCATTTTTTAAAAATCATTTTTGACATCAGCACATCAAAACGATCCAAAACGTACAAACCATATTAAATTTTAGTAAAAATAAAAAAAAATTTAAATTTTTTGGGAACGCAGCCGCAGCCGCGTTCCCTTAATTCATGTAAAAAGGAGGTGTTCCCTTAATTCATGTAAAAAGGAGGTGTACGAAACAATTTTTGCTATTGTTTTTAGGTGTTTTAAAAAATATTTTTGGGACATTAAATTAATTGTTTTTAATGCTTTTGATAATTTTAATGTATTATTGTTAAAAATAAAAAAATATTTTAATATATTTTTAAACTAAAAATTATTTTAAGAAGTAGTTTACATCCTAATATCAAATTGATTGTTTTTAATGCTTTTTGATGATTTTAATATACTAATATTAAAAATAAAAAAATATTTTAATATATTTTTAAGTAAAAAATTATTTAAAAAAATACTCTACATTCTAATATCAAATTAATCATTTTTAATGCTTTTAATGATTTTAATATACCAATATTAAAAATAAAAAAAAATTATTTTAATAAAAATTATTTTAAAAAATGATCTTCATCTTATTCTCAAACTCCTCAGGTAAACAAACATTTTTAAAAAGGAAAGATAGGTTTAGGAGGGAAGGAGAAGTTGAAAAGGCCAGGGCGGTAAGGCGGCTAAGGTTGCATTATCATCCTCTGCTCTCTTGTTTCTCGAATCCTAACCGTGTCAACTAGTCCGATCCTTGAACCAATATCTGGGATCTAATCTTGTGTTTCTCCATCATCTTCACATTTCTCATCTCTGGTGGGTGTTGTAGATTTTTTGTTTTATGTATAAATCTTTGTCACGCAAATGATAGATTTTTGTTAACAAAATATCTGTTTAATGTGCAAGGCAATCTCAGCTATAATCTATCCCAAATCGGAACATGCCTTTTGCGATGGATGTCTGGACGGCTCTGTGCAAAACATGATCAGTAATGTGCAAGGCAAACTCAGCTACAATCTATCCCAAATCGGAACATGCCTTTTGCGATGGATGTCTGGACGGCTCTGTGCAAAACATGATCAGTAAGCCATGCCCAAATCTTGCTATTTATCCCTTGTGGAAATGCTTTGAAGATGTTTCAGGACTTGTAGCATTTCTAAATCTGTTGTTCTAGTTCTGGTTATATCAATTTTTCCGGCTTCCTCACAAGCTTGTCCTTGTAAAGGCTAGCATAGCTACTATGATGTTAGCATTATTTTACACATGTCGGTGATACCAGGTGAAGAATGCTTGAATGCAAGCATATCACTAAGTAATTGCCATGTCAATAACAAATGCACATTACGTTATGGTATCATACAACATAAGCTGAAAATTTTCACCTCGTTTTATGAATCGAGTGAATTTGTTGCCGCTGGTTATTGTTGCTCAAACATGGTCACCTGTCACACTCTGCTTGTGGTGCAGATAATTATGAGTGTTATCTACCGACCACTAATATCACACTTTTTTGTCTGGGTTAATTTGCTAGCTGGAAAATGCAATCTGGCCATCAGTGGTCGGGGTGCTCGTGTCTTCTGGTCAAATCCCCTAACGCAGACATATCCTGCAATTCTCATTTTTTTTTATATAAAAAAAAAAAATAGAGAATGAGCAAATCTTAAAGCGAGTTCCACAAAAAAGGGGAATTGCAATAAATCAAAAATGAATATTTGGAACATTTGTATATTGTCTAGTCTTGAGGAAAATCTATCATAACGTGTACTTCTTGCAGAAAGAAAGATAAGGCTTATTTGCATGTCTGCGTGTAAGGGTTAAGGGTACCATTGTTAGATGCTGTTCTTCAGAGCTGCATGTAAATTCTTCATTCTATTGTTAGTACAATTGTCTCTCCATTTTCCGTGTGCATTCATCATACATGATCATCTCAGGGAACTAATTGCCTTTTTTGAATTACAGAGTTCAATATGACTGAGAATCCCTAAAGCTTGATATTGCATCTACAGGTGAAGTCCATGTGCCACCTCAAGCATTTTTAAATTGTCAGATCTCATGCGCGGAAATCAAAACATCATAAAGTCTTATTCTAACGGTTTCATTTACTAACTAGAAAAGCAACATGAGAAACTCATCGGTTTTTGGAGGAGATATTCTCAAAACCTATTGCTGGTTAGCGTTCAGCACAAGGCTGCCTTGAGGAATCCAGAATGTTAGGATTCTATATCATATCAGGATTTTGTGCATTAATCTAATGGTTAAAGTGAAGAAGCATTGGCATGAAATAATGCATATTCATGTCACCATGTTTGCCATAACTTTTCCAATAAAAGAACGCAAGGGTAACCAAAGCAACAACTGCAGAACTAATGGCTAGTTTTGAAACTAAAGTAGCCAGTAGGTAGCTATAGAGAAAGGAAGAATCTACACTATCACTTACCTCTCCAGAAACAATGCTGAATACCTGCTGTTGTCAAACCTGATAGACCAAACTTACAGTGAGTGCCATTTATTGATTTCATATCATTTGTCATAACAGCATTACTATATATATATACCTTTGAATATTGTTGGTATGGAGGTTCCAAAGTACACAGTTCGTCTGGGCAGGTTCCATATCCATGCTCTAGGAACATCAATTGGATTCAGACTAGAATCATGGTCAGCAAATACCTACATAGAGAACATGTCATTAGCATTATCTAAACTGCAAAACTCAAAAGATGCTTTATATCACCTGAAGGTGTCCTGCTAGCTTATTACCTCGTTAACTTGAAAATATGTGCCATTGAGGGGAAAGCTTCCCCTCATCGCTGTTCGACATGGTATCTGTTTTTGACATGTTAGAACAATTGGTTAATATTTAATTTATATGGATTCCAACCTTCACTAAGAAGTCTTTTCAAGAGTACAATTATATTGGCAATATTGGCATGCTTATTCTCACCAAGAGAGTCCCTCGAACAATTTGAGAATTTTCTTCCCGTATGTTGTTGCATGAGAAACATGTTTTCTCATCACACAATTTGCCACATTCATGTAAGCTGCAACTTCTTTCCAGTGGTTGAATGGAGTTTGCTGTTTCGCCTAATGTGGGTGATTTTGCACAATTGATCAGATACCTACAGAACTATAGCCTAGACATATCTGAACTTTGCCTGCATTAACTTGTTATTGAACATCGCATGTATTTTTCAAACCTGTGATTTGTGCCTGCTCATGCTATAATGGGAAATGCATAGGGTGTTCAATTGAGCTGAGTTGAGTTGTTGGACTGTTCAGGTTATTCTACTCCCACAATTGAAAGAGCTTTTCTTGATCTTGGCACAAGCCCTGAATTGCGAGATCACACTTAGCTTACTAGTAGTCTATTCAGTGACAAGCGAGTCAAGCTTGAGCGTGCCACATGGCCAGCAGCAAACCACATGCACCCAAACCTGTTACCTTTGGTCTTTATGAAAATTTGTAAAAGAAGAGGGGAGGAAGAAAGATTAATGGTCATCCAAACAGGCCTGCTTGCCTCAGATGGAAAGCCTAAGACACAGATTGGGACACACTAGGTGCAGCTCCGGAATCCCTCATCTTTTACTTCTTTTTGATGCAGGAATTTACAAATTCCACATTTCTCTTAAAAGTGAGATGGTCATTAGACTGATTTAAATAAGTCATTCCTTTTTGATGCTGGACTTGACTATGATTGTTGAGGGACAATATCATTGACTGAATGGATTGCTTGTTTGTAGATTTTCTGTTCTTTCTGTTGACCATTGTTTTCGTTCTTAACTAATGAATCCCACATCCAAGGATGCGAGGATCCAAACCTATATGTGAGTATTTTAATCATGACTTGGTATTAAGAAGCAACCCATGCTTCTGAGCTTTTAACCCTGCAAAGCTTGGACTCAGATCCTTTTCCTAAAAGCATCTCACAGGGTTTTGACATGGCTTGCTTGATTTCTGAGTTTACCCCAGCTAATATTGGGCATAGAGTACCTGAATAGTTCATCAGCAACTCAGCTAATTTGACACTATGCAGAAAGAAATGTGTCATAGCAGTTTCTCTTTGTTATTTACCTACCTGGTGTCCATATGGCAAGAAGGTATGAACATGGATCATCAGGTTCTCGCCTATCCAACTGATTCAAAAGCAAAACACATAATTAGGAAAGAAGTTTGGCTATGTGGGCACATTTCATGTAACATTGCTGATGAAGTAGATGCAGAATTAACTAACCCTTTGCAGAAGGGGATGAGAATCTGGAAGTTCGTATCTGCATGATGGTGAAAGAGAGAAAATTAGAACGTACGAGAAGATTTTACCTTTTAGTTCCGGCAAAAGATTTTTGCCTATTTTTATCATGGACAACATGAAATGTGTTGAAAAGCATTTGGCTTCAATGCTGAATGGTGAGATTTTATCATGTTCTAATTTTGATTCCCTTAGAAAAAGTTACAAGTTTTGTATGGGGCTGGTGACATTTACTTCATAAGCTAAATTTTGCCTACTACTGTTTCAATAAGAAAACAGTTTTAGTGAGGAGGTTGCTACTTACACCTGGTGCTCTGTTCGTAACCGACTAACATTCTTAAGCTTGGGAACGGGAATGGAGGCAGCTTCTGCAGTTAAAGCAACTAAGGCCTTGGACATATCAGCTTCTTGAAGTTCCATATTCTCTTGCATATAGTTCTGTAAATTCTGAGTGAATTCTTCAATGTTAAGTTTGATGATGGGAATTTCATCAGGATCCTCGCAGAATGTATCCTCCATATCATTTTCTGTTACTTGTGTAGACACTGGTTCTGGTGATGATGGTTCTTCAATGATAGGTTCATAGTCGGTGATTCTGGATTTGCTTTCTGCGAGCCTGCTTGCTTCTGGCTGTTGACTTCCTTCGGATTGTTTAGCTGTTTGGGGCAGGGGCAGGGGCAGGGGCAGGGGCAGGGGCAGTTGAGCAGCATCCACAGCAGGGTTTTGGCCAGATATGTTCTCGGTTGCACTCACTATGCTTTTTTCTTCTGGTCCTGGAAGGGCAAGCCTTGCACTGCATCCAATAAGTTTATGATAAGTTAACAAATCTTGCTTTTCATGCATGTTAAGGAAAATGTTGTTCAGGGTATGTTTCTTAATTGGGATTTGTAAATGCTAACTTAACTGCAATATTTTCTTCATGGAAATGGTTGTCCATGGTATAATCAAACTATGAAGTTATAGCTGGTTTTTTTCTTAAAATCATCATTTTTACTTAACTGAATAATCCATAACCATTTGAAGCTTTGGTTAGTTGATCCAATTAAAAAAAAATTAACCTCCAGTTTTTATGAAAACTAAAGAGGGTTCTAGATGGTGGTAGGTTTATGGAACTAATTCCTGCATTTGTTTGCTACCATGCTAACCACACGGCAGTGCCATTGTAAGAAATGGAACAAATTATATGCAAACCTTGCAAATGCACTTGCAAAATGTCTGCATTCTCCTCTCATTGGACATGCATTGCAATTTGGTTTGCTTTTTGTACAGAATACCTGCATGATCTCAGATAGTGCTTCCTTAGCTTGAGCTTTTCATTAACCACAAAGAAGAGCATATCACTTCAAGTTTAAAGTATATGAAACACACCTTTCCAAATGTGATCATCTGATAATGAAGCTCATACCTGTTTATGCATTAACAATGGATTAGTAAAATGTATTCATAATTAATTCTATTTGTACATTAAGTGTATTCATGGTTGAGGTAATGTCAAATGGAATATTTCTCTACAGTGTTCTTTGGTCAAGTTTGCACAATCGAGGCCAGAGGTATTTTTGAATTGATTCCAGCACAGGGTACCTGCACATCAGCACATTAGTACTTGTGTCATAATCATTTAGTTAGCGTCAGTAGCCTTTCAGTTAATAATACTAACAGCTCTAGAAGATGCAGCTGAAGTGATTCAGGCAGTGGCTGAAGGGGGACCCATCCCAGTCGTACAGCTATGCGTCCGACATTTGTGTCAACCTGTTATGCAATATTTAGGGCTGAGATCTCTAATAGCCAAAATTTGAGATCCGTATGTTGTTTTGTTTATGAAGTGTGTCCAACTGATTAAAGCTTACTGGGAATGCTAGATGATGAAGTGTCAGAAGCCGTATGCACTCCACACTCTTCAGCCCCAATCCTCTAATGCTTAGCAGATACTCTCTGCAGTAGTAAGCTGTAATTAAGTATATATTTTTTTGTCTTGTTTTATAAACCAAGCAACTGCATTTAATATTTCTAATAAAGAAAATGCAATCACTATATCATATGCTTAGCAACGGAGTAATGCCATGTTTATATGATAACTGCAGAAGTAGTATTTTAATGCATTCAACTGATGCAGGCTATATGGTTAATCCTTTCGGCTTACTTTGCTTTGTCAGGTGGAATATCTCTCAACCATTCCAGATCAATGCTTCCATGTTCTCTAACCAGTCTATTAAGCAAGTTCTGCATGGATTTTCCAGTCAGTATCAACTAAGATAGGCTCTAGCTTTGGTGGGTAACCATGCTTTAGAAATCTTTGTTATTGATTGTGACATGTATACCTTTATCCGTTCTGCAAGTATGTTGTTCATCCCACGCTCTTTGATTGTGTTGGCAATCTCATTAACATCTGCACATCTTACAGCTTCCCAGTCCAGTGAGTCCATTGTGTTTTCTGTTCCCTCTCTCTTTCCATTTGCTTCTGCCTCTTTTCTCAAAGCATCCCAGTCAACGTCATCTCTTATTTCATTTCCAACTCTTCTGCTTTTTGCTTTTCTGGTGGCAGCTTTCATCTCATTGAGCTCCTTACTTTGTGAATAACCTAACTCAATCATTTCAGACTCTGTTGTTTTTTGTCGATTCTTTTGCTGCCTATCAAATGCACTGGTACTTCCAGTTATATGCGTGGTTTCTCCTGAAAGGTTTTGTAAGTATTGATTTTTCTGCAGGTAGTTATTTTGCATCTGAATCAATGAATTGTCAGTGACTTTGGGGTCTTCAACAGGCATGGCTGTAGACTGGACACTCGTATGCTTGTCTTTTTGAATGTCGATGCATGACTGATTATTTGACATGGGAGATCTTGATGCTTCTTGATTGATCAAGGTCAGCTTATTTTGATCAGTAATTTGACTGGCCGTTTCCACTGCAAGGGCATTGTGATCTTTTGCACTGTCTTCTTTTTTGTTTTTGGCTATATCACCATATTGTGTTTCTTTAGGGATCATATCAAAGCAGTCAACCTTCACAGCTCCAGAGTTAGAAGTAAGGTGCCAATAACAATTACTGGATGCGACCATGGACACTCCTATGGGGCTTTTATGATCATTCAAACTGTCCATCTTGCCATTTCCTTGGCTGTAAGCATCTTGCATCAAGGGAGATCCAACCTTTCGCAGAAGCTCCATGAAAGATCTGCAATCGTTATAATTGTTGAGCTTTGATCCATCAGTGAGATATTCTCCTTCTGAGATGTTCTCCGAGCATGATTCTTTTTTCTCAGAAGCTTGCCCAATTGGAGAATTCACAGAGTTTTGGCCAGAAATCACTGAATTTTGACTTGAGATTCCATCAATTATTTGTGTCCCTTCTTCTACCATGTAACTTACCCTTCTGGTCATGGAGGTCTCAATGGTTGATCTGCTCGCCATCAATTGACTGAATGTATGTGGTTCAGTTTCAGAGGTGACAATGCCGGTACTACTTTCAGAGGATTCACTGCTTTTGACTACCTCTTGCTCTTCATCAGGCTCAATGTCATGGATAGTCAACGAACTCTGGCCACAGATTGATTGATTTGACACCTCATTCCATCTTATGCCCTCTTCTGAATCTGGTATGAATTCTATTGGTTTTTCAATCACTAAGCTAGTCCTCTCATCATAGCATGGCTTGTTCTTTGACTTGAGGGGAAACCGTGCGGCAAGTGACATAAATGCGGAACTGCAGGAAAATGAATAAATGGTATAAGAGGTTTTACTTTTGCCTTTTCTCTAATTATGCACTGTATCAAAATTATATGGGAAACTCAACTTTACCTAGAGAGATGATCTGAGACATTCTGGGTAAGAAATACTCCAATCACCGAGTCCACAACTGATCCCTTCCACGGAGAGAAGCGTCTGTCCCCTGTGTAATTGATATTGTACTGATATAGCATGAGTTCAAGAGTAATTTGAGTCCAAAATTTGGAGGAAAAGTTCAGGATAAAAAATGTAACTGGAATTTCTCAACTGAATTGCTTATGAGGTTTCAAGGTTAATTTGTTTGGAATTTCAAATATGCAGATGTTTTATCTCCTGCCTGTTTCTACACTTTCTTAATTTCAATAATATCTCCTTCTTGATAGTGGATTGTCTTATCTTATTTTTTGCTGCGGACTGGTGTCACTATATCATGCTGGTCGTGAAAGTGCTAATTGCACATCTTAGATTTCATTTATCAAGACATATAAAATGCTCCATGCTTATGACCTTGGCTCTTTTCTCTTCCTAATTAAATTTTGACCTTCAATATTCTTCTGATTTTCTAGACGATTCAGTATGCTAGATGGACTGGTTTTAATTTGATGGTAGAAAAATCTCATTTGAGGATAGAATTATCAACCTTGGCAATGAGACTTTTATAGTACAAGAAATCCTAACAGCTCTATGCTTGGTCTTGTACTATTGTTAAGCATTAGTTGACAGCAGGAACTAAGTACTTTCTATTTTATAAAGTTACTGAATCAGTGATTGGCTACTTTCCACTGAGAAGCCCGATGAGAAAATTTAAGAAAATTGTATCTGTACCTTGTACAAGATGCATCCGTGCTATAAATGAGTTTGACCGTCCACAGAACACTGCCCTTTCTTCTTCCCACCATTTTGCCTTCTCATCATCTGTTCCGTCAATGCCTTCACTATTGATGTTTCCCATTAGAAGCTTCCAAACTCTATTAGTTTCTTGATCTAGGTCAACCTTTGGGCGTGGGCGTCGCTTCCTGATGGATCCAAAAGAACCATCATAGGGTACAACGGTGCCATCTCTTTTGTAAAGGACCAGTGCATTCCGCATATCATCTCCAATATTATAATGGACAAGTGCATTCCGCTCTTCAAATGCAATGTCATTGCTTTCCCTCTTGATGTCGAGATGCTTTAATTGCTCGACTATTGAATCAACAGAAAACATTTGTTTCCACATTTCTTCTGGATGAGCACCTGCATTAAATAGCTGTAAAAGTTAAAAAGGCACTTTGCGGATTTGCTAGGTTCCTCAGATTTCAAAAATTCTTATACGAGCTTGGTCTAAATTTGAATTCTTACAAAAAGTACCTAATGCCTTGGCTGAGAATTTGTGCTGATTATATACAACGATTTTTCCATGATATGGCACTGCATTTATACTGTAGGAACCTGAATTAACCAGAGAAGCTCTCTTCTTGGTCCTCTTTTTGGTTGTCCATGTCCCATTCATCTCTGCCAGCACGGCTTCTACACTCATGTGAGGTCTGTGTGAGTTTCCTACTTGCTGCCCATTACAATCCACTGGTACAAGTCTGTTTCGGTTTGTTGGGTGCAATGCACACCCTGGAATTCTGGTCACTGAAGCCAGATCTCGAGTTTTAGTAGGACATCTGGACCTTTTTTTGGTTGATCTTGTTGTCTGGTTTATGCTATAGCCAAAAGTTTGCAGGTTATTGAGAAGATCTATTCTTTCTTCTACATGCTTGCCTGGAAGTCCATTACGAGGAGCAGCAGAAATCCAACAGTTGATATTGGGTGTGAAAGGATCTCTTTCAGGATCCTTCTGTGGGCATGTTGTTTCTACTATCGCAATGTCCTTTGTAGCAGTCACTGAGGATGATGTGCATGATGTGGCTGGAGTTTGTCCCTTTTCTGACCTCTTTTTCTTTCGAAATAGTAGTGAAGGCATGGTTTGGTAAGCATTCAAAGAATTATAGTGAATCCCAGTTAGATTTGTGCTGCAGGTGTCTGGTTGTTCAGAATGCTTCCTCTTTGATCTGCTAGCCTGTCCTTCCAAAGTCGAAGTTGTGCTGGTGCTGCAATTGGAGCCATTAGGACTTATTGGAGTGATTTGTGCCGTGTCTTCCTGTACATCATGAGCAATCCCTTGATCTACCCCTTTCTCTTGTAAATTTCCATCCTGTTTGCCCTGTTGTTCACTAGTCTGGGCAGGAAACAATGTGCTTGGTGCTTCTTTGTCCCGCAATGATACGTAATTTTTAAGCATTTGATTTATAGAATGGGTAAGGTCATAGGCAATGCCTGCTTGTGTGGTTTCCACCATCACTTCAATTCCACGACCAAGAAACACTGTTGATTTTGATTGATTTATTGCTGCGCTTGTTTGTGCCTCTGGTTTAGAATCTAAGTCAAAAGGTGGACTGCATTTAGAGCTTTTGTCTCTAGGCTGCCTTTCTATATCAAAATTTAAGGCCCTCCTGCAAGACTTCTTGGCCTGTTCAATTATCTTTGGATCAGCAGACTGTCCATTTGCTTCTGCTGGGGAACTTGCTGGTGCTTTACCGAGCGCCTTCTTTCGAACATACTTTCTCTTACCAGTTGGCTTTTCAGTAGAAGCAGCAGACTTGGGGGTCGTTGATTTTTGTGGCCCTTTGCGTTTGCCTTCGTTGATGACCTTGGGCCTGTGCTTTTTCCTCCTTGGTTTCTGCTGTGGTGTTCTGTTCAGGTCAATAACATCGCTGTCTCTCCTGTCAGGGTTGTGATTCTCCTTTAACACAGGGGACCCAACAGCAAACGATGAATTTGTTGCTCGCTGTAGGAGTTCTTCATCAGTTTGGAGGCCACTGGCATCAGCTCCCCTGGAAACAATTCCATCATCACTAAATTCTTGATTTCTTGAATGTGTGCATAAATTTTGCATTTCTATGATCTTTTTGGACTCCACTTTCATGCCCTTGTCTGGCGTTACAGGAGCAAACTGGGAGGTGGTCTCGGCAGGGAATGCGTTTGCCTCCCCCCCTGGAAGAAATTTTCACCACAAGCAGTTTCAGTAAAAAATAGAAATTTCATGGAGACAAATTATTTCCAGATCGATGAAGAAACTAAAATTACTAAAGCTTCTCTTGGGAATGATACTGGAAACTTGTTCCTACATCCAAAAGGACTTTTTTTTCTCTCCTTTTTCTGGACAAAATGACACGCAGAGTCTCTGTCCATTGTGTGTTTTACTATTGATTGATTATATCATTGATGTCTGAATGAATTCCATTTGTTGTTATAATCATTTTCTCTATCTCTATTGCTACACCCTGCAGGTACTTGGCAGCTAAATGAATGCACATGAGGGAACTGCCTTGGTGAAATAAAAGCCAAGTATACAGAAATGAGTTTTTTCTAAAGCCAACTCGGTTATGCTTACACTTGGGTTCCTGGGTGTAGTTGCCAATAATCCATGGATTTAAATGTTCCCTGGAAGCTGCATCTGCAAGAGCCAACAGAGGGTCGTCCAAAGACATAGGGTTCCATGTAGCTGTATTACCAGTGGAGCGCTCTCTGGATGTTTCGACATAGTCATTACCGGCGCTGCCCTTTTCTGCACCTCTAGCAGCCGCCTCCCAATTGGAACTGGAGGGAGGACAACACTCACCCAATCCAGATAACCCCTTTATTTCTGAACTACTTGCTTGGTCTAGCTGGTTTCCCTGCCTGTCTGTGTAGATCACACGAGGTAGGATATGCCTAAAATGACTTTGTGGAATCCATGACTCCTTTTGGTTCTGCCTGCCGACATCCATTGCTGATTTTCAGAAACTTCAATCCCTTCCAGTGCTCATTTCCTTTTGAGGCAAGATTGTCTTCAATTTGCTCAGCAGGCTTCGGTCGGAACTCCCTTCAAGGTGAATTGTGGATAATATCGTTCTCCTTTTGCCCCCATTTTTTGGAGCTAGTTAGACAGGAAAAAATAAAATAAAATTGAAGACAAACAACATAAGACAAACAGCAACAAATTTCAGCTGATTAAACTTAAAAACACGAGTAGCAATGCTACCCAGTTTCCCAATTCCTTAAAACACTCCAATTCACTTCTTAGAAACAGCAGATCTCTCTAACAGACCTGGGGCTGGGAGCGGCTCTGCTGCTTCACCAAAAATTGTAAGCAATAAAGTGGGACACTTTCAGTCTAAAAAATGTATCTTATCTTATATATACCCGAATGGATATTCCCGGAAAGAATTTAAAGAAATCAATAGCCATTCAAGATCAGAAAAATAAATAAAAAAATACAAGAAAAGCCATTTCTCCACAGATAATGCCACTTTACTCTCTTCTGTTGCTATAGACTAAAATATCAGGAAAAGAAATATATATGTATAAAAAAAGGAATCCCATTAGTAGTCAAGGATACCTGTGGACTGAGTCAATGCCGGAGATCTGTTCTGGTCACTTGTATGCCAAGAAAATAATAAGTTAGTAAGCAGGCGACAGACAGAGAAAGGATAGGTAAAAAAGAAACCTAGCATCAAAACCAGAGCTTTTTATAGACACGTACACAGGTAGGGCTCTTTTAACTGATAACTTCTTTTCCCGGTAAACATTCCAGCCTTAATTTAATTTTTAATTATTATTATAATCACCTCTGTCTTTTGTGCTTTTGTTGTTAAATTTATTTTCTTGTGCTATAAATGGATATATCGTTGGCAGCTTGCAAGGTTTAAGAAGTAGCAGGAAAAAGATAGGTGTGTATTTGTCGGGTATACGAAACATGCACGCACAGAGAGTGGAGGGGACCAAAGCGACCAATTAAAAGATGACTGAACTTCAGCTTTTTTGCCCTTATAGATTCGTGAGTGCTCACTCCTCTACCCCTACAGTTCAAGTTTCTCAATAATGCCCTCATGATTTCTCCAAAAGATCTAACGTCACGTTAACCGCCTTATCTTTTTCCGAGTCCCGATGTTCTGTACACGAGTGTGTTTGATGTTGTGATAACTGTTGTGGTTGTAGTTTGAAAAAAATTATTTTATAAAAAGTATTTTTAGTTGAGTTTTATTTGAAAAAATATATGTTTGGTTAAAATTGTGATTGAAATTGAGGTTGAATAAAAGGTAGTTTAATGTGTTTGGTTACAAGAATACTATCCAAATTGAGGTTATAAAATAACTAAAAAAGATATATATTAATATTAATGATTTTTAATTTAAATATTATAGATTTAACTACTGGTATTACATCATGAAATAAATAATACTTTATATAAATTCATCCGACAAGGACTACAATTTACATGGTTTTTTGAGTGTGCAATAAAATCAGGTAAAATATCATCATGAACAAAATTGAAATTACGATCAAATTCTGTAAATGCTAAATCATCATGCGATCTCTTTCTAATTGATGCAATGTCATTGAATAATGTTAAATACTAGTTTTAAAACATAATTAAAAATTAAAAAAATTAATTTTTTTACTAAATCAGACTCGGTCCAAAATATTTAGGTTTACGCTGGACTCGATCAGACCATTATCAATGAATAAGTCGAACTATGCAAAGTGAGTTTTCAATTCACTTTGCATTGTTCACTTTAAGTGAACAATGCAAAATAAATTGAAAACTCACTTTGCATAGTTCTGCAGAGTGAATTTATTCACTCTACTGAGACTGAACGCTGGTAGAAGCAGCGAATTTTTGTTTTTGTTAAACTTGAGGCACAGCCGCAAGTATGGTGGGTTCCACCCAAAGAAAATTCTGTTTTTAAACTTAACCAAATATCAACATCTGTGATATATAATTAACCTCACTTGCTGCCGTAGT
>Ga0307518_10002179_pt1 | contig 14351 bp, 10 predicted proteins | sample 25_EM_MG_FD_203889 | JGI IMG/M metagenome (GOLD analysis project Ga0307518, IMG submission 203889) | Populus trichocarpa ectomycorrhiza microbial communities from riparian zone in the Pacific Northwest, United States - 25_EM | ecosystem: Host-associated > Plants > Roots > Unclassified | place...
CGCTAGGATGCATCCCCTCTAACAAAGTGAGCCCCCCTCCCCCCACCCCCAAACATTGTTCCCCCCATCCACATTCACTTTTTTTGCCCCCCCAGCGAAGCAGCCCCCTTCTTTTCCACAAATATATATATATATATTTATGGAAAAGTGGGGGGGGAGAGGCTAAAAAAGGAATGTGGATGGGGGTACCCTGGGAGTGGGGGGAGGTAATGATTTTGAGGGAGGGGACTAAAACTACTCACTATTTTCCTTCTGATCGAGGTATTTGTTGGCGGGCTTCACCATAAGAACAAGTTCCCTTAAACACTCGCAGATGGTGACTTAAGAAGGATTAAACGATATTCACGATATTCTTTGCCCGAACTACATTTCAGGTGAAGCTCTGTGCTAAAGCTCGGAGAGGGGGAAGATTGTTTTACTAAAGCAGCCCGTATTTTCCGCCGCGCGCTTTTAGCGCTAGTTGCTTCGCTGGTGGCATTTTATAATTAGTAAGAGGAAGAGATGAGATTCTTGTCCTCTACTGATTATCTCAATACTTGTTATAACTTTATTTAATTAACTTTAATCCTTCGGCGATAGCGAAGCTACGCCTCTTATAACAAGAAAATTTAAACTACCTGATACAATATTATATTTATTTATTAAGAGTGGATTAATATAAATAATTAATATTAAGGTTATGTATTATATTTGAGTATAATCAAGTATAACTTGTGCTTTTGCATGTCTTCAACATAAATATTTACTTGAAGTCATAGCAAGCTCGAACAACAAAAAACTAACTATTCAGGCTAAAAAAAATAATATGATGAATAGAATGAATAAAAAATATAATTTCACAGGAGGTTGGTTAAGTGGATTTACTCAATTTCAAGTCAATAGATTATACATAGTTCGTCATTATAGAACGACTCCAGATATAAAGGTTTCACCGTTACAACATCAAATTTTAATAGGAGTTATTTTAGGTGATTTATTTGTACAACGAAGAAAATCTAATTGAAATTCCTCTTTAGTATTTTGACAAGGAGCTGTTAATAAGGATTATGTGTTCCATCTATATGGCATATTTAAAGAATTTTTCAACTCAGAGCCTAAAATTACATCCCTGGATAGTAATAATAAAACTTACTCTTATGCTCACTTTACCACTAGAAATTTCCTTAGTTTTAATTATTACAGAGAACTTTTTTACGTTAATCAGAAAAAAATAATACCAAATAATATAAAAGATTTAATGACTCCTATATCTTTAGCCTATTGAGCAATGGATGATGGAACAGCAGAAAAAGATGGGTTTAAACTATGTACAGATTCTTACAGTAAAGATGAGGTTCTCCTATTAATACAAGTCTTAAAAGATAAATTTGAATTAGATTGTATAATACGGGAACACAACCCTAATCAGTATAGAATTTATATTAGAGTAAGTTCTATGGAAAAATTCCGTTCTTTAGTAAGACCACACTTCCACAAGATTATGATGTATAAATTAGAAGGTAAACGTGAAAAGTAATAAAAAATATAATTTTACAAAAGGATGATTTAGTGGATTTACTCAAAGTTTAGGTTGCTTTTCTATAGCGTTTGATAAAACAAAAACAGGGCTACAGCTAAGACCTAAACCTATTTTTGTTTTAGTCCAAGATATTAGTGAATTGGATATGTTTAAAAAACTACATCATCATTTAGGTATTGGCTATATCACAACAAGTAAGATTAATGTATCTCTTTATGTTACTTCTTTGAGTGATATGGTTAATGTTTTAATTCCTATTTTCGATGAACATCCATTGAGATATGGTAAATTCCAATCATATTTAATGTTTAAAGAAGTAGTTAATAAGATGTTAAATAAAGAACATTTAAAATTAGAAGGTTTACTTGAAATTCTCGATGTTTATTATTTTATGAACAAAGAAGCAAGTACACGAACTGCTGAAACAAAGCAAAAAGTTCTGGATTTTTTAAAAGATAAACATGGACCATTACCCTGTAGGGTTTCTGTTACAACAAAACCTTCTGAGGGTTCGCCTAATCAACCATTGACTTTAGATTTTGTATCAGGGTTAATAGATGGAGATGGTAGCTTTAATGTATCCTTTCAATACAAGCCTCATCGTAGAGTGAGAGTTAACTTTACAGTTGTTCAAGAAACAGCAAATAAAGAGGTATTAAACGAACTTAAAGCTTATTTTGGCTGTGGGAAAGTATACGATTTACCTTCATATAGTAGATATGTGGTGTTAAATAAGAAACATTTGGCAAATAAGATTGTACCATTTCTTAAAACTGCATACCCTCTTATTAATACGAAATGAGGAGTTGCATATTATGAAGCAATAATAAACTCTTCAGAATTGAAGGAGATGAAGCCAGCTTACCACACAAATTAGGTAAATTGACTTGTACTCTAGTGGCTACTTATAAAATAACGAAATGCAATGATTAGGATCTTCCGAAGAAGTTTGACGGGTGAAAGGCTTGTGGAGACACAGGATAAATAATTAAAGAGGTGATAATGATACCTCCCTTAATATCCCTCGCCCATTTGAATCCTCGTAGGGTTGAGTTTTTATTAGAAAGAGAAAGTAAGAATTCTGACTCCCAATGTAATGGACGTAAGTCTGTTAGGTGAAGCCTGACGGTGGGGCTTATCCCCCTGCTTTAGGTGGAATCACAGGCGATAGCATTTCTTTTTAAGATAGTTTTTTTATAAAAAAATATATATATATATATTTTGTTGCTTTTTATGAAAAAAACCTGCGGGGACCCGGCGCGCTACGCGCGCCCCCCGCTGGTAATCGGAGGTTCGTTGTCTTTGACTTCTTCTTGTTTTTAATAGATTAAGATTAAATTTTCAAATTAAAAAATATGAAAAATTATAAAAGTCTTCGCCTAACAGACATCGTCTTCTCTGTGCTCATTGTATTTGCCTTTATAGCAGGGCTAGTCTCCCTGTGTTTTTTTTACACTTCGCCTTTAATACCTTTTTGGCCCCTGTGGGATGAGACAATTTCCCTAACAATGTTCTCTCTACCTTTATTAAAACTCCCTTCTAAGCCCTGGACGCCAAGGAATAGCAAGTTAAATCCCTATTTTATCTCAGGATTTGCCTACGGAGAGGCTAGCTTCTCTATTGGAATGTCTAGAGCAAATAAGCGTACAGGTGGGTGAAAAGTTATACCCGCTTTTTCCATCTCATTACATAACAAAGATTTAGTATTGTTAAACAAATTCAATCTTTTTTTGGTGTAGGAGGAATCAGTTTAGATAATACTAGAAATATGGCTTTTCCTTTGGGGTGGAACCCATGAGAGGGAAAGCGGGGGGCTGCTACGCGTCCCCCTCACCATACGGTGTGTGTGTACACACATCCGCATGGTGAGGGGGGACGGGGGAGTTGGAAAGGTTTATAAAAGTTGAAAATATTGATTTAATGCTAGAAAAAGTAGTACCTATTCTTAAAGATGTAACATTTAACACTCAGAAAGGTGGGCACTACGAGATAATAGCTAAAGTTAGTGAAATTATAAAAACTAAAGGCTATAAATCCGATGATAGCATTAAAGAGATAGTAGAATTGGCGTATGACGCAAATAAACTAGGCAAAAGGCGTAGACTTACAAAGCAAGAATTCATAGAAAATATGATGAAAGTTAAGTGTACCTGGTAAAAAAAGCTTGGTGTTTTCTTTTGGTTTTCTTTTGGTTTTCTTTTGGTCTCATTGGTAGTAATTAAACATGTTTCAGTACTTGTGGTAGACAAATATAATAACAAATAATAACAAATAATAACAAATAATAATGGCCTAATATAAGAGTAAAGTTGAAGATATAGTCTAAATTACATTTAAAAATGTAAAAACAATTGGAAAGACAATACTGACTAGGTGATAGCTGGTCAAAAAAAGGTTTGAGAAGCCTTTTGGCTAGTTTGTCAGAGTGAACCTCTGGCTAGAAATCCTCAAATTGCGGGGACGCCCTAAAGCAATTTCAACCAAGCAAGGCTGGTAACAGACCTTGTGGCACAGGCAATGACTCGTGGTATGGTAAAATCGAAATTGATGCACGAAAGGAAATGGGTAATCCGCAGCCAAGCTCCTCTTCCCCGGTCTTTTACAGGGGACAGGAGTGCAGTTCATCGACTAAAAGTGGATTGGCGCAAGCTTAAGATATAGTCAAACCTCACCTGAAAAGGTGCAGGAGAATTAAATACACTATCTGTTTGCTAAATTGATCCTAATAACATCGCATACTTTCGCTTGAGTAATTTGGCATTAATGTAAAATTAGTACAACTATTTTTAGTATATGTGGGAATCATCCCACTATTAAAATGAGACTATCAGACTCAGAGAATCTAATTGTAGAACCGCCATACGACTGGGGAGCATATCTCTCCTCGTAAGAAGGAAATGGGCTCGTACGGACGGCGTGCATGGTAACGCGTGCATATGTAATCGCTCCAGGGGCACCAGCTGGATTACTATAGTAGCTTATGCTACTATAACGTCTGTGACTCGTCGTCCCTCCCCCAACCTGTAGTGTACGCATAGCAAGCATACGCGAAGCTAGCTGGGGGTAACGGAAAGGGGGGAGCCTTATCGCTTAGCGCTATAGTCATGCGAAGGGCGACCCTAGTAAGTGCCCTTCCCAACACCCCTCCCCCGCACGAAGTGAGTGCTTGCTACCCCTCTCTTCTTACTGTCCTAGCCATTAAAACGGGTAGGACAGTAGAAGAGAGAAGGGGGGGAGGGGGAAGGCAAGGGAGGGATTTTACAGCTTGTCTAATATTTAAGATAAGTGCAAAACTGATTCAGTACTAGCACATTTTTTTTTGCTTCGCCTGGGTTATTAGACCCGCTTTATCTTTGCTATTTCAGCATTGACTTGATCTTAGGATACTGGCTTAATGGATAGGGTATCAAAAGCAGAGGGCGGTTATCAGGAACCACCCGTTTGGAGGAGTGCTAACACCTCTCCTTTGGCGGTCCTGCGCGGATGATATTTGCCGATTCTATTAAGTTGGGTCCCTGGGATTATCCCCTCTGTGAGATATGAATAATGTTCCTGATATTAGGAGATCGGTCCTATGATCGAGAGGAGCCTGGGTCACAAGTTCGGGCTAGAGTTCAAATTACGTGGAATAAACCGGTGTTAGAGCATAAGTACAAAAAGAAATAACGATAAGCTATGGAATATCCCTCAGGGACAATACTTAAAGGTATCCCGGTCTGAAGAGGAGCCGAGCCTAAGGCCTATCGTAAAGAACTTATTCTTGAGACACCGGAAGGAGGCTAAGGCATAATGCCCATTCCCCTAGATTGCAACTATTCTCGTGACCAGAAATTGTTGAACAATTTAATAACCTATTGGGGTTGTGGTATGTATAAGGAAAGACCTTCAGGCTTATGAGGTGATTTTTTAGTTAAGAGATTCTCGGATGCCCAGGATAAAATTATTCCTTTCTTCGAGAAGTATCCTTTAGAAGGGTCTAAAAGAGCCGATTTTGAGGATTTCTGTAAAGCAGCAGAAATTATGCAAACTAAGGGTCATTTGACTCCGGAAGGATTGGATCAAATTAAAAAAATCAAAGCGGGCATGAATACAGGGAGATTAACTTAGCTGGCTACCTAATAGTAGACAACATGTTTCGTATTCTCTCTATTGCTCCGTCGTCCCGGGGGACTAATTAAGTGATCGGGGTAAGCCAATGGAAACCGAGATTTCAATGTGTTGAGGCGTATGGATGCAAGTAAATACAGTTAGTGGACCTGAATAACATTTGCGTTTTTAATAAATATAATTACTATGATGATAAAAAATTTCAGCCCCCCAGCGAAGCAGCCCCCCTTCTTTTCCACAAATATATATATATATATTTATGGAAAAGTGGGGGGGCTGCTTCGCTGGGTAAAAATGAGTCACAGACAAATGTTATCACTTCTTTCTAATTCTGGTTCAGTCACTACCTTACATAAATTTGGTATTACTTCTCCTAATAAACTCTTTTATTCTTCGAATAGCACACTAAGTCCAGCAGCGACTTATGATAACTTTGAGCTTCATAAGGATCGGATTTTAAAAGCAAATCAAAATAAATCTTGAGTGTACCGTTTAACTAATCTTGACAATCAAAAATCCTACATCGGATCGTCAGTAGATTTGAGAAAAAGATTTCATGTCTACTATAGTACTTCCCGATTAAGTACTTCTAACATGGCTATTTACAAAGCGCTTTTAAAATATGGGCATTCTAACTTTAGTCTGGAAATATTGGAGTACTGTGAGCCAGATAAAGCTGTTTCTAAAGAACAGGAGTACATTGATCTTTTAAAGCCCTGCTATAATCTAAACCCTATAGCAGGCTCCTCGCTTGGGTATAAACATAGTGAAGAGGCTTTAGCCAAGTTGAGTGCTAACATGACAGCTCGAATGACTGGTCGAACTGTTTCATATGAAACACGTGCAAACCTATCGGCAGCAGCTACAGGTCGTGTCTTAACAGCTGAGGAACGTGCAAAAATTTCTGCGGCTCGAACTGGGATGAAGTTCACAGATGAGCATCGTGCCAAAATCTCGGAGGCTATGTCGGCAATTAATGGGGTAGCAGTTATAGTTACAAATATCAAAACAGGTGAGAGTGAAGAATTTGCAACTATGACTGAGGCGGGAGCAGCTTTGGCTGTAAGTAGAACAACTATTAAAAAGACAATCGGCTCAGGGAAAGTCTTTAGAGATAGTTATATTATAAATTTAAAAAATCAATTATAAAGTGTATTTTATTCTCTGCAAAATGGATAGTTGGACGGATATTTCAACTATTTAGGGAGAAGGACCTCAATCTCTGCCTTTAAAATGGCTAAACGATGGTCTCTTTGTTTCTGCGAAACCTATCTAAGTAGGTCATTTAATAACATCATAGCAGGTACAGAACTGTGATCTCATACAACTTGATTTAAATCAATTTTGTATATATCGGGGGATCGTGAAGATTTTATCGGTGAGTAATTGCTCTCGGAATGGTAATGATGAATGTTAAATAATCGGACATAGAATGCTAAGGTTGTATGTCAAAAGGGAAACAGCCCAGAACAAGTGTAATAATAAGGTTCCAAAATTATTGTTAAGTGAAATAAAGGTAGTCTTTTATCAAATTCGAGTGCGCCGTCTAACAACACTCACGCTTGCCAACGCCGGGATCCCAGCCAAGTCACCTCTATCCGGTGAACGTCAAACTGGTGGACCGGGGGCCGGAAAGCAATCTAAAATCCGTAAAGCAACATACTTATCCTCGGATATAAAAAGGGTGTCGCCTTTAGTCCTTGCAAACCCGGTAACGGGGAGGGGAGTGTAGCATGTATGTAAAGTGGAAGGGCAGGATCCTAAGGATGTAAGGACTGAAGTTAGACAACCCTACTGCGAGCTAAATCTCACATGGTTCCTAGAAGTGGATGAGGGTGTTATCGATAAAACAAGGGATACCTCATTATGAGGAGCACATCAAACAAGCCCTTTGCGTCACTACGTCGCATCGTCGAATGGCTTCGTAGTGGAATGCTGACGCAACCCACCCCGAAGAATGGGATTAAATCATCTAAGGAAGTGAAAAACCTAAATGAGACACATATTATACCCGTGATCCCATCGTAATAGTTGGAGGAGGAATATATGGACGTGAATGTTGGAATTCGGGATTATCCCTGCCCCTCCAAAGGAGGGAATCAATAAACCTTACTGTAAACAAATAGGCAAAGGGGGAGAACTATCCGCTAAGTAATAAGTCACACTACCTTTGTTTCGGCAAAGTACAGACAGCATTTCTGCTGGGAATCGGGATGAGCCCGAACAAAGGGACCGTACCAACGAGCAGGCTTAACCCCCTCTCGACTAGTCCGAATTAGGACGGAAAGATCCCCAACCCCCGAAGCTATTGAGATAGTATTTCGTAGATATTCAGAGATGGGGAGAGCATGTGCTTATCCGCCCAGGAGTTGACAGAACTGCCGTGTGACCGGAAGAACCATACCCCCAGGGCAAAACTATACCCCAACCTTGGTAACAGGACATATAGTGTTAAGTCCAGTGCCCTCCGGAACTCTCTGTAACGGCCCTGGTGAAAAACCGGGAATGGCCGTGGGTGCTGACTCCTCCCACGAAAAGCAGCTCCGTCTGTGTCATGCCTATCAGGATTACTCGCAAGCATTGGGATTGGAGTCTTTCTTTGCAGCAATACTCTAACTTATGAACCAATGGAACATGCAAACCCTCTCGCTGCGCGCCACCGGTAATCCCTAATCGATTTATGCCTTAGGCTCCCACCTAAGGGGTTCGCACTAGCTTATATGAATAAGGAACATGCAACCCATTATGAGTGTCATGCAGTCCCAGGGATCGAAGAGCCCCTGGAGTCCAATAGGGTGGTGCGAAATTTTCCTGACGTCCAGTTTTCTGGAGGAGGTCTACCGCACGTAGAGTAAGGCGGAGTAAACTAAATTGGGGAGTTCGTGAACCGTATTCCAATTATTAGCACTCCAATGAACACATAATACAGTCACAACCAACTTTAAAACGTTCTCAACAAATCAAGGGACCCTATTGAGTAGGATAGATGACCTTCTAACTCGTACCGTGAGAGAGAGCTGACGCACGCTACTACTGTCAAACTCCATCCTTCTCTGACAACTGTCAGGGGAAGACCGCAGAACAGCCAATCGTATCATAACTAGTATACACTTAACTCACTCTAAACTGTTAGGTCTTACAGGGGACTTGACTTGTACGCGGGATAACTGACTTGTCAAAAAGACAGTCCCGCTAGCCAGTTCTCCTCTCTCACAAAAAGCCTCTTCGGTTACTGGCTTAAAAAAACAGCTGATCCCCGACCTTCGAAACCTCTTAGAATTTAACGAGCAAGGGGTGTGCATAAACGCGTTCTTTGTAGCCACACGCCCTGAGACTCTAAAAATTGCCTATGAGACCATCAAATCGAAAGCGGGGAACATGGTCCGTGGTTCTGACTCCAAAACTCTTGACGGGATAACCGAGGGTTGATTCACAGAAACCTCTAAGCTGCTTCGCACCGGTAGATACAACTTCAAACCCGCAAGAAGAGTATACATCCCGAAGGCCAATGGAAAAGTTAGACCTATTGGAATCAGCTCCCCTAGAGATAAGATCATTCAACAGTCATTCCGGATAATCATGGAAATTGTGTTGGAACCGAAATTCCTCCCAACATCCCATGGTTTCAGACCAAAGAGAGGCTGCCATTCAGCTCTCAAAACTCTACGGAATTGAAAAGCTGTCCCTTGAGTGGTGGAAGGGGACATCAAATCTTACTTTGACTCAATTGATCACATGTTACTAGGCTCTTTTATTCTTAAACATTTTCAAGAAGACCGCCTCATAGTAACATATAGAAAACTAGTCAAAGCTGGCTACATTGAATTTTCAGCAGGGAAAAAACGATTCGTTGCATCGGATATAGGAGTGCCTCAAGGGGGGATTCTCTCACCTCTCCTCTCCAATCTATTCCTCCATGAATTAGATTTATTCATGGAGGAAGTGGTAGGAAAAGCTGAGAAGGAGAACCAGGGACTGCCCAAGACCCTCCCCAATCCAGAATACCGAAAAATCTCTAGACGAATATATCTACTAGACCGTAGAAAGAAGACCCTAAAATCCCTGGGTCTCCACCTCTCGAGGGCTGAGAGATTAGAAAGACTTGACTTAATAACGAAACGTAGACGCACAAAAACAACGCTACCTAACCCTGATGCGTTCCGTCTCGAGTACGTTCGCTACGCAGACGACTGACTGGTGGGAGTATGAGGAACCAAAGCTCTCGCACTAGACACTAAGAATCAAATTAGTAATCTTCTGTCCTCTCTTAACCTGGAACTCTCGGAGGAAAAAACCCTGATTACCAACACTAGAAAGGACAAGGCCAAATTCCTCGGAACTCACATTCAGAGGCTCGCCTCGGCAACCAAAACCCCCTTCATGCTCAACAAGAAGGGCCACTCTGTTCGCCAACCCACAGGTAACCTGTGACTAAGCGCACCCATCTCTGCACTTATATACCGATTATGTAAGAAGAAATTCTTGGCCGTAGTCAACCAAAGAAAACGTCCCTTAATAGTGAACAATTTCCTGGCATTACCGGTCAAGGATCTCATCTTATGATACCGCTCAATTTTGAACGGCTTCCTAAACTATTATAGTTTTGCGGATAACCGTCCACTCCTAAGCACAATTCACTGGATCTTGAAGGAGAGCCTGGCGAAAACAATAAGGAGAAAGGAGAGTATGGGGAAAAGGTTGTTCCTACGAAAATTTGGTAAAGACATAACCCTCAAGATCCTGAGAAGAGATGGGAAGCTAGTGAAACTCGACTTCCAATGTCCACCTCTTCTTCGGAACCCTCTTGATTTCAGAGGAACAGAATACCACAGAGACCCGTTGGCGAGAAAAAACTGGAAAATCTCTACCATAAGCGCTCTGGGCCAACCCTGCGCTAACTGCGGATCATCCAATCAGATCGAAATGCATCACATTAAAAATATTCGTACGATAAATGTCAAGCTTGACTCCTTCAGCAAAATGATGGCAAGAGTGAATAGGAAACAGATTCCGTTGTGTCACTCATGCCACCTAAGAGTACACAATGGTACCTATTTAGGTATGTCCATTCGCCACTTTAATTACATAAAGTGAGAAGGACAAGCCAAATGATCATAATGGATCTCTCTCGTGTATCATGGAGGAGGATGCTCAAAAGAAACCAACAGTAAGTTTATAGAAAGACCATAGAAGTTCCCAGGGAAGTCGGAGACCTCATACTAGTCAAGAATGCCAACTTGATGAAGGGGGTCAGCCTGACCAAAAACTCCCCCAAACAGACTGAGCAACTCTTATACAGTAGTCTCCCAACGGTAGGTTGAGTTTCTTCCTATCTACACCTAGTGTTGACTTTGGCGTTCCTCAGCGAGCCGAAACGAGGGTGAAACTCCCAACCGACGGCGTAAGTATGAGATGACCATCTATTCGACAGTACGCTCTAATGTCTCTCATTGGGCAAGGCACACCACCTATGACGTCAGGTCAACAAACTGGAGCAACACAACAAAGACAAGGATAGGAAAGAAGTTCCGCACTATATCCCGTTATGAATTTGAGATATTGGAATGGGAATCGTGACCACACGCCCCACCCTCCTTGGTCAATTCTCTGTACAAGTGCCCCTACCCTGTCCCTAGGGGAAAAACCAAACCTTAGTACCTGAAAAGGTCCTAGCCAAATCAAAAGGCAAAATTCCACTTCTTTAGGTGGTCAGGTGGAGAGCCGTATGCATTGAAAGGTGCACGTACGGTTCGGGGGGGAGTTCACTGCGGCACCGAACGGTAAACCATAAAGGCATGTTTGGCCGGAAACCGGGTTCTTACCCCACCCAGAAAATAGGCTTAGAAGCGGCCACTTTTTGAAGACCTCGTAACAGAGCACTGGTTTACATATTATAATAATATACATTGAAAAAGGCATCAAAAATTTACCGGATCTAAAATAATATACCGAAACCTTGTCCATATTTATAGATAGTTAATATATTATACATATGGGGTAGCGGAACGTAGGGTATATAAAAGATTTTTTCTTTTTAAGAAAGATAATATAACCCTAGTGATAATGCTGACATGAGTAACGATAAGGTAGACGTAAGGTTTACCTCGCCTTAAGTTTATGGCATACGCAAGTAACGGCCTCTAAGTTTATTAGCCTAAAGGACTAAACGATGAGAAAATCTTTTTTAGATAGTAACAACCTTTAAATGTGTATAAGGGTTCTGGAAAAACGATAAATATATAACCGTACCTATAAACCATCTCAGGTAAACAAGTAGAGAATACGAAGGCGTTTGAGTGAACAATCATAAGTGAGAGTAGGCTTCTCATAGTTGTGATAAAGAGCCAAATTCCGGGGAAGCCCTAAAGCTCTAACAACTAAACTTTTGAGGGAAACTTCAGAAGTGGCCCCATTAATGTCTGGGGGTATAGTAATATCGTTAGAGATTCTAGTAATAGGAATGGGTAATCGCGGATCTAAATCAGTAGAAGTTAAGTGATACTGTAAAAGAGCAACGAGTAGACGGTTCTTCAATATGATAATATTGTAAGGTGTACTCTAGTCGCCGAGGAAACTCGGTTTTTAACATTTTTAACTAAGTAATTGAATAACTAATTTTATAAGATATTTGACCGGGCATAGCTAACACATAAATCGCAGCGTGCCGGGTCCGGATCTCGCGGGGGGCGCTAAATAAATTTTAGCGCGCCGGGTCCCCGTAAGTTTTCAACAAAAAAAAAGTATATATATATATATATATATATATATTTCTTTTTTTTATTGAAAACTATTTTTCTCTTTCCAGTATTTCTTATATTACAGTTTCTCGCCTCTAGCAAATGGTTTACTATCGTCAGTCGGCAACTGATGCCAATCAGAGGAGAAATGTGGAGTCCTAACCCTCGAAGGGTAAACGGAGTCTTGGTGCTGACACCTCTAGGATTACGAGGCCATACTTCTGTGCGTCATCAGAAGTCTTGCGAGCAATGTATATTACATTGCCTAGGAATATGATTTGGCATATGTCTACATGTTTAGCGGGAGTTTCTGTAGGGCTCCAGAAAACAAAGGTACAGCAGCTAGAGTTAGCGAAACGGAGCAACCCATAAAGGTTACGGTTGTTTCCGGCGCTCTAGTGACCGAAGTAGCGGAGAGTGAACGGTCACTCCGTGATTAGGGGATAAAAGGCCCTCTGTTAGGTGTACTGCTTAAGGAAAAGAACGCGGCATCTAGACTAAACCAATGAGTTACTTGCTCGCTTTGTAGAAATCTTTGGTTGTGGAGCTATATATAGTCAATCTAAATCTACAGGGAATGTTCAAGATTTCATGGTCACAGGTCTTTCACATATTACGGATAAGGTAATACCATTTTTCTTAGCTCACCCTTTACAAGGGGCAAAGAAAAAAGAATTCGCAAACTTCATTAAAGTCGCAAATTTAATGAAGCTTAAAGCACATCTAACTAAAGAAGGATTAGAGGAAATACGTGCTATAAAATCAGGTATGAATTTCCAACGTTCATAATACCAAGCTCTGTGGGGGGGGGGAGTGGCCTCCTGCTAGACTAGGTGAGCCTTTCATCTTATAATAATGATATTCATTACAATAAAAAAGTTCAAATTAAAGTTACCACATTAGCCTTTGTCCTAGTTCGCTTCGCGACTACGCTCTGCACCTTGCTATTTTTTTTTTTAAAAAAGAAGGGCACCAAGCCATTAGGATAAAATTTGTGGACGAAAGGAACTCGGCAAACTAACTACCGTAACTTAGGGAGAAGGAGAGCCGTTCCTCCTGATTAATATCAGGTAAAGAAAAGGAAGCATAGAATCGTGTTGTACGACTGTTTAATTAAAACAAAGCACTTTGCAGTAAGATAAAAGTCAAAGTATTGAGTGTGATGTCTGCCCGATATCGGCTGGTTAACGGATTTGCTTAGTTGAATAAGCTTGGGGCGTCCGTTCGAGTGTCTATTGAAATTGGTAGAAATACCCGTATGTAGGAATACGCAGAACAATTAGCTTACCCCATTGGGAGTAATAACCCAATACGCCGTGAGGAAAGGGGGACAATAGCCTGCTAATTAAAGGGAGAGTGAGAGGAAGTGACATTTTTTAAGGAAGACTAGAGGAGCTTCTGGAAAAGCTCAAGATAACTCTCTCGAGTTCAAGCGTTTAATATGGTTAAAACTGAATTGTTAAAGGTGAATTACTCGGCTTTCAGGCCCGTTCCTTTGCGCTTATCTTATCGAAACAAGCCTCGCGACTAGCTTGCTTTGCTTTCCTTTTCTTTTGTTTTGCATACGCCTACCGCGAAAAGCAGCTGGGGCTAGAACCAGCATCTTTTTTTTACTTTTCTTCTTCTTTTTATTATAAATAAAAAGAAGAAGAAAAGTAAAAAAATTTCACTTTCTTAAACATCACTCTCCTTTTCCCCCAACCCTAAGGTTGGGGGGCTGCTAATAAAGAGCGCTGGGGGCTGCTTCTAGCTTCGCGTAGGGAAAAATGAAAAAATAATTGGACTGCACACCCTCCACCCCCAGCCTCTTTATTAGCAGCCCCCTCCACTTCTTCTTTTTATTAAAAAGAAAAAAATTTACAAATTCTTTTACTTGGGTCTCCCCAGCGAAGCCTCTCATCTCCCATATATTTTAGATCTAAATAAAATCAATACTATTTGATTTTATAGATATAAATATATATGTGAGTGAGACTGGTTCTAGCCCC
>Ga0307518_10002180_pt1 | contig 14342 bp, 20 predicted proteins | sample 25_EM_MG_FD_203889 | JGI IMG/M metagenome (GOLD analysis project Ga0307518, IMG submission 203889) | Populus trichocarpa ectomycorrhiza microbial communities from riparian zone in the Pacific Northwest, United States - 25_EM | ecosystem: Host-associated > Plants > Roots > Unclassified | place...
TTACACCCTTATCCACTCCCTAAAACAGCACCATAGCCCACCCATATCACAAGGTGATAATATCCAACTTGGGCCCAGCCCGTGTTACATGGTGACAATCCATCCTTGGGCTACCGTCCGCTGGCCCATGACACTCGGCCGATTTTCACCTTCAGGTGGCCGTGTAAGACAGCCTAAGTAGGTGCATGGGGTCGGGCCACTGTGTTCTGAACTCCACGGTTGATCCCTTAGGGGCAGATCAGCCTCAGTTCAATTTCATCGACTACTTATGCTCATATGAGCATTGTTATCTAACAACTACTAGCACTCAATGAGAAGACGAATATACAATCAGTATGTTCCTTGCTTTGGGCAAGAGGGAAGAAAATGGTAGAGACTCCAATACTAGATATGATACACAGTATAGGAAGACAGATGAACCTATTAGCTAGCAAGAGTACAACCAAAGGAGAATCGTGCAGGTCCCGAGTAGGTCTGCTTGCGTGTGCGCCCCTTCACTGTTCGAGGCATTGGTTTGGGAGGGGTCATCATCAGTCATTGTCATGGCTCAGGATGGTTGAGATCGCATGGCAGGTAGTCATCGCTATTATGTTGACATGGGTGGTAGTTGCCAATGGCGTTGTCACCATCAGGTGCGGTGGTGGCCGTCAGTCGTTCGGGCTATTGTCCTCATTGCTCACAATAATGATGGCGGCCATCAACATCGACTTGCTCGGGCGGTAAGGCTATAATTGGTGGTAATGCTATTCACCTGCTGAGGTGGGTGATGGTAGTGGTGGCTGTCAACATTGATGGGCATCGCCTTGGGACCAGCAGCACCAGAATGTGTTCCGCTAGCTGAGCTACCACCGCTTCCAGACGGTGCACTGGTACTCTTGGGAAGGGCCGTGTACAGCACCACAGAACTGTACTGAACACAGTTCGAGGACGAAGGGACAGCAGGGGTGTACGGGACAGTCGTGATTGGACCAAGTGACTCGGGAGGCTGGAAGTACGTCTGTGTCACACCACCAGATACGTACACACCCAGAGGAGTCATGTTGTCGCCTTTGCACACCTCAAATGTACCATTCTTGGCGTTGTTGGGTGCATTATATGCACAGCTGAGGTGGTTGTAGATGTTCTGGCAATATGCAGGTGCGTTCTTTCCAGCGGGGTCACAGACCTTGATACAGAACGCGTGTCCACCCATGAAACTGCAAGAGGATGAGAGGCGGACATGGTATATGGGGGGACAGGACTCACTTGGTCCAGTCGATGATTTGCTGGTAAGAGTTGTTGTTCCCATCGCTTCCGGGGAAAGTGTTCAAGCACATGAGGCCACCCAGCAGGTTGCCACGGTATAGAGTTGTGTCAGCCAGACCCACATGTCAGCCAACCTGGTATGTACCAAGTCAGCACCGTGGGGATCGAGTTCACCTCCATAGTCATCTGGGGTCAGATTGATTTGTGTCTGGTTGATGAAACCAGCAATCTGGATGTAGTCAAGCATCTTGATCACCTGGACACCCTGGAGAGCACCATTGGGAATGAGGCGTGTTCCATGGTCAGGCTTGGTGCACCATGCAACCTCCTCTGCTTCCGTGTCACCAATGGTTGAGTTCGGCTTGGGAGGTGCCCAGAGGCAGAAATCTGAAGCAAGTCAGTTGATGATGCGATGACAGCATGCAAGAGAAGAGCGTCACCTTCGATGTGATTGACAAAAGAGGTCTGACACATCAAGCTCTGGTTCTCTGTTGTCGAGTTGCAGATGTTGTATCCTACTTGAGGACCATGGATGGCCGCTGTGTTGTAGTCGACTTGGTATGGCTGACAAGGACATGAGCGACGTCGATGAGGAGGTGAGTGGTACTTACGATGCCATCTGGATATTGGTAGTGTTTGTCAACGAGCGGGGTGGGGTCGGCTGGGTTGGGCTGGGCGAGTGCAAGAGACACAGCAGTGACGATGACGGCGAGAGAGGAAGGAGTTGGATGAGTGACAGAGTGGCGGGTCATGATTAGAAAACATAATTTGTGGATGAGAAAAGAAAACGAAAGGATAATCACAAGGTTAGGATGCTGGAGGTGAGAAAATGGGAGGTTTCAATGAACGTGACACTGACATCAGCGCCTGTACGAACGCTCCGATCTCTGCCAGGTGTACACAGACTGCATCATTCCAGATGCATTTAGTTCTGGCGGCTGACTGCTCGACCATGCATTTTCTTGTGAACTGTGCGCTGGTCCTTGACGGATGCTGGGTCGTCAAGTGTGACACGTGCAAAGGTGTAGGTGAGAGCTCACTGTCCGTAACATTCTCTTCCTCACATGCAGGCACTGTGGGTAGTGGTCACGCACAGTATAGAGATGGTGCTCCAGGAAAGTAACCACCCTCATGCTCAACATCGCTGGAGGAAGAACCTAAGGAGAGATGTGACAACATCGCAGTGAGATAATGACGAGAAGAGAGATTTGGATGTTGTATGTTATTTCGTCGTCATAACGTCGAATCGGACGCAAGCACTACTTCACTGCAGATGTTATTCAATACTCAAGTGTGTTGTCAACATCGAATCAGGCACAAAGACACCCCCCCCCCATATGAAAATGATTCATCATCAGATCAAAATGCAATGTGTAGATGCACTGCAGACATCACTTAGGTGGCCACACAACCATCATTTTTCAGCGATGAGCAGATGTATTTTGCAAGCCCAGAATACTGCTGAAGGCAGAGCAAGTAGCAATGAGCATTGAGGTACATTGAAAGAGAATTCAGAGGAAAGATAAAGTGATGAATGACAGAGAGACACACGGACACGTTGTGGAACATGCCCCACCACAGACACAGCATGACGCAGAACAGGCATGTTCCAGACACAGTGGAACCATGGAGAGTTGCATGGACACGTTGGGGTACATGCACCACTGCAGACATGGCATGACGCACAACAAACACGTTCCAGATACTGCCACAGACAACATGGTGGTGGAATGTGTATAGATTTAGGTGTGTTGGAGATGAGGATAGATGAAATCGATGGGGAAGGTGAAAGATGGGGCCTGAATCGACATGTTGGCATGCAGAAGGGTGACACGTTTCGGACAGAAGGTCACACAGGAGGTACGCAGTGCTGTGGCCATATTTGGTAGAGGTACTGATGAGTCAACATTGCAGAGGTCTGGACCACTCATGCAAGAAAACACATGTGACGCAATAGTGAAACATATGACGACTGGTGAGAACGTCATCATGTACGTCTGACTCTGTACAGTCGTTTTGAAGGGGACCCGAGTGGCTGCGCATTGTGCATGGCATCTGTTGTGAGTTCCTTCACCTTCTCATGTTCGACTGACTTTTGTAGCTTTGAATTTGATGTGCTCGACAAACCCCACAGGCTCATTTCAGGGGGCTTCTGCGTGGCTGTGTGTCATATGAGCATCCTAGGTAAGTCATTTTTTCCAGTGCTTGATAGCTGTTGAAACTTGATATGGAGCCTCATCGCCATCGACACCTACAGACTCCATATGGACGCTCTGGGTACTTTGTGCATGGCCTGGACAACACAGGTAAGGCATTATTTTGCATTCTTTGTGTCTGGCGCATATGCTGACTTCCTCCAGCCAGCAACGCTCCCTCTACTTGTGTCGAGTTGTCATTGCCGCTTCTTATGGTTTTGTCCTCGCCCTCTCCCTTGCTGTCACCGCTACCATCACCATCACCATTGCGAGCCTTCTTGTCCTCAATGCTTTGCTTGATCGCCTCATTTCCCAATTCAACTCGTCCAATACCAAATTTTCAACTTATGGTGTCGATCAGTGAGTTCTCTGGTATGTCTTGAACCTGTTCAGCTGCTTTGCATGGTCCCTAACACTTCCAGTAGGTGAGTTTGGTGGTTTCAACTTGCTTTGCTGCATTCTGACTTTCTTCCATGTGTTTTCAGTGGTACCTGCGTCCATTTCGATGCTTTGGACATCTTTGAACCCAATCAACATGTCAGTATGGCTTCCAATGCCATCTGTCATGTCTACACTGCGTTTCGCGTCTCCAGCACCCAGGTATGTGCCTGCACCATCTCTGTGACTTATCTCAACCGTTTCAATATATTTGTGATTTAGGCTATTCCGTCCCCACTATTATCCCTACTATTGACAGGTCTATTCTAGCTTTCCTCAGCTTTTTTCCCCTTCAGTGGTGAGATATGTATTTTATCCATATTTCAGAGTGTATCTCATCTTTAGGCCTAGTCAATCGAATTTACCACGCACCATCACCACTACATCATATGTTGATGACAACTTCAACTGTTGTGTTACAGTAGCCCAGGTCTGTGTTCCCCCTTCTGGTACTCGACTAATTCACCATTATGCAGCTAGGCAATGACAACAAGAACGACACCACCGTGAACAACATCGCCACCACTGCCGTTCTATGACCACCACTGCAGACTCAACGTCCCGCACACACATGACAAAGAAACATGCTCTTCACCCACCATGGCAGTCATGTCATTGCCGCTGACATTCAACTACAAACTCTGTTGCAGTACCGTTTGATGAGTGGGCTGCAAAATACCAGGTACAGTATGGTGATGACATTTACCCCGATTGCAAGTGGCCAGCCACATGGAGACGAGCCAGGAACAGCTGTCGTCGAGCAAAGGGACACTTGGGTGCATGTATATGAAGATGCGCAGAAAGAGGTGGGTTTGGATATCAATGCACACACAGACACCGTCCTCACCCACTTATCTCCAGGACATCAAACTAAAGAATACATACTTCACCAAGACCCATAAAGTAGATGAAGGAGAGGATGAGTCTCATCATCTTCATCTATGGGTGCTTGTTCTGATAGCACTTTACAGAACGCGATTTGCTCCAAGCAATGATATGAACGGACCAATACACGACATCTCCCTGTCTCGTGCCTCATGATGCACGCATACCACAGCAGTCTGGGACTGTCTCAGAATGCATCTCGCACAGATCAAATGAGATACAGCGCAGGGCTGCGGGGTCTATCAGTTCCACAGCCGAATCAAACACGCACACCAAAGGCACAGATGTAGAGAAACCTCCATATTCACGTTTCAAGAATGTCAACTTCAACAAACTCTGCACATTGTCAGAAAGTGCAGCAGACTTCATTAAAGTCAAGCTTCCAGAGTACCCTTACAACAAATCTCACTGCTGGGCAGAGTCTTTGTGTGTCCAATCCCACAGACTCGCTGAAAAGCCCTGTCCCATCATACCACCTCACTTCCGCATCAATGTGGACACTTGCCCCAATTTGACAGAACACACTGTCTTCGACGCCATCCTTTTTCTGCATCTGAATGAGTTGTTTCTTCTGTTCATGACTCCTAGTGCTCACTCTTCACGCTAGTTACATTGAGTATCTTGGAGAACGGTGCCATGGTCGCTTCCAACATTGCCATCTGTAAGTCTCTTGTCTTGAATGATGCTGCCCATCCCTACCCACGCCGGGTATGATCAGGAATCCTGGTACATACACACTAGAGAGCCTATTCCTGTGTGTAAACAAGACCTTCTTTGGGTTGAATTGTCAGCTCCTTCAGGAAGTTGAGGGTCCAACCACACTCACAGTACTGCCAGACAGTGCTTGGCACCTCTAAAAACATAGGAAAGGTACACTACATAGTGAGGACCGATCGTTGATACCATGGAACATGTATATGGCTGATCTTTCAAGCTCCACAGTGCTATCCTTGTTCATACAGCATACATACACACCCTAAGTAGCTGACTCGTCTCACCCAGTCGGAGCACTCAGCAGAATTGTCTGATGCAATATGAGTACCATTATTGTCTGTTTCATTATCACACAGGATCACTTTGGTGGTGAACAATAATAGTGTTTTACAGGATCTACACGATTATGAACAACAATAGCCCACACATATGCTTACAGTATCTAGAGAATTACTACCAAAAGTGGCTCAGCCATATGATTACAGTATTTACGGAACTAATACTAGCAATATTTTATAGCAGCCCAGTTTAATCCTTCGTTTATTCCCTATGAATGTCTACGGTATAAGATTTATGGTCAATCAGAATGAGTCCACTATGTTTATTAAATAGCCCACATTTACTGTATGTACTGCATATTAGTCTTTGTGAGTCAAACATTTGTATAAACAACTTGTCAGGATCGTGAGAGATTTGGAACTCCCCGCTGTTTGAACCCCATTTAATGACTGCCTGGTTTTAACCACAATACTTGACCGCCATGCATTCTATCTACTCTGATTGTAGCTCTACCAAATCTTCGGCAGCCTACCAGGCTACTCCAGATGTTCCTCTAGACAGGCATGCCCCTTGCCTGCATCTATTTGATCCTTCGGACCAGACAAATTGCTCTGTCTGGCGTGATGGCGTCGCCCACGAACTTCTAAATTGTTACCCCTCCCCCCCCACCTCCAACCAATTTGATAGTGATGGTTATTTTGATCATGAAATGGTATGAACTAGCCTACAAGTCGCTAGTAATCTCACATAATATACATGGCAGCTGCACAACCCTCCTTTACTGCCGTACCTTTCGACAATTCATGATAATGACCTTACAGTTGCGTTGATGAAAGCTCAACGACTGGAGTGTCGAGCAGAACAGCATCTAATCAATAAGCACCTGAAACGGATTCGCATCGAAAAAGAACTTTATAACCGTATAGGTAGTCAAGCAGGGCGGAGACTTCATGCCACCGATGTTAACATTGGTGTTGCCTATGCCGTATGGCATTTAGCGGGAGTTATGGGTGGGGTTGTGGAATGCATGGAATTGGATGCCCTGGATGATAGTGATATTTCTGCATCCACAACTTCAGATGTTGATCCCGAAACTGATACTTGATAACCTTTATAACGTTAACTGCTTGTCACGACCGTGACATCCGATCACCCTGTACCCTATTGTCCGATCGTGTCCACGCGTTCGCCATCTGTTTATAGTATGTACTCCCCTTTTCCGTTTCTCTCTATCTGTCTTGTAGCACCACCAATTGGTGAGCGCATTGTCCGATCTGTCTCTCTGTATGATTACCTAATATGTTTCCTTTCTTGTTCCCTGTCACTATGTGTTCCCGTCCCGTTCCATCACTAATACGATACTCATCGGTAATCCGGTTATCGCACTTACCGTACTTACTCAGCGTGCAGCATGACTGCGCTTGTTGTTCGTCGGTAATCCCAACTCCCCATACATCGCCTCATCCGTTCTACTTAGTATAAATACCTAGATACTCAGTCTGTTGTAGTTTCAGTTCGAATATTGAATAAGATACTTCTCCTCTGTTCTCCCTTTGCACTCTCCGTCTCAGTCCTCGTGCAAGCACTCGGTCGTAGACCGTTTACCCTCGGACACTCCATATAAAGCCTCGGTCGGCCTTCCTGTTACTCGGGAAGCGCGACTATGCTACGTAGCATCTCGGTCTTACTGCTAGACCAACCCCTGACCCCCTGACCCCTCGTAGAGATCAGATCGGCGAAGAACTGGTCTTGACACTGTTATTTGTTGTATAAGCTCTGTCCTCACGTGCATTTTTAGTTACTTGCCAGCCATCAATATGTGTAGTAGTTCATGTACTTCTTGTACAAGAACCTCTATTGAATGTGGTTAGGGTTTATTTTCCTACACTGAAAATTTGTTAGGTGGTGTGTTTCAGTGTGCGCAGCTCGTGTTGCACTACACTCTGGCCAACAGGCGCCGCTCTTATCCATGTTGTCCATTCATTCTATTATCATAACATTACCGTTGGACTCCAGCAACTTGCTACATGGATCACTGGCTTATCCTGGTGTGATCGCCACTTTGGAATGGTTTCATCGCTGATATCTGTTGAGGCTACTTGGTGAGTACTACTTGTGTAGTCATCACCTTTCACTCGATGTGTGTCCACAGTTCACAGCCCCAGAGAGATGACCCAATGCACCAAGGCCAGACCTATAGCGATTATCCTGTTAGATTGAGCTCAGGAACGACTCTTACTGGTGAATATTTGCCAACAGGTCCAATTGCAGAGGTTTCATGTCCCCCGATGTCGTGGTTATGAGATGGGGCATAATTGTTTGCATGAATGTGAGCTCAGTTTTAAGCTCTTTGACCTGAACATTCAACCCAGACTTATGTAAATTTTTGTCCTTTCATAACCCTGTGAATCATAACAACTGTGACACGATTACCAGCACTAATATTGGATGGTATGTACGCCTTGAATCCAAACCCACCAACTAATACTACCCACTTCCAGCCATGAACCTACCACGTCTCCACTTCTGACATAGAGCCAAAGTATTTCTCCATCACTAGTCGGCAACAGGACCTTTAGTTGGAATGTCGACAGACTTTCCACACAGCAGTATCCAATGTCCTTGTGGGCAAGTCTTCGCTCAGTTGAATGTGTACACTAACCATCAGCGGATATGCAAGAAGAGGAAAAAGAGCCTTTCGAGTGCACTAGCCAAGGCCAAGTTGGCCTGGGATAACAGAAAGAGGAGACGTGTCAAGCACCTATGATCTCCGCCTTGCTTCTGGGTGCTACTCCGACAAAAAAGGGGACAAGTCCAATGGGAGGAGGTACAACTCCGAAAGGAGGAGATGCAAGTCCTACAGGGGAGGAGTACAGCACCTGAAGAAGAGGAAGGAAGACGTAGGGGGTGAGGGCGTTGGCTTCAGCTTATGTGCTGCACCCTTGGACAGGCTCAGCCCTCATATTTCGGAGGAGGAGTAGGAGTAGGAGTAGGAGTAGGAGTAGGAGTTGAGTCGGAGGAGGAACTTAGAGTCAGGCAGAAGCAAGATGAGGACGGGGCTTTGTTGATATTTGTACTAAGGTACGAGGAGATACACAGAGACTTATATACTAACTTAAAGGACAGGATCCTTGTGATAAACACAAGACATGTGAAAGACAGAGTAGGAGAAACACATGAGAGGAGGAAACACATGAAAGGGGTAAACACATGGAAGGAGTAAGTAGCAACAGGGTGACAAGTAAGTGACAGGAAGGAAACAGGGTATGTACCTGAAGGTATGACAGAAGTGGGCCGGACGGACCGGAGGAACAGAGTAGGAGTTCGGAGGAGAAACATCGGAGTTAATAGGAGATACATCGGAGCTAATAGGAGATACGTCAGAGTTAATAGGAGATACGTCGGAGTTGGTAGGAGATGCATCGGAGCAAATAGGAGATACGTCAGAGTTGGTAGGAGAGACATCGGAGCAAACAGGAGATGTGTCGGAGCAAGTAGGAGATGTGTCGGAGTTGGCATGGATGTGACAAGACGTACTGGCGACAGTCTGGGTGAGCCCGGCAGACACTCTGGCATCAGTGCTATCCCAAACCCTCCAGACACAGGCCACGTTAGTGGACACCAACCTCAGGAGAATGGCTTGGAACTTTCGTGCTATGAGACTAATAGTCAGAGTGTTTGTGCAACTAATCTAATCGGTGGATTGACTGAAGATAACGCACATTACAGACCACGTCTTCTCATACACCAGTTTCAGTGGGGCAAGCAGTCGTCGCCAATGATGCCCAGACAATCAGACACGGTGTAGAACAACTGGCTGATGATACGCAGTCGCTTGCAGAGTGCCACCCTCGACGCAAGAATTGTCTTCTGGCACGTTATCGTGATATACTCCCTCAAACTCCCCTGCCACCTATTGCAGTACAGGACTTTATACTGGGTTTGTCAGCGGAACCATTGGAATCTCCGTCAGTCACATCAGGGGATCCGCCTCTGGGCTCTGCATTACTTGCCCGCACACTTCGCTTTTTCACAACACTTGCCAATAGCTTCAGCCTCTCTCATCGGTATTATGGTGATCATCTTCTAACCCATGATCCAGAAGGTGCAATGACCTTACACGACCTCACTCTGACATCCCCCACTGCAGAGGATCGTGTCTCTGGCTGTCTAGAAGAGGGTCAAGAATCTCAGCTTTTTTATCCATATCCGAACAGATCTTCTTTTCTCCTCGGGGACTGGTACTGGAATGGTGGAATATGAAAGTCTAAAGAAAGTTTCAAGGGACTCCTAAAGATTGTTGGCGACCCAAACTTTCGACCGGAACACATCAACGGCACACACTGGGACTTCATCAATGCACAACTACAAGCTGGTGTGGATGAAGCGGGTCCAGACCAGCCCTTTGAGGGTGCAGGATGGACCAAGACCGCAGTCACTATAAAAGTGCCATTTCATAAACGGACGCCGAAGCCAGGAGTGTACAACTACCACATAGGCGATATGTATCATCGCACACTCATCTCTGTCATCCAAGAAAAGCTTGCCAACCCACAGCATGATGAATTGTTTCACTACCAACCATACAATCTCTTTTGGCAGCACAGGGAATCCCCAACACCAATCAATGTTTATGGGGAGCCTTATATGTTGAAAGCTTTCCTCAAAGCACACCGGGACCTCCAGCAGTCTCCACCGGAATTGGGATGTGACCATGAGCGTGTCATCATTGCTCTGATGTTTTGGTCTGATGCCACCCAACTCACGTCTTTTGGCAATGTGAAACTCTGGCCTTGCTACATGTTTTTTGGAAATCAGTCAAAGTATCGGAGGTGTAAACCCTCTTGTTGCTTGTGCAGCCATGTTGCATATTTTAATCATGTACGTACTTGAAATCATCAACTACTTGAAATGTCTGTCATCAGTACACTTTCTACGATTTAAGGACTTTGCAAGCGACCATTTCGGGGGAAAGGCACCACCTGCTGACTTCATGGCACACTGTCACCATGAGCTGTTCCATGCACAATGGGAGATTATCCTTGACAACAAATTCATAGAAGCATGGAGACATGGTGTTGTTATTCATTGCTGTGATGGTATCGAGTGCAGGTTTTATCCTAGAATATTCACCTACTCTGCTGATTACCCTGAAAAGTGAGTGCTGTTCTCATGCAAATGTTACTTTCCAAGTCAGTTGCTCTAACATGGTAATGGCCATTTCTCAGGGCATTGCTGGCTTCAATACGCAACTTGGGCCAATGCCCATGTCCTAGATGCACCATTCCAATGTCACATGTCCATAATCTAGGCATGGCACGAGACATGAAAGAACGGAACACCCTAGCCCGTATTGATGATCGTGTCAGGCAAAACAAAATCAAGAGCGTGCGGGCTCATATATATGACTCTGAACTCGGGATAACTAGCACATCCATTGAAGGTTTATTGAAAGACCAATCACTGGTACCCACCACAGTAAGTTTGTACGACTGCTTTGACTTTCACCACAATCATTAAACTGTGACCTCCCAAGAATGCATTTTCCAATAAACTCACATGTCTTGGTTTCAACTATTCTGCATGCTGGTCGTTGACCTTATGCACGAGTTTGAACTCGGCATCTGGAAGGCGCTGTTCACTCATTTGATACGCATCTTGAGTGCTGCCAAAGCAGGCAATACTTTAGTCAGTGAGCTCAATCGTCGTTACAGAATGGTTCCGACTTTCGGCAGTGACACCATCAGAAAATTTGCTTCCAACACATCAGAGATGAAGAGAATGGCTGCTCATGACTTTGAGGATGTGCTTCAGGTAAGTCCCCATTCAGACTTCCTTGCTTTTGAATTCTTAAGTAAATGTGACCAGTGCGCAATCCCAGTATTTGATGGGTTGCTGCCCAAGCCGCACAATGAAACTGTTTTGACTCTGCTATTTACATGTGCTTACTGGCACGTGCTTGCAAAAATGCATATGCAGACTGATGAAATGCTTGAGCTACTAGATGTCGTCACAGAGCGTCTCAGGAGACATCTTTGTCATTTCAAACAGGACACTTGTGCTGCATTCGATACCCGGGAGCTCAAGCAGGAGGTTGAACGCTGTCAGCACCGTGAACCGAAAAGTCAGGCAGGAAATTCAATAACAACACCAACCACTCAAGGTGTGCGAAGATTGAAGACTTTCAACTTGAAGACATATAAACTGCATGCACTAGGCGACTACTCGAATTCAATATGCAAATTTGGCACAACAGATTCCTACAGCACTGAGCCGGTACATAATTATGCCTCAGGTACATCCTCCTATACTTCATATGTGGTAAACAGGGAGAGCTCAAACATCGCACATCTAAGGCAAGATTTCATTGAACTGATGGGAAGCAGTTCGTGAAACAGATGGCCAGTATTGAGCATTGCGAGGCGTGGATACACCACATTTGGAACTCGAATATCCCATCACCCCTGGGTAGCATTGAGGAGGAGGTCGCCATCACTCCGGATGCTCATTTTCACATCAGCAAATCTCAAAATTCACCAGAAAATGTTATGATGTTTCTGCGCAAGCATTCCAAAGATCCAGCCATCAAAGTAAGTCAATCATTGCGGCAACCATGCCAAAGCTTACTGATCCAAATAACAGGACTTTCTCCAAAAGCTCAAATGTTTTCTACTTTTTAAAATCAAAGAGATTTTGATCCAGGAGAACACACTTTCCCTCTCTGGAGATAATCCAGAGGCCGTCTCTGGTGCCGCCCCGTTCTCAATTCCTGTGGAAGGACAGGTTTACATCACAGCCGATTGCTTGTATAAGCATAAACTAATGCGTCTCAACTACACGACGTATGACGTCTGTCGAGCACAAGATATTGTCAACCCTTCAACATCTCACTGTAATATCATGCTTTTGGCTGATCATGCCCCTAGTGATGTGGTCAGCTCCCATTCGCGACACCCATACATTTACGCCCATGTACTCAGCATTTTTCATGTTAATGCCACCTATGTTAGTCCTGGCGTGGTCGACTATCGTTCCCACAGGATCGATGTTCTGTGGGTGCACTGGTATCAATATGTAGAGGAAAGCGCTGGGTGGGATACAGCAACTGTCAATCGTGTTTGCTTCCCACCCATGGCGGATGAACACACATTTGGTTTTGTCAATCCAGACAATGTCCTTTGGGGGTGTCATATGATACCACAGTTTTCACATGGCCTGCGATACCCGGATGGCATGGGTATCTCTTGTTGTGCACAAGATGCCTCAGACTGGCATTTCTATTATGTCAACCAGTTTGTACTCCTTCTCTCCAACAAACCGCTGGCTATATTAATGGTATCTAGTTTTGTTGATCACGATATGGTCATGCAATACCACTGGGGCTTAGGAGTGGGACACACATATGCATATGGTTGTGGAGTTGACAATGAAACCAATGACAGAGATGAGTGAGACCCCACAGCAAATAATCGTAATAAAGACATCCATCACACCTTTCCTGATGCATCGGATAGTGACGAAAATGGTGAGGATGAAGAGCACTTGGTCCGGGATGTCGAGAATGATGGGGGGTCTGACTCTGAAAGTAGAGAGTCGGTGGATGATGGCATTGAGGACTACGACATCCTGGATTATCAAAATTAGTCTAGAATGTTCTGCTACTCCCTGTTCTTAAATTGCTGTCTCCTCTCACAGTGCTAAATGTGTTTGAGTCATCCCTCTGCATCACGTTCCTCCAGCCAAGGTACTAGGTGTTTCGATCTCTTACTATGCTCAACCTATGATTCTACTCGGTTCAATTGTAGTCCGCTCGCTGTCACGCACCAAACATGTTTGGTACTGTGGACATGGAGAAAGTTAGCCAATGAAACTAATGCGAAGAATGCACCCAAGATCTGTTGAAAGATTGTTCCGACTTGAGGGATACAGACAGCCCTCACTATCCATATCACGCAAAGTCAAGACTATCCTTATGGGAAGAATGAATACAAGCTCGTTGTAGCCATCTATCGCACAAGAATGACTATCCTGGAGCAAGACATGACTGCCGACGTCTAGCAGTTATACCTCGCACGAGAACCGCCAAGAAGCAGAAGAATAAGAATCCAATGAATAATGATCTTTTCAGTATGAGAGAGGAATGCAAGCTTCTGCAGTCCAACTCCCATACCAGAACAACCAAAGAAGCAGAAGAAATGATTGAGAAACGAAGGAGAAAGAGAAGAATCAATTTTAGCGCCCAAATGTCAAATTTAGGCACCCAGTGCTGGCATTCCGATATTTTGAATAGCTCTGTCATTTTTGAAGCTATCAGGCATGTGACTATACCATCATGGAGCCTAGACCGTGGTCTATCTTCCTGTCAAGTTCCGACATAAATCCATTTATTTCCCACAGAGATATTCCCCCTGCAATCCAGACACCTGCTTCATCAGTCACTATGGAGTCCGCATTTTCTCTAACGTTTCTCCGCTATTGCAGCAGACCTTGACTATGTCCTACTCTTGGGACAGCCTCTCCCTGAGTTCCTGTGCACTGCCTGGCACATATCTTCCCAGCCTGCTCCCTCAGTCCCTCTTGTTCTCG
>Ga0307518_10002181_pt1 | contig 14341 bp, 9 predicted proteins | sample 25_EM_MG_FD_203889 | JGI IMG/M metagenome (GOLD analysis project Ga0307518, IMG submission 203889) | Populus trichocarpa ectomycorrhiza microbial communities from riparian zone in the Pacific Northwest, United States - 25_EM | ecosystem: Host-associated > Plants > Roots > Unclassified | place...
TTTAAATTTTAAAATATATATATATATATATATATATATATATATATATATATATATATATCACGAGTGGGGACTAATAACTAAAATATAAGAGATGTAGAGAGAAGGGAATGTAGTGATAGAGTAGTGGTGGGGAAATGGGAGAGGGTTGCATTTTGTTTTGTGCTATAGAGAAAGTATAGATTCCCACAGTTGGGACTGAAAAGCGAACTTTCTAAAGACATTTGGACAACGAGTCAATGCCAATCATAACATGCAAAAGGCATCAATCTTTTTCCTCTCTTTTTTTTGTCCCCACTTCACCACCTTCTCTGTGATAAAATGGTCCTCTCCAAACGGAGAAGGATCATTAGCTAGATGGTCCAAACCTAATTAATTACTATTCGTAGTAACTGTTATAGTGATTGTCTACTTTTTTATTTCAATGATTTGCTCGAGGGGGGCTCTATTTTACACCAAATACTTTGCAGGTTGCAGCCCATTTATCAGTCCTAGCTGCCTGACCACAAAGTAAATCTATATTATTGTTGTTATTATTATTACAGTTAATTACAAAAAAAACAAAAAGGCCTCAAAAAATTACTGTAGTCATTGAGGAAAAACATTGTGGAGAAGCAGTCCTTCTTGCAGTCTTCTCGTGCGACGTGATGGTTTCTAGAGATTTGCTTCCCTATTTTTTTGTTAGCGCGAGATGAGAGTTTCTTAGCGGTTACTTCTTCGTTGTGGGTGTTTTGGTGGCTACGTGTGCAGCGTCTACATCTTTGAGCTTTTTCCTCTATATGTTGGTGGCTCTACCCAGGAAGAACGTCATCTGGTTTTGTGGAGCTAGTGAGTTTGTTGAGTTTTGGCTTGGCTTAGGTTGCTAAGTTGTAGTTGGTTGATAGGTGTTTAGTAGGCCTCTTAGATTTTTTATTTGTTAAGTGTGGCATTTAATGCACGCCCTACCTGCAATGTACTCGGTTGCTTGGTGATTGTTGGGAGAGTGTTGGGCTGGTACTCTAGGATTAGATGTATGGTTAATTTAGAATGAAATTGGTTAAGGTTTATGTGTCTTATAAGCTTCGCAAGTAGTTGTTCCCATTTGGTTGCTGCGAGATAAGTTTTTTTTTCTATGTTCTAGCTTGATTCGTTCTCTAATTTCTTTTAGAATTGCTGAATTCTAGGCATTTTCATGGGAGTTTGAGCCTGTGATTGACTAGGACATTCATCCTTCTGTTTTCTTTTTTATATATAATTGTTTTCATCTCTCTCTTGGTGATGTACAAAGGGTGCATATATTTTCTTTCACAACCTTTGTTTAGTTTATTGAGACAATTTCAGAGCTCTCAGTATCTTGATTTGATTGGTCTATTTTCTTGCTCTGTGATTTAGGGTTTTTTGGGGTTGGCAAGTCCATGTTCTTTGATTGTCAAAGGTTGTTGATGTTTTTTTTTTATTTATCAATATCTGTTTTGCAGCTGGCTGTTGAGGATTTTGAGCTCTTTATTTGGTGATAGTTTATCACCTTGGTTGATGTTGTTATGCTTCAATTGGCAAGATTTTTTTTATTAAATTAAATCAGAGTTGGATTTTTTTTATATTTCTTTAGAGCTAGTTAGTCAACAAATAATCTAAGTTAGATTATAACTTTGACATTCATTGGTTAGGGAACTATACACTAAGATCATTTTTTTCTGTGTTTTTGTTAATTTTACCATACTGTTGCAATTTACACTTTTTTACTTTTCTATTTTATTCTATTTGTCTTATTCAATTTACTTTTAATTTTAACTATTATTCCAATCAATTTTGATCCTTAGTAGTTTTAAAACAATCTTACCATTTTGTTTGATAACGAGACATCATTATATGTCTCTTTTAATTTCATATATGACACATATTTTTTCTTCTTAAAAGAGTGTTTTTCTTGGTAACAAAAATGTATTTTCTAATCATACATAAATTCCTACATAAAAATCATATTAATGAATGGCTAGTGAACCTTTTTCTAGTGTATTGGTTAGGATTAATTTTAGGCTCCATTCTATTTTAAAAATAAGTGTAGGTAAGAACTTTCCCCCCTCTTTGTTGTGGTCTATTATTGTTTTTTTATTGTTTTTTTTTTCTTAACATTATTAGACTGTAATTTATAGTTATCTAACTATGAACTTTACAGTTTCACCAAAAAACTAGTGATGTAGGGTTTAATTTAGTTTGAGTTTGCATTCAAACTATTCATGATGTTAATCTCTTCAAACCTAACTGATCCGATTAAAATTCAATCAACCTTGCTAAACTCAATTACATTCGAACTGATAAAAGAAAAGTTTTGAATTGAAAAATAAAATGTATATTGTGCAATTAGAACTTTAATTCATTATTCATTTTAAAAAGATATTCATCACTTTATTGCATGTATACTATGATGTTATTTTCAAATAGTGCATGATATATATAACTTCAATTTCAAAATATTTTTTATACTTGAAACTTAAAAAACATACAACTTGTAGATAATGAGCTTTAAACACCACACCCGAATCTTTTCCAGAATCTTTTCCATAAAGTTATGTTCTTAACAATACAGTTAAGATAATTTAACGTATTTATATTATTTAATGTTCATAGGTATCTATATGTATGAGTAAGATATGAATTAGGTACCTTATACTTATTGATATAATGTGTACGCATTTCTCTTACCCATACCAATCCCAAAACCTAATGTAATTTTAATTGGTATTTATTAGATCTGATTTGATGAGGATTTGCTTTATATTTAGTTTATTGTTATCTAATGGTACAAAAACAAAGGTCCAACTAAGCCTAGCTAGTAGCAAGTCATTAAGACTGCCAACCAGCAAGCCCAATCAAGCTTGTTTAACAATAAGTTTAACCAAGGTTGGCAGCCAGCGAGCCAAAACAAGGCTGGTTAGCTCAGCCCAACCTAACCTTTTTCTCATTGACCCAACCTAAGTCCCTCCCTCTCTTTACCTGTACTGAACCATAAATGGTTGTAGGGCTACCCTATCAGCCACACACCACAATACAAAGATCCCTCAACCTATTTTCTTTGTTAGAATGACATGCCTATAAATGCTACCATTTCATACCAATATACCATTTCTCAATCTCTTCTTAAAAGATACCTACTATTGCCAATGACTATTTTCTTCATACATACACCATAGTGTAAAATCCTTATATTTACTTGAAATGACCATCCTTGGCATGCTCAACTTGACTCTGTACCTACTCTCATAGTATGTAAAACACACCCTCTCACACTAATAATTATCTCCTCCAAATCTATCTCACTTCAAGGCCACCCTTTCCTACCAATAACAAGCATGACACAACAATGAGGTAAGTTCAAGTCATTGAGTGTATAAATACACTTAGTCACTAGGTAAGCAAATCAAGTCCTAAATATAAGATTTCATACACATGCTCATTCAAACTCACATCATATATAACTCTCCACTCCATATACTTGTCTTCACATAAACATTTTACCCTTCTTATATTTATTAACTTAAGCATAAGAGAGTTTTCTATTATAATATGAGACTTATTTTGCAAGCTAAACCTTTAGCCTAGGATATAATTATGAAAAGTCCAAATCTAGCCGGGAAATTTTCATGAATTCATCATTATCCCTAATGAAATTGCTTAGAATATTCATAGAAAAAAATTGTAAAAAAACAATTTTTAGTTATTTAGCTACATAACAACTAGTTCCATGCTATCATCCATAGTTAGACTAAAGAAGGATATAGAGTAAAAGTTAAAGTTGTTCTTTTTCTAATGAAAGTAGAAGTACAAATGTGGGTCTGTTTGGTATTGTGGTTGTTGTTGTGGTTTTAAAAAACAGTTTTAAAAAAGTATTTTTTATGAGGTTTGTTTTAATTTTGATGTGTTTGATTAAAACTGCGGTTGAAATTATGATTGAAAAAAAAACAGTTTGTTGTGTTTGGTTAATATGCTTTTTATATGAGGTTTGATTATAAAATTACTAAGAAAGACATTATATATATATATATTGGCAAAATATTGTTGTTTTATAATTATGATTACATAACAAAATGAATAATCCTTGTACATTAATAAAAGTTTTTCATTGTCCCATCAAACTATTTGCAATTTCATCTCGTACAAAATCCATACGTGAAGGCCTCTGTGATCCTTGAATAGCTGAGCGAGATACAATATTAGGTAAAAAGTCATCTGGAATGAAATTGGGATTGCAATCATACTCAGAGAAAACCTCATCATTTTGCGATCGCCTTCAATATAGTTATGTAGTGTCATTGATGCAACTACAATCTCAACTTGAGATTTTATATGGATAAGTAGACATGTTTTGCAAAATTCTCCACCTTTATTTCCATACCCCAAAAGAACGTTCGATCATGTTACGTAGTGATGAATGTGCACGGTTAAACACTTATTCACAACCACTTGGTTGTCCACAACGCCTAAATTCTTGTAAGTGATACCTCTCACCTTTATAAAGACCTAAATACCCATACTCATTGGGATATCCAGCATCAACCAAATAGTATTTCCCTGCAAAGAATCACAACATGTTAATTTATTACAAAACTAAAAAAAAAAATTGAACATTTTTCGACCAAGTCATCAATTTATTTTCAAATCACAACCTTCTAGTGGTTTTGGAAAATTTATACTGCTATTGTCAATAGCCTCAAGAAAAATACGCGTATCATGTGCACTGTCTTCCCATCCTGCCCACACAAACATGAATTGCATGTTGAAACTACAAACGGCCATGACATTTTGTGTTGGTATACTTTTTCTCCCAATAAATGGAATTTGATTATCAGCTGATATGCAGCCACGCACATGTGTGCCAGCAATTGCACCTACACAATTCTACAGGAAAAAAAAAATAAAAAATGAAGTAATCATAAACTTTAATAAAATATTTCATATTAAAAAGAAATTTGTCTTACCTTGAAATGTGGCATATATCTTGGATTCATTGTGATTTCTCTTGGCGTGCTTGTAAATTGTGGATCTACTGGTTTTATGACTTCTACAACAAACAAACATAATGATTTAAGGACTTCTTTAAAACATCTACTAATAGTTTCACCTGAATGTTGAAATCTCTCCTGCACTTCCTTATTTGACGTCCCTACTACTATTGTAAATAGAAACATTGCCACCTTTTCAATAACGCTCATTCTTCTTGAAGGTTTTAAGCCATGATGCGTTTCTAAATCATTGCACAGACTCAACAAAGTGGTTGTGTCCATCCTAAACATGTTGACACATCGTTTCCAATGACCTCTTAAAACCTCATTCAACCAATGCATCCCTGTGTTGTATGAAACCATACATGGTTCTTTGTGCATATAATTAATATAATACATATTTATAGCTCCAGGTGTGTATATAATTAATTTTTTCATAGAAAAATTGAAATGATGTTTACAACTCTTTTGAAATATTGTGCTTTCAAAATAATTACGTTTTGACATATATGAGTTGTAATAAGTACATATATATGTTCTTTTGTAGGCAACATTTTCAAACTTTCACGTGATTCCAACAAAACTAATGTCCTCTCCTAGTTATTCAAGATGCTTTGGCCGCACTTTTTTGTTTCCATTATTCTATATTTTTTGTTCTTATATGTTTTTAATTTCTACACTTTGCAATCATTACATGCATCATTTTCATTTGCAGCTTTTATCTTTAACTGTTGTACCGTTTATTTTTTTGCTACCATAAATAGTTATACTGACAATTAATATTTCAGAATTACATTGACTTAAATTCAACAACTAATCTCTGGAATATTAATTCAAAAAAAAAATACACGCACCTCAATAGTCCGATAACCAACGTAAAAAATCTATAAATACACTGACTAATCTCTGAAATATTAATTTGAAAAAAAATACACGCACCTCAATAGTCTGATAACCAACGTAAAAAATCCATAAATACACCGACTAATCTCTGAAATATTAATTTGAAAAAAATACACGCACCTCAACAGTCCGATAACCAACGTACAAAGTTGATAAATACATCGACCAATGTCTGAAATATAAATTTTAAAAAAAAACCGCAACACAACAGTCTGCTACAATAATGACTCCAACAAACTTCTACAACTGCAAACTACTCTTTTCAAAACTGTTATCACATTATTCTGCAAAAATAAAATAAACATGTAGAAATAAATTATCAATCATGTCTAATAACATCACACATTACATTTAGCTAGCACTTGAATTTTGTTAATTAATTAACATTTAAGAAAAATAAAATCATACCATGTCAGTTATGCACGTTTACTTCGTGCATACATTTGTTGCAACCATTTGAACTTATGTTCAAGAGTACCCATACTGTACCACATTTCTCGTTTCCTTCTTAAACCAAGATAATCCGTAGCAAAGTCGTGAAAATCATCATCAACCAAAAATCCAAGAATTGAGTGGAGCTTAGCCATCACCTCGGGAATACTACAGCATACCCGATCCATATTCAAAGAAGTTGAATCACTCTTAGTCAACATACTCTCAAGTAGTTGATCCCACCTTGATAGCATCTGAACACCAATTCCAGACGTTTTCTTTTTTCTACCTCAACCCTCGAAAGGATCTCGTTCTTTTCTTTTGCCACTGCTCTTTGTGTTACTGATGCTTGACATATTCACCCCCACCATCCATTCGAGACATGTTAGTGTCCAAATTTGGAATCACATCCTCCTTTGAATCACCGCTACCTTCTTCGAAATCAACTCCATTAATGTTGGATTTGTTTGTGCCAGGATTGACATCATTGCCACAAAGTACTCCTGACGAAGGAGCCCATGTAAACTCTCTAGTTGCAATAATATTGGAAAACATTCTGTCAAATTTAATCTTCAAAGACAGTTCAATACCGTTTTGTCTAAATTTTTTTGGCTCCTCTTATTTCCTGCATATAATAAGTACAAGTAATGAAGAATCATGAATTGAACTTTTTTCTGAAATTTGACAACAAGAAATGAAATTGTTAGGATGATGAGGAATTTACCTGAATTTTTGCTTTCCACCACTCATCACTAACTGAAATTGTTCTTAATTCATTACTCTAACCGACACCAGTTTCAGAAACCAACTTTGACCATATCCTCCAATCCTTTTTGCATCCATCCTATTTGTTTTTCAGTTGTGTTTTAGTGAATTCATGATCAGTTTGTTCTTTGAATGATGTTATAAAAAATTTCCATCCCGTTTTATCGAAATGAGTATTCGATCTCATTCTCATATCTATGGCCTTAATGCATATATCACAAAATATATGCAACATTTTCTTTGTCCAAGCAGCCTTATCCAAAGATTTAAGACCTTCCATGATATCTTTTAAAACATTTAACAAAAGTTTAAAATCAATCAATAATATTAATTACTTTGTGGGACATATATAATCATGGATTCAACCAATACAAAAACAATCAATGTTCTGCATTTACAAAAGCTATGTGGTTAGCAACAAACATTGACCATGCATTTAATTTGAATGAGAATGTTCCCGTTAATTCCAAGTAAACCAGAAGGAGTTGCAATTTATCATGAAAACTAATTGAAACTCATTAATTCTATTTTAATTGTTCAGAAAACTTAGTTTCTGTTTACTTCTTTATAGAATCTTGAACTCAATTCAATGGGAATTTTTCTCTTTTTAAATCACTTTTATCATATCTTCACTGGACAACCCTTCAGAACATAACAGAATAGAAAATAACCTTAAAAGAAAATAACCAGGTGCAGAAACACAGGCTGTTTGGATTCTCAGAAATTAGAGGAAAAAAACAAAAAGTCAAGAATATATTTATAGATTCAAAGTAACACACCTTTCTTTCTCAGCATCTAAACACACAAATGCAAAATCAAAGTTCTAATTTCCTTCAAAAGTAGAAATCAAAGTAATAGACAGTAAGAATTTGGTCTAATCCTACACTAAGGACATGCTAACAGGTCATTCCTTAGGATTTTTTATAAACAAACGCACAACAAAGAACTCTACCGTTTATCAAGCACATTCAACATATAATACACACAATAAACAGATCAACATGATGCATAACATTGTTTCTAGTAAACAAACGAAAATCAAACAGCAGCATTGTAAACTAGTAGACATCAACAACAAAACAGATTTCAACGAAGAACAACATATAATTACGCACAGTAAACAGATCATGAAGCAACACAGAAATGAAATTTTTAGCTCAATTAAAAAAATTAAAGATGGAGATAAGGCAAGAACTTACGGGTCTCTCTCTCGTGTGACTTTTTCCAGCACGGATCTACTGTGTTTTTCTACAAACCGAAACAATGGAGACCTAACACAAAAATGAAATTTTGAGTTAAATTAAGAAAAAAATTGAAGATGAAGATAAGGCAGGAACTTACGGGTCTATCGCTCGTGTGACTTTTCCCAACACGAATCTGTTGCGTTTTTCTGCAAACCGAAACAATTGAGGGACAAATCAGTGAAGGTAAAGGTGACAGATCTTCATTTGAAAGAAGAAGGGACATAGGGGAACAAGGATGCTCTCCGATCCGGTGTCTAACTTTGGCGTCCTGTATGGGTTGTTTTTGAAAAAATTTGATAAATTGTCTCGTTGTCTTTTGGCAAGAGACGAGAGAAGGGAACAGAGGGGAAGGATGAAATTAGAAAATGGGAGTCTAGATCAATGGCAGTAATTTGGGAACAAAGGGGAAGATGAGCTCTTGGCCGTTGGGAAAGTATCTTAATGTTTAATGCAATGTCGATGGTGAGAGAAAGGAGAACACGCATGAAAAGCAATTGTAAATTGTTTTTCACAAATTGAGGTCCAACCTCAGTTTTGGACTGGGATCCACGTCAAAAAAAAGTGTGGTTGATACTAACCAAACACTTTAAAATAACTTTTAATTCCAGCCGCAACAGCAGACCCAAACACCATCTTAAGGGTGTGTTTAAAATTGTAATAGCGTTGATGGTTTAAAGTGTTTTTCGCTTAGAAATGCATCAAAATAAAGTTTTTTATTTTTTAAAAATCATTTTTTATATCAGCACATCAAAATGATCCGAAAATATATATAAAAAATTATTTTAAGCAATTTTGTTTTTCAAAATTTAAGAGAATGCGATTTAGACTGCATTTCCAAACATATTCTAACATCAGGCTAAGAAAGGAAAGCTAGCTAAAAGATTTTGAAATTTATATTAGTACAGTGTATATTTGATCCTTGCCTTTTATGAAAAAAATAGTCAATTCTTTTAGTTTAAAAAACTCAATATTGAGTCTTATATTGTTATATGTTTTGTAACTCAATCCTTTTATTAGTTTTTCCTAACGTTTAATTTCTTTTTTTTGTCGTCTAAAATATCCTTTATTTTTTTGTTCTTACCCAGGTATTCTCACACTCTTTTAAAGGGTGACACTAATCCCGTTCGAGGTTTGTGACTACCCCTCCCAATAAATGATCAAATTATCACCTACTACAATCAAAATTAGAAATGCATTTAAAAGAGTTCAATATGGGAATTTTAAAAAGAATTAACAGTCAACATGGGTCAAAGGACTAACTTATAATTTAAAAAACTAGAAAACTAATTTACAAAACCCATAAAAACTACAAAGACCGAATCGTAATTCACTCAACCTTTCAGTTTTTATTTTATAAATCTTGAACCAAAAAAAAAAAAAAAAAGAGAGTACGAAAGGGATGCTACGACGCCGTTGTTGGAAGTTCGGCTACGGTCTTTAAACAGAACTCAATAAGATGTGCCCTAAGAGTGTGTTTGGTATTGCGGTAGCTGTTGTGGTTGTGGTTTGAAAAAAGTTGTTTTATAAAAAGTACTTTTAGTTGAGGTTTGTTTAAAAAAATAGGTGTTTGGTTAAAACTGTGGTTGAAATTGAGGTTGAACAAAAAGTAGTTTAATGTGTTTGGTTAAAAAATTGCTTTTTAAATTTTAGATTATAAAATAATTAATATATATATATATTAATGGTTTTAATTTAAATATTGTAAATTTAATTAGTGCTATTACATCATGAAATAAATAATACTTTATATAAAATATTTTTTATTGTTCAATTAAACTAACAATGCTATAGTTTTCTTGGTTTTTTAAGCGCGCAATAACATCAGGTAAAATATAATAAGGAATAAAATTGGAATTACGATCAAATTTTGCAAATGCTACGTTATCAATAAAACACAATTAAAAATAAAATTTAATTTTCTTTACTGAGTCGGACCCGGTACAATGTATTTAGCTTTGGACCGGACCCGGTCCGACCAAAATCAAGCACCACTGTTCACATGAACAGTGGTGCATATCTCCACTGTTCACTTTTAAGTGCACAGTGGAGAACAGTGGTGCATGTCTCCACTGTGCACTTAAAAGTGCACAGTGGAGCTCTCCGCTCCACACTGAAAGCAGCATAGAGCTGCTTTCAGTAACCTGCGTTTTTAACGCAGGAATTGCTGGGACCCACAAGGCTGAATCAAGTTTTCAGCCGTTACCAAACATCATATTTACGCGGTTAGCTTTAAAAGCAGAAGCTACCGCGTAAACAAACACTATCGAAGACAGATTGCTTGGCCGTTGTTGGAAAAACAAGGTTTGGATTTTCGGTGGACCAAAAAAAGGACGGGAAAAAAAGAACAAAAAACCAGGGGGGGGAACCAGAGAGAGCAAACACAGGGACGAGGTGAGAATACCAGAGGACAAAAAAACGAACTGAGGCATAGACCCAAAAACAACACAAAAACCCAGAACAGAGAGACAAAAAACGAAAGACAAAAAAAAAAAGGAGTGAACAGAGCAGACACAGAACGGAAAACGAACAAAAAAAACAGAGGACGAACAGAAAACAACAAAGAAGAGAGACCTTCTCGGATTCCTTTCAGAACTTCAACAAAGAAACGTCTGTTGTCTTTTAAGCAACAGATTTCTTGAACCAAACCAGCAACGAAGGAGAATCCCAGGAGAACAAAAACAGAGAAAAGAAACGCAGAGAGAACACGAGAGAGATAGCAGGAGAAGAAAATTCAGAAAGGCAGGGAAAGAGAGAATAAAAGAGCAGAGGGGAAGGGAAGCTAGAACCAGAACAACGAACGGAGCCTTTCTTCAGAATCTCAGTACCAGGCGAACCCCAGCGACTAACGTTCCCCAGTTGAGGTCTTCTCTTTCCCATTTTACATTTTAATTCACTCGTTACTGTTGCATGCAAATTTTAATTCGTTCGTTACTGTGCACGCGTGACTTGATTCATGCGTGCTTGCTGCTCAAGACCGGGTCACTGGCTTGGGTTCATGATCAGATCAGGCCGGCTGGATCCAACCCAATCCGTACAGGCATCCCCCCTCCCCAAAAAAAGAAAAAAACCGAAAAAAGAAGAATCTGGGGCCGGGCTGGTTGTCTACTTGGTAAAATTCTGAAAAAAATTCAAAATCCTTTTAAAAAAATATGGTTTTCTCGTGTATTTTTTTTTATTAATAATGGTTTGTATTTTTATATTATAAAAGTATAAATCTGGTATTAAAATACATGGTTTTCTCTGAAATGTTGCAAATATATATATAAAAAAAATATTTTGTTTTCATACATATGGTCAAGTCTTTAAAAAATATATAAAAAATTTCATATCGTATTTTCATACAAAACAAATTCCAAAAAAAAAAAGTATTTAGCATGCATTTTTAGTTTTAATAACCAATTTATTAAAGCCACGAGAACTAGACCTATATTTCAAAAATACTAAAAAGTATTTTGTTTTCTTTTAGTATCTAGGATTACAAACTTATACGTAAGACATATTCCCCATATTAAAAGGGTAGTTTTTTTTTATTGATGTTAGAACAGTTGGATTTTCTTTATCTGATAAGATATGGATCTCCTTACCGAGGAGAACTTTTTTAAAAACCTTAGACCACTGACAAGACAACCATTAAAACATCTAAACCAGATCAAATCACAAAGCAGCTTACCTCAGGTAGGGTGCGTTAGAGATGCTAATACCTTCCCTAGCCATAATCAGTCCCTTACCCATGAATCTCTAACAAGACTAGTACAACCGGGTTTTCCTAGCGACCATGAACTAAACTACTAGGTGGCGACTCTCAAATCAATAAAACCGCCACGACGCCGCGCGAGCAATTGTGACATTTAGAATAAAAAAAACTATTAAGCTGGCATGCAAGGGATTTTTCGTGTTTTCAACTTGGTTTTTGGTTTATAATCAAGTTAAAAAGAGGGGCCACTTGCCATTCTGGCGTCACCTAAGGTATCTTACATTGACCTAATAGTGGCCTTGGGGCGGCGTTTGAATCGTCTTGGTAGCTGCTTTATTTTTGGGCAGCGTATATAGCCAATAGACCCTTGGTTTGGTCTCGGTGGCAATTTCCTTTTCTTTTTTTTTCTTTTTTCCCCATCCCCTCAAATTCTGCGCATTCCCTTCTTATTTTTTAAAGCATTCATTCAATTTGTTTTTCTTTCGAATTTAATATTTGTTCTTTTTATTACTATTTTTTTATTTGAAATAATTTATAATTTTTTTTCAATGTAAATCTCTAATTGTTTTTCAATGTAAATCTCTAATTTTTTTTTCTTGTATCATATTTTGATCCCCATTCTTTTTATTGCAATCTTTTGTTTTTTTATTTATTTATCATTTTCTTGATTTATTTTATTTTTCAATTTCAACCCTCATTGTTTTATTTCATTTAATTTCTATACCATATTTGATCATCATTCTTTTGATTGTTATTTTTTTTAGATGATTGAGAATTCTGTATTTTTTAATTTTTAGGTTTGCCTTCTAAAGAGTAACCCGGTCTCATGACCCGAGTCACATGTTTTGATGGTTAGCTTGATTTTACTTCGATCTTTTTTTTATAAAAAAAACAATTGATTATATTTTTAATTTTATCCCTCGACATTAGGTTATTAGGCCTTTAGTTTCACGGTTGTTTCCACTTTCTTTTTTATAGGATTATCCTGATCTCATATCTTGGATAGCGGGTTAGTCAAGTTGACTCGGGTTTTTTTTTTCAATATTATTTTTATCGATTGTTTTCTATTTTTGCCTTTTATTTTTTGTTTTCTTGAGAGTTGACATCCGTTATTTTATTTGATTTCTTTTATACGAGGTTATCTCAACCTTACCACCGAACCATAAAATTGGCATGTTAAATCGAGACATGTTTTTTTTCTCCTTTTTGAAATTGATATTTTTTTCAATTCTTCCTTCAACGTTTGATTTACTGTTAATTGAGCTTCATATTTTTTTTAATTTTTCTTTTTATGAGGTTATTCTGTTCTTATTTAATTTTTTCTTTGTCATTAAATAAGATTGTTGAGATTTTTTAAGAATATTTAGAGAGTATCTTTTCATAATATTGACAAGGATTTATTTTCTCAATTAGTCATTGTAGTTGGTTTTTTATATATAATAATAATATTATTAAATTAACCGAGCTTATTGAACCCGATTGAATCAATGAACTGATTCCCAAATTCTTCTTGCTTCTTTAAAAACGATATCATCATATGAACATTATTTTTTTATGCTAGGAAAAAAAATACTCTACCCACGGCATAATATGAGCCACCTATCTAGTTTGGGCTAAAACAAAATACACTATTCTTTAGTTCCATCCAAGTTTGACCATATACAACACAATTTAGCTAAAACTAGCTATTGGACTTGCGCATCGCCGTGGGTCAAATAATTTTTTCAACAAAAAAATGAATAATATATATATATATATATCATAGTTTTAAAACCGGGTCCGGTGGCTGGCCCGGTCCAAGGCCTGGGTTCCGGGTTTTGACCAGGTTACCAGGTTGGTTCTTTTTTTAAAAACAAAATCAAAACGACATCGTTTTAGTAAAAAAAAAACAAAAAAAATAAAAGTCAACGGGTTTGCAATCAGGTCAGCCGGGTCCACACCGGGTTTTTCCTTCCCCCGTTTTTTCTTCAATCCGACCCGGTTCCAGCCCCGGGTCAACCCGCCGGGCCGGGCCGGGTTTCAAAATTATGATATATATATATATATATATATATACCATTTGGTTTCTAAGAAAAAGGTGATGCATGGGGTTGAAATAAAAAAATAGCCTTAGTTTTTTAAGGTATGATAACAAAAAAAGGTTTTTTTAAAGTCAAATAAAAAAAACCTTCAAAAAAACAAAAAAATGAAATGATTTATTTATTTTTTTAATTTTAAGGGGTTAAAAATACATCAAATAAAAAAATAAAAAAAAGAGGCCATACATTAAATTAAATTATATTCTATAAAAAACATAAAATTTTGTTGAATCTTTTTTTTTAAGA
>Ga0307518_10002182_pt1 | contig 14339 bp, 11 predicted proteins | sample 25_EM_MG_FD_203889 | JGI IMG/M metagenome (GOLD analysis project Ga0307518, IMG submission 203889) | Populus trichocarpa ectomycorrhiza microbial communities from riparian zone in the Pacific Northwest, United States - 25_EM | ecosystem: Host-associated > Plants > Roots > Unclassified | place...
TGACGACCACATAGTCCAAACTTGGCTCGAAGCATGCGCTCGTTACTTTGGTGACGGAGTTCTTGATCTCGTTCAGAGGCACGCCCAAACCGAGTTTCGCGGCGATGAAAGCCAGAGGGTAACCAGTCGCCTTTGAAGCCAGAGCTGATGATCTCGACAACCTTGCATTGACCTGAAGTTCGGTCAATATGATAAAGTCTTCAACCATCAACATCGCCAGACCTCGATAATGCAGTACTCCTTCGAGAACGGATTCAAAGCATATTGAATATTGCACTCGCCAACCACGCCAAGGTGCCTGACCACATTAATCGCCGTAGTTCGAAGCATATTGTAATCGGCATCCGATAGAGTTTGAGATGGCGCAACTACGATGGAATCACCCGTATGAATACCAAGAGGGTCAAAGTTCTGTTCATCTGTCAACGACATCGCTATCACAATAGATGAATTGGTACAAACCTCCATGTTGCAAACCGTGATGCAGTTGTCACGACAATCGCGAACAACTTCATACTCGATCTCCTTCCACCCTTTCATGCTCCTTTCGACCAGCACTTGGGGGCTAGTTGCAAAGGCCTTGCTACACAAAGCGCGCAACTGTATTTCATTCTGAGCGAAGCCAGAGCCTAGACCACCTAGGGCATACGCAGCCCGCACGATAACCGGGAACCCGATGTCACGAGCAGCGGCAATTGCTTCCTCGGTAGTAGTCGCTGTGTTCGACTGGGCGCAACGCTCGCCAATGCTCTCCATGGCTTTAGCAAACAGCTGTCTGTCTTCTGTCGTAATGATGGTTTCAATCGGCGTGCCAAGTACTTTGACACCAAGCCTGGCGAACTCATCCTTGAGCTTAATACCGACATTGAGGGCCGTTTGACCTCCGAAAGTAACGTAGATGCCGTCGGGCTGCTCATATTTGATGATCTTGCGGACAAATTCGGGTGTCACAGGTAAGAAATACACCTTGTCTGCGAGACCTTTTGAGGTGGCAATGGTAGCAATGTTTGGATTGACGAGGATGGTATATATGCCCTCTTCCTTGAGTGCCTTGATGGATTGCGAACCCGAGTAATCGAATTCACCAGCCTGGCCAATAGAAAGACCGCCCGAGCCCAATATAAGGACTTTTTGGACGTTGACACGCGATGAACGCTTGTCATTGTCTTCTGTGCTTTTCTCTAGCAAGGATATAGGTACCAGCGCCCCAGTAGAGACGCAATCAGAGACGTTTTGAATAAAAACATCAAAGAGAAACTCAGTATCGCGAGGTCCAGGTGTGGACTCGGGATGGAACTGCACAGAAAAGAAGGGCTTTGACTCGCAGTATATGCCTTCGTTGCTGCCGTCGTTTGCATTTTGGAATAATTCCTTCCATCCGGATGGAAGAGATTCGGTGTCAACCTGATAACCGTGATTTTGACTGGTAATGTAGCACCTGCCGGACAAAGCGTCCGTGCTGGGTATATTATGGCCACGATTACCGTACTTCATTTTCGAGGTTTTTGCACCAGCTGCGAGGGCGAGCAGCTGATGTCCGAGGCAGATGCCAAAAATAGGGCGATCCGCTTTTTCAAGGGCTCGCCTAAGTCCCCCAATGGTTACATCAAGCTTCGTGGGATCACCAGGTCCGTTCGAAACAAAGAGTCCGTCGTAAGGTTCAGGGTCGGCGAGAAAATCGTAGTCCCACGGAACGACTTTCAATTCCACCCCGCGGTTGGTAAAGCACCGGATTTGATTGTACTTCATCCCGACATCAATTGCCAGAACACGCAGAAGACGACCAGATGGGTGTCTCCGGGGAGCCCCCGTGGGTGCATGAACCCGTGGACTTTGGAGGGACACCATAGCCACTAGGTTGTCCTCATTGGGATCATGGAAAGGGATATCAATGTATTCGTCTCGCCACGACGAGGGTGAGGGCGGAGATGATGAGCGAGACACAGACCGTGATTCAGGAAGAAGATGAAGCAAACGACCCGGAGGAATCTCAGGCCTCCGCGCCAGTACTTTAGCTAGCATAGAGCCTTGCTCACGAATTTTCTTGGTGAGAGCACGGGTGTCGATTCCGTATATGGCTGGAACATTCTTCTCCTTCAACCATGTGCCGAGGGAAGAATGTGCCAAATAGTGGCTGTAATCATCCGTATAAGAACCGACGACCAGTGCAGCAATGTGGATGCGCGACGATTCGAACTCGGACGGCAGGTCGTCCCCGGAAGTTGGGCGCTCAGGGACACCATAGTTTCCGATGAGAGGATAAGTCAGAACGAGAATTTGACCCTCGTATGATGGATCAGTGATGGATTCGGTGTATCCGACCATACCTGACACACATATGGACGATCACCGACGACTCGAAGACAAGAAAGGACTAACCAGTCTGAAAAACGCATTCACCTGCGACGCTGATGCCATCAGCACCAAAGCTAATGCCGCGATACGCAGTACCATCACCCAGCTCCAACACTGCGTCTTGGATTGGATTTCCGAATTGCAAAGGCGCAAAAGTGACGGGGGGTGCAGGCTGACCATTGGTGCGACCTAGATTACTCCCGGAACGGAACAAGTGGGGGCGGAGGAGAGACATGGTAGTTGGATTGTCTTCTTTTCCCTCCACTGAAAGCTTTTGTAGTTTTCGGTGGAGAGGAAAGAAGAGAAGAAAATTAATCGTTGCAGCCAGTTCCAAAGATCTGTCCCATTTGCATTTGTTTGTTCCACCCAATCTTCACCTGACCCTGGTCTGGGCCGGTGATCCCCGAAAGGTCCAACGATTCCAACAGTCCAACTCTGCCTATGATACCATTTCCCAGTCGCAAGACCTGCTTTGGCATTGATGTCCCTGGTATGACCACCTGCCAGCGCGTTCTTCCTGTGCTGGCCCTCGCAACATCCCACGGTAGTAACGGAATGTGCGTCATGAAAGCTTGAAGTCGTGAAGGAAAGTGCTGAGCACATCCAGTAGAATCCTACACTCTGGTTCTCAATAGAAAACCGTTTTGGTCGATGGTACAACCATTAATCCATGCCACGTCGCACTCACTGTCGCCAAAAATAGCAGCTTATTGGTCGGGGATGCTGTGTGTCCGATTGAACAGACGCACTCATGTCACGATGCCAGGAGATTAGTGGGCCTTTTGGTTCCTGTAGGGTATGTATATAACTTGCACAGGACGCCACCACACTGTCTCGGCCGAAGCTATAACTAGGCCTTGGAGGAATCGCAACCACGACTGGAAACTCTCTTACTATTCCTTTCCTTATTTCCCTAACACAACCGGGCGAACATTAGACTGGTGCTATATATAGTGGAAAACTTCAGGTACAGTAATCCACCAGCACTTGGGACACTGGCCTTTCCTGCTCATTTCTTCAACACTACTGAACTCAGCAATTTGACACTAACTCAGCCATAGTCAGTCCCATTTTCTGCAGTAAATACTGACCTCTCTAATATGGTTTAGCTACACTGTAAATAATATACCAAAATGGACTTATTTGGATCCCACTTGGTTGTAAATAGGATTACAGCCTTGCCAATGTCCGTGGGACATAAAGATAGGTCCAATGAAGGTATGTTTCAGACACTGGACATCTGTATTGACCTGTCATGTTGTTGCCAGTGGAGGGTGTTTGTGACAGTGTTTTCTACATCTATATCACCAAGAAAACACACGAAGGTATGAAGAAATCCAGTTTGGAGTCTGCATCTTCCCGCTGACAGGGGTTTAATCCAGCTGGTTCGAAGATGGTGGCTTCCTACACATTAGAAGTTTCCCCTTATTTAAATGACAAAGATCGCGCCTGATCACCTGGAGGATGAAGTTCTAAGATATTTTAATGCAGCACGAACAGCTCATCCAAATCAGAAATGACATCCTGCCTCTAGAAGCGCTCCTCGATGCAGCTGATGAGCTTCCTGAGGGACGCAGAGCGATAAGGATTACCTGGAAGACGCATGGCCAGAATTTCTTGCCCCAGCGCGATGACCTTGTCCAGATCTACCTCCGTACGTGGCTTATAGTCATTTCCGCAATGTCATTCTCGAGGGACATGGGTAAGCAGGATGGTTCGGGGTGGTCTTGCGGTCAAGTTCTAACATGGTTCCGCCAAGTGTGGTCATCTCCTCCAAATCTGTAACTGCTTTGACTTTACAGTACCGCTTACTAGAAGGTAAGTGAGATAGCTTTTAACAGACAAGTGCCAGTCCGAATGAGCAGGGGTGAAGCATGAGGGCAGCGCGACCGAACGTGATGACCTCTTCTATGTCATCCATACGACCATCTTGATCAAACTATATAGCGCAAGGGATGGGAGGGATGATAACCGATCAGGATGGCCCGGTGGTGGAAGATCTAACACATCCCGCGCAAGTGTGATGGTTTCACCAAATCAGCAGTGTCTTTCATATTTCGTGTGAAAGGATGATACGAGATTGTGAAACGAGCGAAGGCCCTCCAAATAAGACGGGCCAGAAGTAGTGGCATCTTTATGCATGACCATCTTTATCAACTGGTTGGCGGGGCACAGTGCAAGGAGTGGTGGGATGATAACTGATCGGGATCGCCAGATAGTCAAAGATTTAATGCAATTTGTTTAAGCACATGACGGCTTCATCCAAACCAGCAGTTTTCATGAAGGAAAGATGTGCAATAGTGGATTTCATCACCGCCAGAAGGCAGGACATTTGCTGAGTCTTTCATCCAGGCCATCTTTATCAAACCGGACGGCGAGGCGCAACGCAAGAGAATGGGGAGATGAGGAGCGGTCTGAATAGCCCAGTGGTGAAAAATCTAAGCAGTCCGGTCTGATGGCGTCTAATTTAGCAGGTTTCTGATCTGAGGTAGCGCGCATGAAGGTAAGATGCCAGTTTGTCGAGCAAGCAATGCCGCTCTGGATGACCTAAAGAGCTAAGTTCGATGGCAGCACGGCCAAGTGTGATGGCCTCTCCCATGGCCTCCCTCCGACCATCTTTGTCGAAGAGGTTGGCGAGGCACACTGCGAGGTTGTGGAGATTCGGGATGGCCAGATGGACATAGCTCCCACGCTTCTCGTCCCAGAGCAATCGCGTCTTCTAAACCTTCCGTTCTATGCTCTTTCCGGAACTGTGCAAGTAGGCACCGCGCAAGGACGAAGGCCTATCCGGATCGCCAGGGGGACAGAGCCCCAACACAACACCACCGAGCGAGGAGGCAACGTACAACATTATAGAGGGACGATGGGCGATCATGATTCCCCGAAGGACATGCCTCACGGTCTAGGGCGATCGCCTCCTCAAGACAGATCAATGGATCAGCTTGCCTGATTCGATCGTAAAGGCTATTGGAGAGTTCCATAAGAAATAGGACGGGTTCAGGGTCCCCGGCGGATGAAGGGTCCGCTACCTGTTTCAAGCAAGTGATGTCATTATCCAAGTCCATTGCTACACTGTCCGTCGAGTACTGGGAGTGTAATAAAGGATATATCCAATGGTTGGGTGACGATCACTGTCTGTAGCGAGGGCCGAAAGTAAATATACTCAATGCTTGATCAAGATGGATGCACAGTTCACAGACGCGAAGAGTGGAACTGAGTCCTGTCAGGATGACAGGGGAAAAGAAGGAGTTTAATCTGTGTAACAGTGAGCAACTCAATGTAAACTGAAATCAGCCAGAACTTCACTAGTGCCAAGTAGGCGATAACTTCACGGGTGATGGCTGTGCAAGAGTAGAACTGCCAAGAATAATTAATACTAGATACTATTGTGACTTTAAGGGAATGATCCCATTGAGACAACGGAGGGGACTCACACGACAGTCAATTGGTGAGCTCGCAGCCTTAATATGCGGGAGAACGAGACCGCCACTGCAGGTCATTTTCATACTTACCATGATTTTGACATTGCCATGTCTAGAGAACGCAAGACTCCATGATTGCATACTGTCCTGCAATGAGTACAAGGACAATCAGTCTAGCTGGCGAGAAAGATGAGCGGTGTGCCTCAGCACTGAGCAGACAGGAAACGATATTCAGTCAATATTTGATCGGTGGTTGCTATGATAGAAAATATCAGTTTTGAATGTACAGGAACAAACCATTGAAACGTTGATCAGTTTGAACTTTGGGCAAATGTGAAGCGGCTGCCAACTAGGTTTCTTCGCTCAAAGACCCAAGGTGTCCGCACACATTATTTGGGTATACTGTTTTCCGATTTGTACTGCCACTGCCCTGCCGATAGCAAAATGAAATCTTGTGATATCTCTGCTACTAGTAGGGTAAAACGTTGATGGGGCGTGAATTAAAAAAAAGGCAATCGAAGCGGCATCGGGACGAGGAAAAACATCAATATAAGGAACACCTAAGTTTTGTCGTCATCAAGAAAGTAAGAATTGAATCATGAAGTGCATGGTGCTCTTTGATGTGTCTACTCTGCTTCCTCGCCAACTACCTCCTCTTCGTATTCACCTTCCTCCTCGACACTGTTAATGGGAATCAGAAAATTGATCAGCCGGAATGGTAAGTATGCACATACGTTGCGTCCTGGTATTGTTGGTATTCCGCGATCAGGTCCTGCATGTTCGACTCGGCTTCGGTGAACTCCATCTCATCCATGCCCTCCTGCGTGTACCAATGCAAGAAGGCCTTGCGCTTGAACATGAGCGTGAACTGTTCACTGACACGCCTGAAGAGTTCTTGGATGGCAGTAGAGTTACCAAGGAAGGTGACCGCCATCTTCAGGCCACGAGGCGGGATATCACATTGTGCGGAGAGGACATTGTTGGGGATCCACTCGACGAAATAGGCAGAGTTCTTGCTCTGAATGTTCTGTATCTGCTCCTCGACTTCCTTCATCGAGACCTTACCACGGAATACGGCAGCAACCTGTGACGAAGTCAGGAGCCATGGCTCGATAGGATGTGAATGTGCTTACAGTTAGGTAACGACCGTGTCTAGGGTCCGATGCAGCCATCATGTTCTTAGCATCGAACATTTGCTGTGTGAGCTCAGGGACGGTAACGGCACGGTATTGTTGGCTGCCACGAGCGGTCAAGGGAGCGAAACCAGTCATGAAGAAGTGCAGACGAGGGAAGGGGACTATCACGGAATTAATATATTAGACAACGACAAAGGCAAATACAACATACCCATGTTGACGGCAAGTTTCCGCAGGTCGGAGTTGAGTTGACCGGGGAACCGCAGACACGTTGTGATACCCGACATGACGATGGAAACGAGGTGGTTGAGGTCTCCATATGTAGGCGTTGAGAGCTTAAGCGTCCTGAAGCAAATGTCATAGAGGGCCTCATTGTCGATACAGAAAGTTTCGTCGGAGTTTTCTACGAGTTGGTGAACCGAAAGGGTAGCATTGTAAGGCTGCCGATACATCAGTACGGTAAAATCACTATATACAGTAGAAGACCTTACCTCCACAACGGTGTCCGACACCTTCGGACTGGGAACGACGGAATACGTGCACATCATGCGGTCAGGGTACTCTTCCCTGATTTTTGATATAAGGAGGGTACCCATCCCAGCACCGGTGCCACCACCGAGCGAGTGCGTAATTTGGAAACCTATTAGAGAAATTAGATACATACTGATGTCCTTCGCGATTGCATACCTTGGAGGCAGTCAGTGCCCTCGGCCTCCTTGCGCACGACATCCAACACGGAGTCGACCAGCTCCGCGCCCTCTGTATAGTCTGCACACGATTGTGAGATCCGGGGTGTAAAATCACGTGGAAGACGAGTAAAACTTACGTCCTTTGGCCCAGTTGTTACCAGCACCACTCTGACCGAAGATGAAGTTGTCTGGGCGGAAGAGACTACCTAGAGGGCCAGAGCGGATGGAGTCCATAGTCCCGGGCTCGAGATCGACAAGGACGGCACGAGGAACGTATTTGTTCGCACCGACCTCATTGTAGTACACCGAGATGCGCTCGAGCTGCATGTCGTTTGTCCCCTTATAGAGGCCATCCTTGTCGATGCCATGCTCATCTGAAACCACTTCCCAGAATTTGGCACCTGTGCACGAAAACGATCGCAGGATCAATGAGCACCAACAATTTTTGACCAGGGGGCTTGAATTGAATCGCACCAATTTGGTTACCGCACTGTTTGACGGTGAAAAAAGTGAGCGATCAAGTAAAGAGTGGCATGGATGTTCAGCCTACCTGGCCGGTCTGGATGTGGACGATTTCGCGCATGATGAAAAAGGATGAAAAGCGAAATCTATGGAATGACCGTACACTGCAGGCAAAGCCCTGATATTATTGCTGGGGAAAATGCCTTGCTATTTTTCAACTCCGACGGGAATGCCATATATAGTTGACTCCCTCGGGCCCAGGCCACTTCCACGCTGCTCCTGTCCACAACCACCCACGACGGGATGACAATGACGACTAATACCATTGTCAACGACCGCGGCTCGCGCAATGACGAAACAGGTGCGAGACTCATCAACAAGTACTACCACCAGGCTCACCCTATATAGGTGCGTGGCTAGTCGACCACTACCACTACCATTGCGCGAATAACGATGACAACGACACCCACCCACCCAATGCCTCTGCGAGATGACCACCACGACTGGTACAGCACACGACGACGCTGACCCCTACAACTCGTGATGCTACCTCCTCCCTCTCGCGTCAACCACTATCACATCACGCGCGCACGCAGCGATGACAATGACGGCGACGAGTGCCGTGACCACCGCCACTCCACTTCCATCCTCTCATGTCGACCGTCACCTCTCCCTCTCCACCCTCTCACGTCGACCACCACCACACCACCTCCTCGACCATCACTACACCACGCATGTAGTGGCAGTATAAGTATATAGATATAGTACAATGTGTATGTAGAAATGATAATACATTGTTTTTAGTTGGAACTACATATATGCAATGGAGGATTAGGATAAAGATACAACTTCTCAGGTTGTCTGAGGCACCTTTTTGAAGCATGGAGAGACATGTTGAAGTGGGCAAGAAGTAGTTACTAGTACTAACTACTAAATGTGTCTAGGACCACTTCTGTGTCCAGCAATTCCCAGGAGAGAAAAACAGGTGAATGACTTTTTCCACATAGTTTTGCAAGGTGCTGTAATTTATGTATTGTCCTTTATGCTAGCAGTCACATGGGCATCCCCTGTCTGTCTGAACCCAACATGACATCTCCAACTTACAAGCAAACAGATCATCCAGGTCTTGAACATATCTCTTCAAAACCAACACCACAAGTTAAAGCACTTCATTCTGCATATAGGACCAGTTTGACAGGTAGATTGCTATCAACATCAAGACTACCATACATTGGTAAAATGGGAATCAAGTATGCACACTAGAGGGGAATAAAAATATGCAGCAACTTGAGTGGGTGTGGACAGGTGGGTAGCACAAAAATGTGCTTGGACAAACAATGGGAACAGATCAGTGAGAGGACAATGAAAAAGCTTCAACAACCTAAGTGGCAAAACAATGGGAACAAGGGATCATGGTGCCTTTGATCATTCATCAAGTGAAGTCCAATGACAACATACCTATGCAGTCATGGGGCCCACACATGACTTGAAGGGCATTACATTCCAAGTTCCTACACAGCCAAGCTATGATAGAAAATGAAGTTTTACCTCCATAGCACTGTTGCATCTCCTGTCCAGAGGGTTGCTATATCACAGCCATGCCAGACATCTATCAGTTTGCACAAATGCGATCACAACACTTTGCACGGCAGGGTTCTGCCAACAATTTTCTTCGCTCAAACGGCCTAAGATGTCTAGATTAGCTTGTCCTCATGTCCATATCCATTATCGGGTATACTGCTTTCCGACTTGTACTTCCACCCCCTGCCGATAGAAAAATGAAAGTTCGTGATATATGCTACTAGGTAAAACGTTGATGAGACAATCGAGGCAGGCATGGGGACGGAGAAAAACACCAATATAAGAGAATACCTAAAGTTTGTCGTCATCAAGAGAGCAAAAATCGAATCGTGAAGTACGTGGTGTTTTTCGATGTGTCTACTCTGTCTCCTCACCAGGTAGCTCCTCTTCGTATTCACCTTCCTCCTCGACACTGTTGATGGGAATCAGAAAACTGATCAGCCGGAATAGTGAGTATGCACATACGTTGCATCCTGGTATTGTTGGTATTCAGCGATCAGGTCCTGCATGTTCGACTCGGCCTCAGTGAACTCCATCTCATCCATGCCCTCCTGCGTGTACCAATGCAAGAAGGCCTTGCGCTTGAACATGGCCGTGAAGTGGTCACTGACACGCTTGAAGAGTTCTTGTATGGCAGTAGAGTTACCAAGGAAGGTCACAGCCATCTTGACACCACGAGGCGGGATATCACACTGTGCTGAGAGGACGTTGTTGGGGATCCACTCGACGAAATAGGCAGAGTTCTTGTTCTGAACGTTCTGCATCTGTTCCTCGACTTCCTTCATCGAGACCTTACCACGGAATACAGCGGCAACCTGTGACACAGTTAGGAGCCATGGCTCGATAGCACGTAAATATGCTTACAGTTAGGTAACGACCGTGTCTAGGATCCGATGCAGCCATCATGTTCTTAGCATCGAACATTTGCTGCGTGAGCTCAGGGACGGTAACAGCACGGTATTGTTGACTGCCACGAGCGGTCAAGGGAGCGAAACCAGTCATGAAGAAGTGCAGACGAGGGAAGGGAACTATCACGGAATTAATATATTAGACAACGACAAAGGCAAATACAACATACCCATGTTGACGGCAAGTTTCCGTAGGTCAGAGTTGAGTTGACCGGGGAACCGCAGACACGTTGTGATACCCGACATAACGAAGGAAACAAGGTGGTTGAGATCTCCGTAAGTAGGCGTTGAGAGCTTAAGCGTCCTGAAGCAAATGTCATATAGGGCCTCGTTGTCGATACAGAAAGTTTCGTCGGAGTTTTCTACGAGTTGGTGAACCGAAAGGGTGGCATTGTAAGGCTGCCGATACATTAGTACGATAAAATCACTATATACAGTAGAAGACCTTACCTCCACGACGGTGTCCGACACAGCCGGACTGGGCACGACGGAATATGTGCACATCATGCGGTCAGGGTATTCTTCCCTGATTTTTGACATGAGGAGGGTACCCATTCCAGCACCGGTACCACCACCGAGCGAGTGCGTAATTTGGAAACCTATTGGAGAATTTAGCTACCTGCTGACACCCTTCGCGACTGCATACCTTGGAGGCAGTCGGTACCCTCGGCCTCCTTGCGCACGACATCCAACACGGAGTCGACCAGCTCCGCGCCCTCCGTATAGTCTGCACACGATTGTGAGATCCAGGGTGTAAAATCACGTGGAAGACGAGTAAATACGTACGTCCTTTGGCCCAGTTGTTACCAGCACCACTCTGACCAAAGATGAAGTTGTCTGGGCGGAAAAGACCACCTAGAGGGCCAGAGCGAACAGAGTCCATGGTCCCGGGCTCGAGGTCGACAAGGACAGCACGAGGAACGTATTTATTCGAACCGATCTCGTTGTAGTAAACTGAGATGCGCTCGAGCTGCATGTCGTTTGTCCCTTTGTAGAGACCATCCTTCTCAATGCCATGCTCATCTGAAACCACCTCCCAGAATTTGGCACCTGTGCACGAAAACAATCGCAGGATCGGTGAGCACCAACACATCTTCACCAAGGGGCTTGAATCGCACCAATTTGGTTACCGCACTGTTTCGCGATGAAAAAAGTGAGCGATCGCGTATAGAGTGGCAAGGATGTTCAGCCCACCTGGCCGGTCTGGATATGGACGATTTCACGCATGCTGAAAAGCGGCATCAGTACATTTGCAACGTGAATGATGGGACCATGTTTGAAAGGAAAACGCGAAAGAGTCGCGTACGGACACGCAATTGGACGCGACTGGGGTGCATGAACAAAGTACAAAGCAGCTGGAGACACGTACACTGAGGATGTGAGGAAGATGAGTCGTTAGAGGACAAGAACGGGATGTGTGGTCGAAAATGAGAACGGTCAAGTCGGGCTAAGGGTGTCCGCTTATTTTTCAAGCGGCGACATAAAATCTGGGTGGCACATGTTATTATGCAAACGGACGACACGAGGCGGGCGAATTTAGTCAACACGACGGCGAGGACGAACACGACGACCTTGTCGTACACCGGCTCACTGAGGGCTCTCTCAATCTGCTATTACTATCTCATACACCGCCCTCCGGGCACTCCTGGACGCTATTTACATACTAGGAAACTTATAAGGCCGCGCCATATACGAACTGTCGACATCCTTGACGAACTGATCCGTCGCACGGACCCTGTGTAGCACGACTTTCTCCAGCACTTGCAGTACGGACACGTACAAGAGCACCATATCAACATGTTGAAGGCGCTGGTGATCGGAACCACAGATTGCCCTAAAACAGATTTCGCTTCATATCCATGGCGAGACGCGTGCTCGGTCACACCTAGGCACGCGCCGGTTAGGAAGGAATGGAACGAATCAACTGTTCGCAAACACTGTCGACTCGCCAGAGGCAATCAACTATTTATTTTCCATGCCGATGATACGATCAAAGGACAAAACTCACCACCGAAGAGAAACAAGCCCTCGCCAGCTGGGCTTGAGTAGAGCTACCTGAAACCGTGGAATTAGCAATCAGCCACCTGAAGATGATGGCCACCTGGAAACAGATCTCGACATCACAAACGGAGCACGACAAAATAGATTGCATTCAGAAGACACGACACCCTCCTACATATTTATATCCCCAATGCCCAAGCGGAAAACCCACACCCCACTCCCAATCAATTAACCTACCAGAGCGGAGAACCCGGCGCGGAGAAAAAGACACGAAACTAACGACACCCCAATCAATCAACCTACCCCACTAACGGAACGACGGTCCGAGCGGTGAAACCGGCGCAGAGAAATCTGACACGAAGTACTGTTCGTGGTCATCGTCGTCGAGCTGCCGTGGAGGTGGTGAGGGTGGTGGCGGTTGGCGTCATCTGGACGCACGGTGATGGCCGTCATTACCGTCGACACTGATGGTGGTGATCGTCAGTGTCATCGCCGTCGCTCAGGGTGGCTGTGGTGGTCGAGGTGGCAGCTGGCGTCACCACCGTTTGATGGTGGTAATCGTCGTCGTCGCTGGTGAGAGTGATTGTGGTCGGTGTTCGCGCGCTGAAGGTGCGAGAGGGCGTGCAGGTCGAGCATATATCTAGATGTGTCAAGCATATGTACTTGCAAACACCTACCAATGAACCAACCGGATGCGGCAGAGATGCCACGGTGCATATGAGCATGTTAGAGACACAAGAGGGCGAACGGATGAGACAAACGGCACCATAGACTGCACACACCAGTGGAGTGAGTGCACGGACGTGCCAAACCCGCTGAACAACACGAGAATGCCCAGAAAACGTCAGAAAACGCTAAAAGGTATTCAAACTTCCAAATGACTCATGAGTTGCAGTCATCGTCGCCATGCAGTGCTGGTGATCGTGCTGGTGCTGGTTGTCAGTGGTCGCAGCCCTCATTATTGAGGCGGTGGTGGTGGTCATGCTGGTGGGACTGTCGTCGTCATCATCATCATGGGGTTGACTGGGCGCGCATTCGTGATGTTGTTGGCCGGGTTGTCAGTCGTATGTCTGTATGTCTGGCTCTGCGCTCACTCGTGTTGGCTTGGAGGATATTTCAGGTTGGGTGAGGCTAGGACCGCACTCGTGTCCCGACTGACTGGGTGTTGCGCTGGGACTGCGATCCGTGGCTTAGAGTCCTTGAGTGAATGACATCGATTTAGTCCGATTGTTGTTTGATGACCATAGCGCTCGAGTGAGAGGAGAATGCGATAGAGAATTACGAATACACGATACTAGAACCCCAATGATTTGGTCCCCTAACAGACCGGTCCGCTGATCAGTGAAACCGGTCCGCACGAATAGAGTTGACGAAGTGCTTGATAGACCTGGAACGCTTACAGCGTCCAGGAATACCAGTTGGCCATCACAAAATGTCACAGAAAGTAACACCTCGTCACATCTTGCGATTTTGAAGTCATAACTTGGAGCAAGCTCAACTGAATGTCACAGGCGTGATTTTACTCCGGTCACGCTTTTTTTTTATCTCAACGAATACTGTGTAGATCGATGTCGTTCAACCTCGTGGCACTTAAGAATACAATGTACAGTCATCCGGCGGGTTTTGAGACACCAAAATTAAAAATGCTTGTTTTACACAACAACATCAGGAAAATGTAAAGGTCCTGATATAACCAGCCAGACCTTACAAGGACATGCCAACATGGTACAAGTGGATAATTACTTAGATAAGATTATCTTTGCTGATCAGGCTAGTATCATGAAT
>Ga0307518_10002183_pt1 | contig 14331 bp, 7 predicted proteins | sample 25_EM_MG_FD_203889 | JGI IMG/M metagenome (GOLD analysis project Ga0307518, IMG submission 203889) | Populus trichocarpa ectomycorrhiza microbial communities from riparian zone in the Pacific Northwest, United States - 25_EM | ecosystem: Host-associated > Plants > Roots > Unclassified | place...
CAAACTTGATTTTTCAAAGAGAAGGAAGCACTCGGCAAGGAGAGGGAAAAAATTCAAGCAAGAGAAAGTTTCTCAATTTAAAAGTGTTAAAGCTTCGGTTGTTGCTTGGTAAGGTGCCTTCACACTTTTAAATAAGATTCTTGAAGAATTTATACTTTAAATTGATTGAACTTTGTGAAATGAAGAATTAAGGTTCATAATAAATTTTTGAAAAAATTACAATTGATTTTGAATTTGTGTTAAGATTATTGAAGTAAGTAGAGAAAATAAGAAATTATGGTAATTGAAGCAAAATTTTGGGTGTTCTTGAAGAAGGGATTTTTGGAAAAATAATAATAAGAAAAATAAAATTTAAGAATTTTATTAAAATGATGAGATTGTATAGGAAAAAGATGAAATTAATGTTAAAGAGTGAATAGATCATGAATTTTTTTTTATGTTTTCCTTTAATTTAAATTTAAATTTCAGTAAAGAATTAAAGAATATATATACATATTGATTTGAATAATGAAATGAATTGTGTTACAATATGAAAATTTAAAGAATATGAAGGAAATTTACCAAAGGAAGAAGGGAATTTTCATGTTTCTCTCTAAATTTGATTTTGGCAAATGAATGGATAATTAGAAGGATTTTATTTATGGATTGTGTCAATATGGAAAGTAGAATAATGATGTGATATACTTGTCAATTCAGGAGAGGTTGCCAGGCCAGCACCACAGCAAAGAACTTCAGCTCGAGCTTAGTGGTCAAATAATTACACGGTGCCCAAATTTATTATTGGTCAATATGTATTTTTATCTGATTAATTATGGTTGATAAATTAGTAGTTATTATATTGTTTACTTGAGAAAATAAGATATGTGATGTGATGAACTAATTATTGATTTAATGGAATTCGTGCCCTGGTAAATGGGCATAATAAAGAATTAATTCCCTGATTAATGAGATTAGAACCCTGGTAAATGAGCAAATTGTTGAACTAATTCCTGAATTAATGGGATTAATGCCCTCGTGAATGGACGTGATAAGAAATTAATTCCCTAGTTAATGAGATTAGTACCCTAGTGAATGGGTAAATCATTGAACTAATTTTTCTGTATTGATGAAATTAGTGCTTGTTGAATGGACTAATGAGAAATTAATCATCTATTAGTGAAAGAAATGCCCGGGTTAATGAGTGATAGGAATAATTATATTTTTGGTTGATGTTAAAAGAAATTATAGATTATTCTGAAATTTAATTGATATATATATATATATATATATATATATATAATATTAGATGAGCAAATTAATTTAATGATCTTATGACTAAATTTTCAAAAAGAAAAAAAGAAAGTAGAAAGAATTTTATTGATATTTTATTTCATTTGTCTAATCAAATTTTTATATTAAATCAATTTTCAGGTACATCTCCCTATAGTAAATTAGTTTTCTTATATTTTGTTGGATATCATTTTGTAATGAATGAATTTATCATCTTGTTATGTAATATAAATTCTAGAATTTAATGCGTCAATAGTTTATTGAAAGCCCTTTTGCGTAGTATAATTTTAATTATGAATTTATTTTTTAATTATGTACTTATTTCAATTATAATTTCGCTAATGATCCTTATTTGTAAATCTTTGAATTGTGTAATTAGTTCATTGGATTGTATCTATATAAATGTATGATATTGAATTGTTTAAATATTTATGAATTTGATTATTGGGAAATTGTAATGTGATGAGAGGAGGAAGTCCTGGATGATAGGATGAGTAAGAAATTTGATAATTAGGGATTGTGGAAGAAGAGTCGACAACTTGATACCTAAAAATACAGAGAAAACTCTGCTAGATTTTTTATTGATTAGAAAACAAAATTACCCTAATCTTAACTGAATTATCATGTCCTTACTCTTTGTTTTGAACACAAATTTTGGGATAGTTACATATGTCATTTTTTTTTCACAAATAATTTAAAACAAAAAAAAGGGTTAATGTGCATGAGCCCTAACACAATAGGCCAAGCGGGCTGGCCTGGTTTGCTAAGCCCAACAATGCCTCACATTTGTTTTTTTTTCTTTTTTTGTTTCTATTTTTTTAAATTAATGCTTATTTTATATGTTTTTTTAAAATATTTTTTTTATTTATATTTAGATTAATACCCTTTTTTTTTATGTTGTTTAGAGAGCTTCTTTGAAATGACGATTATTTTTTAGTTATGTATTTAATTTTTAAGGAGATTTTTTTGATTCATCTATAATTTTTTTAATCTTTTATATAGATGAACTTTATTTTTGAAAATAAAAAAATTATTTTCAAATAATATTTCTAATATGTGAAGCCTTGTATATTATTTGTTTTCCTTTATTTTATTGAATCAATTTAATGTGTGTGTTTATTTCTATTATCATTTGATTGAATAAAAAATTTATTTTAATTAACAAATTTAGCAAACACAATGGCGTAAATGTCCTATCTTATAAAATTAAATATCTTGATCTACACCTGTCTCTCGATTTTTTTTAATTTTATTTTTTGTTATCATTTATGGTTTTTTTTCCCCACTTATTAACACACATAGTTCTCAATTTATTTGATTATATATATACACATATTTTTTTATTTCACTTAGAATTTTTTTAAATATAAAAACATGTCGAAAAAGTCCGTGTATAAATTTTTTTGTTAAGAAAAAAATATGTAACCCGCGGTGAAGCGCGAGTCAAGTATCTAATACTATAAATATATCTTGTAATATGTTAAATAAAAAATATTTTTAAAAAAACCAGATCAAAATCAATTTGCCTATTTTACCAATTTTCCACCTGGTTTTTAGTCTGGTATTATAATAATTTTTGTGGTATGAAAAAATAAATTATATATTTTTTTAAATCTTTGGTTTTAGGATAATTTAAAATGAAAAAGATGCTTAAGAAATAAAAATCAAATAATTTTTAAAGTTACAATCAAGTATATCATACCACCACAATATTACACAGAACCTTATACTTTAGTTATTAAGTTTTCAGTTCTGCAAATCCGAGTTTATTATTTTTTATTTGAGAAGAACAATATTTTTAGATCAGTTAATGCATTAAAAAATAATAATGTATTTAAATGAATTTAATATAAAATTGAACTAATTTCAAGTTTTAAACTGAAAAACAAATCTTCTCGGGCGAACCCGTAAGTAATAAGTTGAACTTGAAAGTGCAAAATACCCAATTTTTATTTTTTATTCTTATGAAAAAGAGTTGAAGTCGTTCTTTCTATCTTCCTTTGGCAGGCAGGCGATCTCGTCTTTTCCTCCACCGGATTGGACTGGATCTGAAATTGAAACAGAAGAAGAAAGTTCCTTTCCTTCTTTTGATCATATTGTATCTTTCTACTTAGTTATACGAAGTGGTAATTTCCTGCAAAGCAATTGAAGAATTCTATTTCCCGATCCTTCCTTCGGTACATCCAGGTAACCTTCATTTGCAGAAAATATTAATCTTTCTTTTAATTTTCCAGGTTTTGAGCACTGTGATTTGATTGATTTTACTGCTAATTGTTAATGATCGAATCCCAATCCCAATGACGAGTGATCGATCACTTGAGACTGATTCCTAACTGTAAGGAATCTGTGTTGTATGTTGCCTTTTCTTATAATAAATCCTGTTAGATTTAGATTTCCATCATCTTTTTGACAAACCCACAACACTGCATTGGAAACTTTTTATATGGGAATCAAAAGTTACAATCTTTTCTTTTTGTGTCTAAGCTTTTCATTATCAACAAATCTTCATTTAGCAGACAGTAATTCCAATTTTCATTTAGCAATGCAGATTCATTAAATACTAGAAATGCGTTTCCTTTTCCTTTTGCCTGTACAACTATACTCAAGTTGAGCCCAGCCACTTGATTTCTTCTGTGTATGTAGAGGTATTGCTTCAAGCGCCACAGTCGGCTGCAGGAACCTAATTCCCAACCAACTCAATTGCTTGCCTTAGATGAAGCAAATTTCTCATGTACTCGCACTTTCTCTGCAAGTATGGTGTTAGGAAGAATATCGGATCTAGTTTCTGCTGCAACAAGTCGTCTTTCACCTGCAAAGTCTTCTGCTTTTCCTTATATGCCAACTGGATTGTCACCTCCACATGAAACCATTGATCATGGCTTCACCTTTTCCAACTCTGCACCCAAGAACAACAACATGCGGCTTTCTTCATCTCTCCAAGATTTCTCATCATATCATCATCTTGATCTTGAACAAGGTGATATCAACCTTGGCGTTGGCAGGAAACCTCATTCCCTGCAGAGAGAAAATGCCGGGTCAAGTTTCTCTAAGGAGAAAGCATTGCCTTGTGGAACACCAGTTTTGCGGAGGAAGGGGCTGCAACTGCTCTTGATTTTCTTGTGCCTACTACTCTTTGCTTTTTTAACTTATCTGGTTACAGCATATGTTTATTCTTATTGGTCTCAAGGAGCATCCAGGTTCTATGTTGTTCTTGACTGTGGAAGTACTGGAACTAGAGTCTATGTATATCAGGCAACGATTGATCACAACTCAGATGGTCTCCCATTTGTCCTGAAATCATACACAGAAGGTGTTTCAAGAAAGCCCAGTGGACGTGCATATGATAGAATGGAGACCGAGCCTGGGCTTCACACATTGGTACATAATACGTCTGGCTTAAAGGCTGCCATAAACCCGCTTGTTCGATGGGCTGAGAAGCAAATTCCCCAGCAGGCGCATAAGACCACCTCCCTTTTTCTTTATGCTACAGCCGGAGTTCGTAGACTTCCCAGTGCAGATTCAAAATGGCTTCTAGACAAGTCATGGTCTATTCTGAAGGAATCACCTTTCTTGTGCCGAAGAGAATGGATTAAGATCATCAGTGGCATGGAGGAAGCTTACTATGGATGGATAGCCCTTAACCATCGCACAGGTGTGCTAGGGGCAAGCCCCAAGAAAGCAACATTTGGAGCACTTGACATGGGTGGCTCATCGTTACAAGTTACTTTTGAGAGTGAGGAACATGTCCATAATGAGACTAGCTTAAGTCTTAGAATTGGAGCAGTTAATCATCATCTCAGTGCTTATTCCCTTGCGGGCTATGGTTTAAACGATGCATTTGACAAGTCTGTTGCCCATATCTTAAAGAAGCCTTCTAGTGCTGATCTAGTTAGTGGTAACATAGAAATTAGACACCCTTGCCTGCAGTCTGGCTATAAAGAGCAATACATCTGTTCTCAGTGTTTTTCTAAACAACAAGATGGAGCAAGTCCTGTTATCAGAGGAAGAAATTTGGGTAACCGAGTCAAGTCAGGACTTCCTGTGCAGCTTATTGGTGCCCCAAATTGGGAAGAATGCAGTGCACTTGCCAAAATTGCTGTTAATTTGTCTGAATGGTCTAATCAAGATCCTGGAATTGATTGTGATTTGCAACCTTGCGCTCTTCCTCCAAATCTCCCACGTCCTTATGGTCACTTCTATGGTATGTCGGGCTTTTTTGTGGTTTATCGGTTCTTTAATCTGACATCAGAAGCTGCACTTGATGATGTTTTGGAAAAGGGTCGAGAATTCTGTGAAAAGAATTGGGAAATTGCAAAGAACAGTGTTCCTCCACAGCCCTTTATTGAACAATACTGTTTCAGGGCACCATATATAGTGTTACTGTTGAGAGAGGGCTTACACATCACAGAGAACCAAATTATCATTGGTTCTGGAAGTATTACTTGGACGCTTGGGGTTGCCCTGTTGGAAGCTGGGAAAACATTTTCAACTAGATTGAAGCTACATGACTATGAAGTACTCCAGATGAAGATACATCCAGTGGTTCTTATTACCATTTTGCTTATATCATTGATTTTACTTGTTTGGGCATTATCATGTTATGGCAATTGGATGCCAAGATTTTTCTGGAGACCATATTTCTTGCTTTTCAGGAATAACAGTACATCTGCCACATCTGTTCTTAGCATCCAATCTCCTTTTCGATTCCGACGTTGGAGTCCTATCAGTTCTGGTAAGCTTTTATACTGTATCTGTTATATGGGAGCATAATTATTTTTCTCTATTACATGTCTCTTTGAAAGGAGAAGTTGTGTTGTAATCCTTCATGCTTTTTTCATTCTGCCGTGGAGGGATAGTAAAAGATGCCACAAGACTAAAACACCATAACATGCAGTCCAATGTTTTATCTCAATCCTTGCAATCTGAACTGTAAAATTAAATTTTTAATTTGTCTACACACCACAACCAAAATGTAAGGGATATATTGAGAGGTAAATATGTGCTTCTCTCAAGAATTGACGTCAAAAGATTATATGTTGGGTTAGTTCAGTGCACAAAATTCATGATTTTGATGTGCATGTATATGACAACTACTTGATTTTGTTTCAAAAACCAAATCAATAGAATAATACATAATCAATAAAATTGCATCTTTGAAGACATAAAATTGAGACGGCAGATACTTGCTTTGTTTCGAAAACAAACAAATAGAGGAAAAAAAACAATAAATTTGAAGTAAGTTCTTCCCCATGTTTTCTAGTGGAATTTATGGTTTGAAATTTGATTTCAAGACATTAGCATTTTTGTTGGTTGTGGCGGGATTCTGGTACACAGTTGGATTCTGCTGGGAAATTTTGGAGTACTGTCTTTGTCCGTTTGATATATTCAAGGTGCGAGTGTCTTGGCAGGACTGCAAAGGAGCCAGTTATTTTTTTGTGTTGTTACACAAATTGGAGAAGTTGGATTTGAAAACACTGAAATAGGCTACTATACCCAACTTAAATTCTTTTGATGAATTTAGTTGCTCTCTATTCTGTTTGAGGGCTTGATTTCCATGAAACACTTGGCAGTGAATATTAAATAATGCTGCAGTAGTTCGAGCTAAGTTTGAAAGGTTTTAAGTTACTGTAACATTATAGTTGGTCACTCAATCTTTTGGAGAAAAGTAGAATATATTATTAGAAAAAAATGTTTGGAGAGCTAGAAAAAAAAAGTTCTTGAAGTACTACATATTAAGGCAGGTTTTCTTCAATCTGTTTTGCACTGATATCTTTCTGTAGATTCTTTTCCCCTTGCTCAATTTTTGAAGGCTGTTTCAACTTGGTACTTCAGGGGATGGACGTGTAAAGATGCCACTGAGTCCAACAGTTGCAGGTAGTCAGCAAAGATCATTTGGCTTGGGAGATAGTCTAGGTGATAGTGGCATCCAGCTCATGGAATCTTCCCTACACCCATCAACTAACAGTGTTTCACACAGTTATTCCTCGAGTAGCTTAGGACAAATGATTGACAGCAGTAGCATGGGTTCCTTCTGGACCCCACATAGAGGTCAGATGCGACTTCAAAGCAGGAGATCACAATCTCGAGAAGACCTCAATTCTTCATTGGCTGATGCACACATGACAAAGGTTTAGAGCATAATGTTTGGAAGGTATGCCCATCTCTTTCTTTCCAAATTACATATTTTCACACAGGAAAGGACTCGACAATCTTCAGCCAACAGTTCTTATTTGTTGAATTCTAGGCATACTTTCTAGCATGAGGAACTTCAGCTGAAAATTGATTCAAATTATTACTACTGCTCAATCTATAGATAAGATGGTGCTTGCATGAATATATATTCTCATGATGCTACATTGAACAGGAATCTAGGTTTCTTTTTAGACACTCCAAAGAGATGTACCTGTTTAAAATGAGAATGCATGTAGAAAGGAGGTCACCTTATTTCAGACAAATGAAGGAGTTTTATGAAGGAAGAGAGAGAGAACACACAAAGGAGGATAAGATGTGTAACATCTTCCATAGGGAAAAGCAAAAATAATAAAAATGTTGTTTCCATTTTTGCTGAATATCAGTGAAAGAAACCCCTTTGGAATTTTCCGTTGGATGGGTGTGGACTAATCCATTCGTTACCAAAGAACACGTGCACGAGCTCACACACAGCAGGAGGCAATACTTTATACTTTATTTTTCTACCAAAATCATCATTAGTGTTTTTCTTATTAAGGACTGTGAGTCAAATAAATGTTCTGATGCTAGAAAGGACATCAGCTTTCCGATTTTTATTGGTCGGTTCTACACACTTAGACGGGAATCAATGTTCTGGTAATTTTCATAATCACAACTCATTAATAAACATTATTCCTCAAGTCCACAATTTTAATTCCTTTAATTTTTCCCTCAGGGTAGCAAGGAGGCTTGGTCTAGAAAGTTCACAAAAATTTTCATGCTACTCTTTTCTGACATATTCAATCCAATCCCTTCCTTTTAACCAATAAAAAATGGAAAGCTGAGCGTCAAAACATTTATTTGGCTCACAGTTCTTAATAAGAAAAACACTAATGATGATTTTGGTAGATAAGCAGAAATATAAAGTATTGCCTCCTGCTGTGTGTGAGCGCATGCATGTGTTCTATGGTAACATCCATTAGAAAGTTTCAGACCATCTGTTCTATGGTAACATCCATTAGAAAGTTTCAGACCATCTAATGGAAAATTCCAAAGGGGTTACTTGAGCTAGGTGGTTAAATACATTTCGTTGCTTTTTCTTGGGCATCAGTTGTGTAAAGTTTTTTGTTTTTCCTTATTTTTTTTTTAATATTTTGTTTTTGATCAGTTGCCTGTTGCCACTGAGGTATTTAGAGAAGTTAATTTGTGTGAGATCTTGATTGCTCAATCCCTTACATTCACATCACAGTGTAAACAATTCCGTTGTGGAGGTATTGATAAAAGCTGGTACGATCATTGACTCTGGCAGATTCTGCTGGAGTATGATTCAGGAGCCGCTCTCTGGCTTTCATTGCAAGAAGATCCAGTGTAAACAAGCTTACTGCACGTAGGTAGATTACTTACCTCACTGGTTTGAGTAATTATCATGTTCTACTGCTCATTAACCGATAATAACCTGATGCCCTTGCACCGTCAAGTAGTATTGCTCGATTGATCAGAGAAGGCCCCGTGACCATCCATTATCACGCAAAGCGTCTGCCTCATCACAAGTCAACAGTTTATTGCATATCATTTTGACTCAAATTTCATTAACAGAATCTTTTTTTTTTTCACTTTGCGGACAAGCAAGTGCATAGCAATAGTGAGATGAAACGTGATTGAAAACACGGATTCATATACAGTGGTGTACAATGTTATGCTACATGCTGTATTTTTTTTTGTTGAAGTCATTTTATTGAGCGGCTGAGGAAATTATTTATGGTCGGTTGTTTTTGTTCCTTCTAATTCATTCTCTCTTTTATTTTGGGTTAGCTAGAAAGTAAGGTGGCAGATTTTGTTTCATTTTGTACCATTAACAAAAACCTAAATATCCTCATTAAGTTATTAGGCACCTAGACTCAAAATATTTTGTAAAAGTAAATGATAAATTCTCCCTTCAGTCTTTAGATTTTTGAATTAGGCATTAAAGGTAATATATTCTTTTCATAGTGTTTCAATTATCATTTTTATAGTATATAAGATAATATTTTTTTTTTATTTTTTTTATACAGTAAAATTACCTAGTTACTTTCTAAAATAAAAAAATGTTAAAACTTATATTTAGATGTTTTTTAGTTTTTTCAATTTTTTTTCTAGCAAAGTTAAATTACTTAATTATAAAATCTACTAAACTATCTTTAGGGCTATTTTTATCTTTCAATCCTAGTGTGTTGATTAATATCAAATTAAATTAAGCATATTTTTGTATTTGAATAAATATTAAATATTATTAAAAAAACTTCTTGGTGCGTGCAATGAGTATTTGCTGTGAATTTAATGGGTTGATAGGTCTCAACTTTTTAGTGCTTGGGTCAGCAAGCAAGGTTGTCAAAAATATTTTTTTGATACGACATGAAAAATATAATATAAACTTGGATTGTAAAGTTGGTATGTAAAATCATAAATAATTTTTTTAACTAATTATATATCGACAATTCCAATTAAGAAATTAAATTCCATTAAAATATGATAAAGTGAGTCAAGAATATTATAATTAATGAGTGATTTAAATAAAATGAGAGAGATATAGTATGAATCAATAAATTAATGACATGAAAAAATTAAAAGTCTCGGAATAAAACTTTTCAATACAAGGAAATCACTGAATAACAGGAAGTAAACATGAAACTTGATTGCTCTCATCATAATAAGTCCTAATGGATTTTTTTGGGCTACAAGTTAATGAGCCTAAACTAGTAATTAACTAACTTAAATTCATTAATGAAATAAACCCCTTAACAAAGTAAACATGAACCTGGTGACAACTTAGTTGTTCTCATCATGATAAATCCTAATGGACCTCTTTTGAGCTGCATGTTAATGAGTCTAAACTAGTAATTAACTAACTTAAATTCAATAATGAAATAAAACCCTTAACAAAGTAAATATGAACCTGGTGACAACTTGATTGTTCTCATCATCATAAGTCCTAATGGACCTCTTTTGGGCTGCAAGTTAATGAGCCTAAACTAGTAATTAACTAACTTAAATTCAATAATGAAATAAACCCCTAAACAATGTCTAATGCACTAGAAAAAATTAAAATTAAGCATAATTATTTAAAATAAAATAAATAAATAAAATAGAATAATAAAAAAAGTTTTCATGTTAAAATTCCTCCATGTAGTCCGAATCTCCAATTTTCACATATTCTTGGCATATTTGAGTCTTGATTTCAAACATGTCGTTCTCTCTCATCAGAATAAATTATTGGGCCTACAATATATGATTGGAAAACTTCAAATATCTAGTTTCCACCCCAACTTCAATCGCAACAAAATTCTGTTGGTAGCTCCAGATATATCCCAAACAGTACATGAAGGTCTAGTTTGATATATTTGACAAGATTCGTCTACTAAATTTGACCCATTGAAATATTATGTTCTCAAAATCCATTTGAATTGAAAATTTATCACAATATATTTTCATGTGTCTAATAGTTTCCTATAAAATTTAAACTCTATTCAATGTACGGTTTGAAAGATATGCCCAATTTCACAAACCTGGTCAACAAACATTTTAAGGTCAAATTTGAACTTGAGTTGGTTCATATCATAAATTTAGTGAACTCATAAAATCAAATCGAGTTTACCAATTTTGCACGAGTGAAGTCTAATTTTACAGGTTTTCAAGTTTTTAGTCTGATTTTGCACTTTAGATACATGTTGACTCGTAAAATCATATTATTTCACGAGTTAACTCACAATTTTAACAACATTGTCAGCAAGTATTTGCCTTGGATTTCTCAGGTTGTAGTTCTTGACTCGTTGGTACTTCAGTCGATAGCTATTTGCCTTGGATTTCTAGGGTCATAGGTTGGGAATCGTCGCTTTGACCAATATGTATTTATCATGGATTTCTCAAGTCACTAGGTTTTGGCTCGTCGAAGCCCGAGTCAATAGGTATTTGTTTGGGATTTCTTGGGTCAGTAGGTCTCAACCCATCAAGGCTTGGATTGACATGTATTTGCCTTAGATTTCTTGGGTCGGTAGGTCTCAGCTTATCAAGGCCTAGGTCGGTAGGTTGTTTGTTGATGCTTTGATCAGTAGGTATTTGCCTTTGGTTTCTCATGTTGGAAGATCCTGGCCCATTAATGCTGCAATCGGTAGGTATTGCCATTGATTTATTAGGTCAATAGTATCTAACCCTTTAGTGCCTAAGTCGATAGTTATTTGTCTTGGATTTCTCAAGTCTATAGGTCCTCGCCTATCGGAGCTCGGGTTGATAGGTATTTGCCTTGGATTTCTTAAATTTGTATGTTCTAGCTTGTTGATGCTTGAGTCAGTAGGTATTTGTTTTGGATTTATCAGGTTGCTAGGTCTTAACCCATCAATGCTTGGTTTGGTAGTTATTTGCCTTGGATATCTCGGGTCAGTATGTCCCAGCATGTCGGTGCTCTGATTGGTATGTATCTGCATTTGATTTCTCGTGTGGTAGGTTTCGGCCTGTCAACAGGTGTTTGCCTTAAATTTCTTGTGTCACTAGGTTTTGGCTCGTCGGCGCCCAAGTCGGTAGGTATTTGCCTTGCATTTCTGTAGTTGGTAGGTCTCGACCCATCGATTCCTGAATTGGTAGGTCTTTGCCTTTGGTTTCTTGAGTCAGTAGGTCTAAGCCCATTGGGGCTTGGTTTAGTAGATGTTTGCCTTTTATTTATGGGGTTGATAGGTCTTTGCCCATCAAGCCTGGTTTGATAGGTACTTTGTCTTTGATTTTTTAGATTGGTAGGTCTAGGCCCGTCAAGGCTTGGTTCGATAGGTATTTGCTTTTTTTTTTCCAGATCAATAGATCTAGGCCCATCGAGGATCAATATGGTAGGTATTTTCCTTTAATTTTTGAGTCGGTAGGTCACAACCCATATGTAAAACCTGACAAATTTTGTCCTTGGTCAACCTATAATAGGAAGAATTGAGGGGGTATAAATCAGCTAACTTTGGAGAAAAATGTAAAACCCAACAAAAATTTGAGCAAAAGACCGGTCAATGCTAAATAAAATATAGGAGACCAAACCAGCTTCCTCTAGAGAGGGCTTGGGAAGGGGGGGAACCAGTTCTGGGATAACTAAAAGAAGAACAAAAACATAGTGGAACAACTCCCCAAACACCCTAGCACACTTATAGAGGATATAAATACAATGAGGAGAAAAAAAGGTGACTTTTCCTCTCCCCCAGAAATAGCAGCAGCCATTGCTTTAACTAAACCCTTTTCACCATGAAGAAATCGAATCAGAGCAACCTGCATGCAAGCCTCTTAAGTGAAGAGTGAGGAGAGAGTTAGGAGAAAGAAAGGAAACAAAAGCCATAGAAGAAGGAGGAGAGTAGGAAGCTAGTTGGTGCTAGATGAGGGAAAGGAAGAAAACCTAAAGAACGAAGAAGAACAAACCACCCAAAACCTTTACAAGGGATGTTAAAAACATGAGGTAAGACCAATATCATCTCCTTAGCTGAGTGTTTCCTCACGGTTTGGGCAAAAAAGAGGGGCAAAATGTAAACACCAAAAAAATAAAAATAAAGTAAAGATGAAATGACTCCATCATTGCTGTTGATTTCTGAATCAACAGTGGCGCAGTTTGGCTGCCGATTTCTGAATCGGCAGTGATGCAGTTTTAGGCTGTCGATTTCTGAATTGACAGTGACACTGTAAAACCCAACAAAAATTAGTGTTGGACCGGCCTATCCTAGAGGAGAATTGGAATAGAAACCAGCTCAAGATAACCCAAAAAGGGAATAAGAACAACCTTATCTAGTGCCCAAACACCCTACCTCATTAAGAGGGGGTATAAATGCAAGAGAGAGAGAGAAGGTGAACCTTCCTCTCCCCAAGACCCATCTGCAACTCTGCTGGAAACAACTTCCTCTCCCAAAAAGAACAATGAAATCGACTAGTTGCATGCAAATCTTCTAGGGTGCTGTGTGAGAAGAGGGTTAGAGAGAAGGAGAAATGACCAAAAACATGGTGGAAGCAGGAGCTTAGAGCTTTTTCCAGAACCAGCAACAACCATTGCTACAACACTCTCACCCCTTCTGCAAGCAGAAAACCAAACCCAACCAGCATGTATGCCACTTTCCTTGAGCATGGAGTGAGAAGTGAGTTAGGAGAAGGAGAGAAAACCAAAACCATGGGAGAAAGAGGAGCTTAGAGGGTCGTTACAAGAATAAACTGGATTAAAAGGGAAGAACAGACCACCAAACCCCGTCCTAAAACTGTTGTGAACCATGAGGTATGAACCGCAAACCTTCTCCACTGTTCTTGTAATTTTAGGATCAAAATGATGAAGAAAAACCCCAAGTAGATGACCTAGAATCCTTACACAGTTGCTAAGGAAAATTGGATTGAAGAATGCATATAAAACAGGGGTGAATGGGAAGCCAAATTTCAGAACACTTAACAAAGAAAATGGATAATTTAAATACACAAACTGAGGTAGAAGACTGGCCATGGTGGGGGGCTGGACATAATGCAAATATCAGGGGAAGTAAAACGGGAATTCCTTAATAGAACCTTAGACCATGCTGAAATCAAAACAGAAAACATGCTAGCGTTATTGACTTGATATTTGATTGCGTGTTTGCCGAAATTGTGTTGTCTATAGTGAATCAACAATTCGTTGTTGAAATTGTGTTCTCTGTGATTAGTACTTAAAAGTGCATTTTTATCAAGGTTTTATATCATCATTTTGCACTTGAAGTATCAATAACTCCTTAACTAAAGCATGTTTTATAATAACATATATAATAATATAAGATACCTTTAATTTATGGTAAATGTTCATCTTAAATGTAGGCCTATCACATAAATGAAAGAATTGATTGATGAGTTGAAGTACTGAAATTGAAAGGACAGAAAGATGGCCAAACT